>Ga0334886_1002295_pt1 | contig 19557 bp, 15 predicted proteins | sample GraSluR1_MG_9_FD_207232 | JGI IMG/M metagenome (GOLD analysis project Ga0334886, IMG submission 207232) | Sludge microbial communities from methane-producing bioreactor in Wageningen University, Netherlands - Granular Sludge_27_06-R1 | ecosystem: Engineered > Bioreactor > Anaerobic >... | reverse complement strand
CCGAACGACTATATCGAAACGGTGAAGCGCACCATTCCCGCTGTGCTCAAAGAAAGCGACGTCGACCCGGCGGATGTGATCGGCATCGGCATCGACTTCACGGCCTGCACCATGCTGCCAACCAAGGCGGACGGTACGCCGCTGTGCCAGGTTCCGGAACTGCGCAACCATCCTCACGCCTGGGTCAAGCTGTGGAAGCACCACGCAGCCCAGCCCGAAGCCGACCGCATCAACGAGGCGGCACGCGAGCGGGGCGAACCTTGGCTGGACTACTACGGCGGCAAGATTTCGTCCGAGTGGTTCTTCAGCAAGGCTCTGCAGATCCTCAACGAGGCGCCGGAAATCTACAGTGAGGCCGACCGCATGTTGGAGGCGGCAGACTGGGTCATCTGGCAGTTGACAGGCCGCGAGACGCGCAACACCTGCACGGCGGGCTACAAGGCTATCTACCAGAAGGGCGAGGGCTATCCGAGCCGCGACTATTTTGCGGCGCTGCACCCGGATTTCGCCGACGTGGTGGACGAGAAGATGAGCCGCGAACTGGCCCCTCTCGGCGCCAAGGCGGGCGGCTTGACGGAAGAGGCCGCGGGTTGGACCGGCCTGCGACCCGGCACGGCTGTAGCCGTCGCCAATGTCGACGCGCACGCCACGCCCCCCGCAGCTCAGGCCATCGATCCCGGCGTCATGACCATCATCATGGGCACGAGCAACTGCCACATGGTGCTGGCGACCGAGCGCAAGAAGGCGCCCGGCATGTGCGGCGTCGTGGAGGACGGAATCGTGCCCGGCCTGTACGGCTACGAGTCCGGTCAGAGCGGCGTCGGTGATATCTTCGCTTGGTTCGTTGATAATGCCGTGCCGCCCGAGTATCACGAGGCGGCCAAGGAGCGCGGCATCTCGGTGCATTCGCTTCTGGAGGAAGAAGCCGCCAAGCAAAAGCCCGGCGAACACGGCCTGTTGGCGTTGGACTGGTGGAACGGCAACCGCTCCACCCTGGTGGACGTGGAACTGAGCGGTCTGCTGGTCGGCGCCACTCTCGCCACCACAGCGCCTGATATCTATCGCGCGCTGCTGGAATCGACGGCCTTTGGCACACGCGTGATCATCGAAGGCTTCACCGACAACGGCGTGCCCGTCGACAGCATTGTCGCCGCCGGCGGCCTGCCCGACCGCAACAAGCTGCTCATGCAGATCTATTGCGACGTGACCAACCGCGAGTACCGCGTGGTGCGCAGCGCGTTGGCCGGCGCCCTGGGCGCGGCGATGCACGGTGCAGTCGCCGCGGGCGCGGATGCGGGCGGCTATAGCGACATCTTCGAGGCCTCCAAGTACATGGGCGGCCTGAAGGACATCGTCTACCGGCCCATCCCAGAGAACGTGGCGGTCTACGACAAGATGTACGCCGACTATAAGAAGTTGTACGACTACTTCGGCCGTGGCGAGAACGACGTGATGAAGCGCCTGCGCGCGCTGCGCCGCGAAGCCTTGGCGAATAACGGCTAGGCGGATCGCCTGCCCGCCGGTTGCACGGCCTTGCTGCAAGACCGTGCAACCGGTCGTGCAAGATGCCCGCCAGGTGTGAGGACAATCAAATGCTCGAAGCCATTAAAGAAGAACTCTGGAAACTGCACCTAGTGTTGCCTGCCCAGGAGTTGGTCGCCTGGACCTCCGGCAACGTCAGCGCCCGCGACCCTGAAAGCGGGCTGGTCGTGATCAAGCCGTCCGGCGTGATGTACGAGGACCTCAAGCCCGAAGACCATGTCGTGCTGACCCTGGACGGCGAAGTGGTGGAGGGGACGCTTAAGCCGTCTTCGGATACGGCTAGCCACCTCTACATCTACCGCCACATGCCTGAGGTCAACGGCGTGGTGCACACGCATTCGCCCTATGCCACTGCCTTCGCCGCGGTCGGCAAGCCGATTCCGGTCTATCTGACGGCCATCGGCGACGAATTCGGCCAGGCGATCCCTTGTGCAGGCTTCGCCCTGATCGGCGGAGAGGAGATCGGCCAACAGGTCGTCGAGCATATCGGCACATGCCCGGCGGTGCTGCTCAAGAACCACGGCGTGTTTACCGTGGGCAAATCCGCTAAAGCCGCGGTGAAGGCAGCGGTCATGGTTGAAGATGTGGCGAAGACCGTTCACCTGGCCCTTCAGCTCGGCACGCCGGACGAGATCGCTCCGGAGGACGTTGCCAAGCTGCATTACCGCTATACGCACGTATACGGGCAGTAAACAACAACCATACCACTCGTCAGCTATTGCGCCCGCCGCCCATCTCCTGGAAGATGGCGGCGGGCGTTCGTTCTTAGGCAGCGGCTTTGGTTTTGGCTGTTGATTTCGGCTTGGCTGTCGTCTTCGGTTTAGACGCGGTCGCCTTTTTGGGTTTTGCAGCGGCCTTCGGTTCGGATTTCGCCGTGGCCTTGGGTTCTGCCTTCGGCTTGGACGCGGCCTTCTGTTTTGCCTTTGGCTTGGCCTTCGCCGTGGCCTTGGGTTTAGCCGTGGCCTTGGGCTTCGCTTTTGCTTTCGCCTTCGGTTTGGCCTTTGGCTTTTCCGTCGGCTTGGCCTCGTCTCCGCCTTCGAGGATCGCCTCTCCCATTGCGACAAGCGTCTCCAGCGCGAACGCCGGCAGGGAGCTAAGGACTTGCTGCGCTGTGGATGGCGTCGATTCTTTGGCCGCGGATTCGGACAGCACCTCAACTTTCTCGTCGGTTACACGGAACACGACCTTGCCCTGCGACTTCAAACCCAAGGCGCGGCGGACTTCCTGCGGCAGGATCAATTGCCCGGCGCTCGTCATGTTGCTGGCGTACTCTTGTGTTGCGGCCATAGGTGTTGTCCCTTTCGAAATGGTGGCGCCTGCTGGAAGATGGAGTTTGATGCCGCCTTAGCCGCTGATGCGGCGGGCCGCTCTCGCTGCGCTATGACGAGCGCACCGTCCTGTTTTGCGCTTGTTTGGCGACGGCTTCATTGTATATCAAACGGCTAGAATTTGCGTGCGGAATAAGTGCCGCAAGATCCTTTGCCGCTTTGGATATACCGAGCCATTCTGCATCGAAAGCGCATGAGAAACGTATTGACAGTTGACACCGATGTTGGATTGAATATGCTAGGAGAGGCGCGCGTCACCGCTGGGCAAGCATCACGAGTCATGCGCCACGAGCCAAGCATCATATCAAGCGACACGAGCAAGAGGAAGATGAACCGCATAACTGCGCCGGCGCGTCCTAAGCTGCGCCCTATCGAGGTTCGGCCGCATGCGCACAATGGCCAGACCTATTTCATGCTGCGCGATCCGCTGGAACTACGGGACGGTTCGCTGTTGCTGCCGCAGCCTTTTGCCGCGGCGTTATCGCTCTTCGACGGCACACGCACGGTCGAGGAGATCGCCGCGGTTTTCGCCTTGCGCTTCGGCGTCCCTCTCGAACCGGCGTTAGTGGAACAACTGGTCGAGGCCGTGGATGAAGCTTGCCTGCTGGAGAATGAGCGCAGCTTCGCCGCCCATAAACAGAAAACGGAGAGCTATCGCCAAGAGCCGTTTCGGCCTGCGCGGCTAGCCGGCCTGGGATATCCGCAAGACCCCGCGCAGCTTTTCGGCCTCATTGAGTCGTACCTCGCCCCCTTTCCGCCCGTTTCGGCTACTGCGAATTCGACGCCTGCGGTCACGGCGGGCTGGTTCGGCCTGCTCAGCCCGCATATCGACTACCCGCGCGGCGGGCCGGTCTACGCGCAGGTCTGGCAGCAGGCCGCCGTCGAGATCCGCAGCGCGGATCTCGTCATCTTGCTCGGCACAGACCACAATGGCGATGACCCGTTCACGTTGACGCGGCAGAACTACGCCACGCCCTACGGCGTGCTGCCTACGGCCCAGGGCGCGGTCGATGCGGTGGTCGACGTGATCGGCGAGGAGGCCGCCTTCGCCGGGGAACTGCGCCACATTAATGAGCATTCGCTGGAACTGGTCGCCGTTTGGCTGCATCACATGCGCCGCGGCGAACCTGTGGAGATGGTTCCGATCCTGGTCGGTTCGCTCTACCGGCATATTTGGGGCGACTCCTCGCCCGAGGAAGACCGCCAGATCGACGACGTGCTGGCTGCGCTCTCTGCGGCCGGCCACGGGCGGCGCGTCGCCGTGGTTGCATCGGGCGATATGTCGCATGTCGGCGCGGCCTTCGGCGGCGATCCGCTGGACGACGAGGCCCGCGCCCGCGTGCGCCAGGACGATGAAAACCTGATCGCGGCCATGCGCCGGGGCAGCGCAAGCGACTTTTTCGACCTGATTCGCAGCGCGCGTGACCGCAACAACGTTTGCGGCGTGACGCCGATCTATCTGATGCTGCGTCTGCTGGGCGACGACGTGCGCGGCGAACTGCACGGCTATGCGTCCTGTCCTGCCGACGCGGAAGACGCCTCCGCGGTCACCGTGTGCGGCATGGTCTTTCGCTAGCCGCGCCGCGGTTCGGCCAAAACCCTCGGAGTCTGTCGATTGTCAGTATACGAACGGGATCAACCGTTTGGTCTCCTGCCGGTAGCGCGTGTATTCGGGGAAGGCGGCGCCTAATAGGCGCTCCTCGTAGTGCAGTTTGACGAGGATGACGGCCAGCAGCACGGCGAGCGCAACCAGGCGCATCGGCGACGGCTGGTCGAGCGTCAGCGCCGCGCCGACGAGCAGCAGGGCGGCGTACATGGGGTGGCGGATGAAGCGGTACGGCCCTCTGCGCACGAACGTCGCGCCGGCGCGCACATCGGGCAGGATGTGTAAATTGCCCGGTCCAACCGATAGCAGCGCCCAAGCGCCCAAGAGCAGGCCGCCGAACTCCACCGCAAGCAGCCAGGGCGTGCCCGCCAGCCAGGGGCCGGTCAGCGCGAAGGCGGCCAAACTGGCGAACTGGAGCGTCACCAAAAGGTAGGAGAACGTCTTGCCGCGCATCAGCCGGCCTGCACGCCGCTCGCTGACGCCAGCCGTTCCAGCAGCGGATTAAGTTCGCACAGGCTCTCCAGCGTGTAGAAATCCTGGGCGGCTTCGTGCGGCTCCGCCTCTTCGTGCTGCCAGGTGATGTGGTAGGGGATGTGGACGGCTTGCGCGCCCAAAGCCAGAACCGGCAGGATGTCGGAGCGTACGGAGTTGCCGACCATGAGGAATTGGCCGGGCTGCACGCCGTGTTTGCCGAGCACGGCGGCGTAGGCGTCGATGCGCTTCTCGCTCACCACCTCGACCGCATCGAAGAGAGCCGCCAAACCGGAACGGGCCAGCTTGGTCTCCTGATCAAAGAGATCGCCCTTGGTGATCAGCAACAGGCGATAACGTCCAGCGAGCGCCGTCAAGGTCTGGCGCACACAGGGCAGCAACTCCACCGGCGCAGCCATCATTTCCTTGGCAAAGCCGATGATCTGCTGGATCTCCGCGGCCTGCACGCGGCCCTCGGTCAGCTCGATGGCCGTCTCGATCATGGAGAGCGTGAAGCCCTTGATGCCGTAGCCGAAACGCTGGAGGTTGCGCATCTCGGTCTCGTACAGCTTGCGGTCGATCCACTCGGCGCCGTGGTAAGGCGCGAGCAGGGTGCGGAATTTCTCTTGGGTCGCGTGGTACAGCGTTTCGTTGTGCCACAGCGTGTCGTCGGCATCGAAGCCGACGCAAGAAATCAGGGTCATGCCGGCAACCAGTTCGATAGCTCATGCGGAAAAAACATGCCGCTATTGAACCACGACTCAAAGCTGCGTGCAAAGGTCTGTGGAAACGATGGCGCCCAAAACGATGGCGGTTTTGAGTGAGGCGCTTGGTCGAAGACGTTAGCCAAGCGAGTCGCGGCTGGTGTAGAATGGGCCTATCCCGGTCGCTGTCTCGCTCTGGGCGGCGAGAGAAAGGATTTGCCCTATGGCAAAGAGCATCGGTCTTATCATTATGCTCGGCGCTGTTGTTATCGCCTCGCTCGCAGGCTGCATGCCCATCCAGGCGCCGGCTGCGCCGCAATCCGGGCAGGGCATCGCCGGGCCGCCCGCTGCGCCGCCACAGCCGCTCAGTCCTGTGCTGACCGCGACGGAGACGATCACCGCTACGATCATGCCCACAGAGACGCCGACCGCAACGCTGCCGCTGACGCCTACGCTCACGCCGCCGGTTACGCCGGAACCGCCCGCAGCCACGGATACGCCTGCGCCGACGGACACGCCAACGCCGTCGCCTACTGCCACCAGCACGCCCACGCCGACCGAAGGGCCGCCGCCCACGCCGACTTCCCTGCCGGAAGCCATCTTCTTGCGCGGCCACCGCAGCTTCACGCGCGGGTCGGACCTGTTCGTGGTGGGGGAGGCGGGCAACGGCTCGGGCTATCCCGTCTACAACGTGACCGTGATCGCGACCTTCTTCGACGACGCCGGGCAACTGGTGGGCGCAACCGAGGCGCCCGCGTTCCTGCCGCAGACAGCGCCCATGCAGAACAACCCGTTTAAGCTGCGTCTCGCCAACGCGCCCGCCAACGTGGCCGCGTACGAGCTGTCCCTGCGCTGGGATGACCTGACGCTGATGGGCTACGAACGGGTGACGGTGCTCAGCGAGGAACTGGACACGGAGGACGGCATCGAGGTGCGCGGCGAACTGCGCAACGACGGCCCCGCCGCCATCGCCAATGTCATGGCGGTCGTCACCTTCTATACGGAGACGAGCGATGTGGCGGATGTCTACGCGGCGAGCGTGGCTTCGACCGAGCTCGACCCTGGCGAGACGACGACCTATTCGCTGCGCATCGACGCGCCAGACCTGGCGTTCGAGAGCTTCTTTGTGCAGACACAGGGGGTGCTAGGCCGGTAGGCTCAGCCGCGCGGCTACGGGCTAAGTTGCGCGCGTGCTCACCGGCTCTGCGCCTGGTTCCAGAACCAATATGGCGGCGCTGTCATCGTAGGCCAGCGCTTCGGCATAGCGACCCCAGTCCACAACTGTGTTTAGCTGGCGTTCCGCTTCGTCCGGCGGGAAGTCCAGTTCCAGCGCTGTACGGACGACGTTCCATTCCAGTTGGCGCTGATCGGACGCGCGCAGCAGGGCAAAGAGCCATTTGAAGATGGGCAGGCGGCGGATGCGCGCGGCAAAAATCTCTTTTCGGCCCAAAATGCCGGCTTCTACAAAGGTTTCGCCCAAAGGCGTCAGGGTAATGTCGCCCTGGACAATAGTGGCAAAGCCCAGCAACTCTGCACCCTCAATCAGGCGCAGCAGATGGTCCGAGTCGAGATGCAGGTCGCTTGCCAGACGATAAATGTCGGCATGGGCGCCGGGAATATCCGCGAGGTGTTCGAGCAAGCCGTCCAGGTCGTTGATGGCGATGTGCGGCAATGCACGCGTGTAGCCGGGTTCGCCCGGAGCCGTACCTAACTCCAAGTGTTCCGCCTGCGTCTGGCCGGCCAGAATGCCGTAGACGCGATCCACAATATGGTTGAACGCAGGGGACTTCCGGTCGCGCGGATAGGGGAGATCGACCGGCAGATCGGCAACTACGCGGCCGGGGCCTTTGTCCATCAAGACGATGCGGCCGGCCATGATGACCGCCTCTTCGATGCTGTGCGTCACCATCAGAATTGCCTTGGTGGGGATGTTGCCGCTGGTCCATAGCTCGATCAGGTCGCTGCGCAGGGATTCGGCGCTGAGCACGTCCAATGCCGAGAACGGCTCGTCCATGCAGAGCAATTCCGGTTCCACGGCCATGGCGCGGGCGAAGCCTACTTTCTGGCGCATGCCGCCGGAGAGCTCGCGGGGATACGCACTTTCGAAACCGTCCAGGCCTACCCGGTCGAGCAAGTCCATGGCGCGCGGTGCGCGCAGGCTGGGGGGCACGCCGCGCGCTTTGAGCGCGATTTCGACGTTGTCCAAGACTGAGAGCCAGGGGAACAAGGCAAAAGTCTGGAAGACGATGGTGGCGTGCGGATTTACGCCCCGGAGCGGCTTGCCCCGATAGTGAACTGCGCCGCCGGTAGGGCGCTGTAAACCGGTGATGATGCGCAGCAGTGTGCTCTTGCCGCAGCCGGAAGGGCCAAGCAGCGCTACGAATTCTCCTGTCTGTACGACCAGATCGACGTCCTCTATCGCGGTGAAAACGCGTTCGCCGCTACGATAACTTTGGATAACCCCATCGAGTTGGACTAGTTGTTCTTGTGTCATACGGACTTACTCCATGCGATAACGCTTTTCTGCCAGCAGGTAGAGACGCCGCCAGACGAGGCGGTTTATGGCGACCACGGCGACGATCATGCCCAGGGTCGCAGCCAATAGGAGGGGGTAATCGCCGGAGGCGGTGGCGCCGGCGATTACGGAACCGATGCCGCGAATCGAGAAGGTGTCGCCCCCAAACTCGACGTGTTCGGCCACGATGCTGGCGTTCCAGGCCCCGCCGCCGGCGGTGATCGCACCTGTGATGAGGTAGGGGAACAGCGCCGGCAAGATGAGCACGCGCCACCGTTCCCAGCGGCCCAAGTGCAGAAGCGCGCTCGTATATTTGAGGTCCTGGGGAATGGCGCTAGCGCCGGCGATGATGTTGAAGAGCAGATACCACTGCGTACCAGCCAGCATGAGGATGACGGCCGCAAGGTTGAGGCCGCCCGGCAAGCCGAGAAAGATGAGCAGAAAAGCAGGGAAGAGCGCGGTGGCGGGTACGGAGGCGGCAATCTGCACCATCGGTTGCAGCCAGCGGGCAAGGCGCTGGTTGGCGCCGATGGCGACGCCGGCCGGGATCGTCCACAGCAAGGCCACGGCGAGTGCGACGCTGACGCGCAGCAACGTAGCCAACAGACCGCTGCCGATCAACCCCCATTGCGCCGGCGGTACGGCTATCAGCAGGATCACCGCCTGGTATGCTAGATAGACGACGCCGGCTATCACCAAGGCGCCCAGGATGGAGAAGGGGAGACTGCGGCGAGCGGGCATATTGGCGTCCAGTTCCACCGGCTCCAGCCGTCGTCCAAGCCAGCCGTCCACGCGTTCACTCCACGTCCGGCTCCACTGCTTCAGCCGCTCGATCAGACGTGAGTCGTCCAGCAGGTTATAGAACCAGGAAGTCGCCGGCTCCTCGCCCTCGATCATTTCCAGTTTGAAGCGCTCGGCCCATGCCAATAAGGGGCGCCACATCAGTTGGTCGAGCAAGACGACGACGAGGACCAGCGTCACAATGGCCCAGGCTAACGCGTGGAGGTCTCCCTGGTTAGCCGCTTCCTGCAGATAGGCGCCTAGCCCCGGCAGGCGGAAGTCGCGCTCGCCCACGGTAAAGATCTCGGCGGCCATGAGAAAGAACCACCCGCCTGCCCAACTCATCATGCTGTTCCAGATGAGGCTGCCGGCCGCGAAGGGAAGTTCCAGCCATTTGAGACGCAGCCAGCGATTAAGACGGAAGATGGCGCTGGCCTCGTGCAGGTCGCGGCTGATCGTGGTCAGTGATTGATACCAGGCAAAGGTCATGTTCCAAACTTGGCTGGTGAAGATGAGCACGATAGCAGCCAGTTCTGCTGCGATCATGTCCGGCAGAATCGCGCTCAAACTCAACAGGACCACCGGCAGAAACGACAGGATCGGCACGCTCTGGAGCACATCCAGCAGCGGCATTAGCACTTGCTCTGCACGGCGGTTGTAGGCGGCGATGTAGCCGTACACCAGCGTGAAGACGAGAGAAAGAATATAAGCCGCAGCCATACGCCCGACAGAGAGCGCGGCGTACCAGGGCAGGACGTGCAGCGATAGGGAGATGTCCGGCCCCTGGACGGCTTCCGGCGCCTGCAGGGCCAGACGAACCCCAATGTACAACAGAGCAGTGATGCCGAGCAGGACGGCGACATCCCCCCAGCCGAAGGAGCGTCGCGGCTGTTCTTGCTGAAAAAGCTTGCGTATTGTCATCGGCCGCCTCTGCTATGTGAATCAGATGCTCTAGGCCACATCCCGCCGTGAATCGGGAGTTGGGGCGAGCGAGGTTGGATGACGGTTGTCCGGAGCCGGCCAAGGCTCTCATTGGCCTTACATAAGGATCCGGAAAGAATGCGGCTACGCCACGCGATTGAGCGGTTCTTCCCCGTCGAGGATGCGGCGAATGTTGCGGTAGACTTCGGAGCGCTTACCGCCGCCGCTGCCCGCGGCGATGTGCGGGGTCAACAGCACATTGCGCGCGGGGTCGCGGGCCAGAACGACCAGGGGATTGTCACTCGGCAGCGGCTCCCATTCGAAGGTGTCCAGGGCCGCGCCGGCAAGATGACCGCTGTGGATCGCCGCTGCCAATGCAGCCTCGTCGATGATACCACCGCTGCCGCAGCTAACCAAGTGCGCGCCAGGGCGCAGGGCGGCTAACGCCGCAGCATCGAGACGATGCGCAGTCTCCGGCGTGTAGGGCAGCAAGTTGCAGAGAATGTCGCTTGCCGCCAGCGTCTCCTGTTCCGTTGCGTAGGTGATGCCCAACTCGTCCTCGACCGGCGCTGGCAGGCGGCTGCGCTTATGGTAGAGCACGGCTGCCGGCGCAAACCCGGCCAGGCGGCGCGCCAGTTCCACGCCGATCTCCCCGAAGCCGAGGATGCCCACGGTCTTGCCCATCAGCCCCTCCAAGCCCGTGCGTCGCGACCAGTTGTAGGCGAAGATGTTTTCGTCGGTGCGCCGTGCCGGCTTGCCCCAGTCTGCCGCTTCATTCGCCACGGCCATGGCGTCCGGCAGCCGTTTGAGCAGCGCCAGCATCTGCAGGATCATGTGCTCGGCCACGCGTACGCAGCCCATGACCGGCTGTGTGCAGACGGGGATGCCGGCGCGCCGCGCTGCGGCGAGGTCGATGTCGAAGCTGAGCGAGCCGAGCCGCTGGATAAGTCGCAGCTTGGCGCCCGCGTCGATCATGGCCGCGTCCACAACGCCGGCACGCTCGCTGAACAGGAACTCGGCGTCGCCGATCTGCTGCATGACCTCGGCGCGAGACGGCGTATGCAGCATCGTCACTGTACAATCCGCAGGCGCGGCGTCGATGGCGGCCTGCTGGTGGCGCAAGCTGCGGCTCGTCAGGAAGAGAATCTTGTGCCTGCTCGTCATGGCGTCGGTGTCCTTGCTTGGCTCTGTACCGTCTGCGGCCGTTAGTGCGCGGTCCAGCCGCCGTCGATGGCGATGCCTGCGCCGGTGACAAAGCTGGACGCGTCTGAGGCGAGGAAAACGGCCAGGCCCTGGATCTCTTCGAGTTCGCCCCAGCGCCCCAGCGGTATCTTGGCGACGAAGGCGGCGTAGGTGTCCGGGTCCTGCCTGAGGGGAATGTTCATCTCGGTGGCGAAGGGGCCGGGCAGCATGGCGTTGACCGTGATGTTGTAGGGCGCCCACTCCAGGGCCAGGGCGCGCGTCATCTGCAGGATGGCGCCCTTGCTGGTGGCATAGGGCGTGCGGTCGGCTAGGGCGATGATCGAGAGCGTAGAGCCCATGTTGATCACGCGCCCGCTGCGCCGTTCCTTCATGTGCGGAGCCACGGCGCGGCACATCAGCCACGGGCCGGTCACGTTGAGGGCTTGCACCTGCAGAAACTCGTCGACGCTTAGCTCGTCGATGGCCCCGCGCAGGTTGATGCCTGCGTTGTTGATCAGGATGTCGATCTGCCCGAAGTCGTTAAGGATTTGGGGAATCAACGCGTCGATCTGGTCTGGCTGCGTGACGTCGCAGGCGTAGCCGCGGCACGCTTGCCCCTTGGCCGCGCTGAGTTCGGCTGCGACCGCGCCGGCTTCGTCGCCGTGGCGGCTGATTACCGCGATCTGCGCGCCGGCTGCCGCTAAGCCCTCGGCCATCGCTTTGCCAAGCCCCTTCGTGCCGCCGGTCACCACGGCGACTTTGCCGTCCAGCCGAAAACGATTCAACACGTTCATGCGCGTTCGTCCTATCTGTGTGTAAATTCAATGCGCAAAGTAAGTGCTATGTCGCCAGGCATTCTACCCAAACTCGGGGCTGCCGGAAAGAAGGCCGTCTGCTCCGAATCGTCGGGCCGGTTTGTTTGACGCACTTTGATCGTCGCCCGTATAATGCGGCGGGACGCCGGCTGAAACGGTCCCTGGACGAGATAGAGGAGCGTTGCATGGCTGTATTTGAATCGGAGCGGAAGCTGTATGCGGTTTTGCAGAGCGTCTTCGACCGGCTGAGCGCCGAACCGGCGACTATCGAGGCGTTTACGTACAGCAACCTGGTAATTCGCATGAATTTCAGCGATCCTGCGGCGCAGGCGTTGCTCGACGGCCGCCAGCCGCCGCTGGAGGTTTTCTTTGGCGAAACGCCGGGCAAGGCGAACATGGAGTTCACCATGCCCGCCGACCTGCTGCACCGCATATGGATGGGCGAGGAGAGCGCCAGCGAGGCGTTCTTCAGCGGGCGCATCCAGACCCAGGGCAATTTCATGAAGGCGATGAAACTGCTCGACCTCTTTCGCGAGTGCGAACGGGTCTATCCGGACGTGGCGGCGGAGTACAATTTAGCATAAGGCGCGGCGGCCGCGCCAGAACCATGCGATCCTGCGCCCATGACAAGAGGAGGCGATCTCAATGGATCCGCTGGCCATCTCGGGCAAGAATTTGCGGGTGGATGATGTGGCGGCGGCGGCTGACGGCTGTCCTGTCCGCCTAGACCCTGCCGCGCTGCCGGCGATCGAGCGCTCCCGCGCCGCGGTCGAGCGGCTCGTGGCCGAAGGCCGCATCGCCTATGGCATCACCACGGGATTCGGCCGTTTCAAGGACCGGATCATTTCGCCGGACCAGACCAAGCAGTTGCAACTGAATCTGGTGCGCAGCCATGCGGTCGGCGTCGGGCCGCCGTTGGACGAGCGAACCGTGCGCGCCATGCTGCTCGTGCGCGCCAACACCCTGGCGATGGGCTATTCCGGCGTGCGTCCTCTTGTCGTCCAGGCCCTGATCGACCTGCTCAACGCACGCGTGCATCCGCGCGTCCCGGCGCAGGGATCTCTGGGCGCGAGCGGCGATTTAGCCCCCCTTGCCCACGTGGCGCAAGTGCTGATCGGCGAGGGCCAGGCGATCTATGGCGGCGAACTGCTCGACGGGCGCAGGGCTCTGGAGCAGGCAGGTCTGAGACCGATTGTGCTGGAGGCCAAAGAAGGCCTAGCCTTGCTCAATGGTACATCCTTCATGGTCGGCCTGGGCGCACTGCTGGTGCGTCGCGCCGTCAATCTGGCCTTGACCGCGGATATCGCCGCCGCGCTCAGCTTGGAAGCGCTCTGCGGCACGGACCGCGCCTACGACGAGCGGGTGCACGCCGTGCGGCCCCATCCCCGCCAGATCGACTGCGCGGCGTTTTTGCGCAAACTCGTGTCCGGCAGCGAATTTCTGCGCACCGACGATCCGAATAATGTGCAAGACGCGTATACCCTGCGCTGCGTGCCGCAGGTTCACGGCGCGGTGCGCGACGCCATCGCCTACAGCCAATGGGTAATCAACATCGAGCTGAACTCGGCCAACGACAACCCGCTTATCTTCGTGAGGGACGCATCGGACGAAGCTGCGGGTGATGGCGCCATCGACGTGGTTTCCGCAGGCAATTTCCACGGCGAACCCATCGCCATCGCCATGGACTATATGAAGCTCGCCCTGACCGAGTTGGGCAATATGAGCGAGCGCCGTGTGGCGCGGCTGGTGGACGCCGACAGCAACGGCGGCGTGCTGCCCATGTTCCTGACGGAGCATGGCGGGCTGGACAGCGGCATGATGATGGCGCAATACACCGCTGCTGCGCTCGCCTCGGAGAATAAGGTGCTGGCCCATCCCGCCAGCGCGGACTCTATCCCCAGCAGCGCCAATGTCGAGGATCATGTGAGCATGGGCGCGGCAGCCGTCCGCCACACCGAAGCCGTCCTCGACCATGTGGAGACGATCGTCGCCATCGAGCTGCTGGCCGCAGCGCAGGGCGTCGATTTCCGTCGCCGCGAGGCGGGCGTGCAGCGCTTGGGCGAGGGAACGGCCGCGGCCTACGACTTGATCCGTGAGCGCGTGCCCTTCCTGTCCGACGACGCGGCGCTGGCCCCGCATATCGAGAGCGTCCGCCAACTGGTGGCCTCCGCCGCGGTTAAACGGGCGGTCGAGGACGGCCTGGGCGCGGCGTAACACCCCGCGGGGAGGCGAGCCGTCATGCAGCAGATCGACCTGTTGATCCACAGCGCAGCACACGCGGCGACGTGCGCCGCGCCCGACGGGCCGAAACGCGGCGCTGCGTTGGCGGATGTTGGCCTCATCCACAACGCCGCGTTGGCGATCCACGAGGGGCGCATCGTCGAAGTCGGCGATTCGGACGCGCTGCGGGCGCGCTATACAGCCCGGCAGAGCATCGACGCCGGCGGCAAGGCGTTGTGCCCCGGCTTGGTGGACTGCCACACGCATACAGTCTATGGCGGCGACCGCGTGCACGAGTTCGAGTTGCGCATCCAGGGCGCGTCGTACATGGAGATCATGGCGGCGGGCGGCGGCATCGTCAGCACGATGCGCCACACGCGTCTCGCCTCGGAGGAGGCGCTGGTCGCGTCCGCGGCCATACGGCTCGACGCCATGCTGGCGCTCGGCTCTACGACGGCGGAAATCAAGACGGGTTACGGGCTGGACACGGCCGGCGAGTTGAAGATGCTGCGCGTGATCGAGCAACTCGCCCGCACGCATGCCTGCGATATCGTCCCCGCCTTTCTCGGCGCGCATGCCGTGCCGCCCGAATACGCCGGCGACGCGGAGGGCTATTGCCGGCTGGTGATCGAGGAGATGCTGCCCGCAGTCGTGGCGTGGCGGCGGGCTTCCTTCTTCGCGGAGACAGGCGCACCCTGCTTCATCGACGTTTTCTGCGAGGACCACGCCTTCGATGTGGCCCAGTCCGAGCGCATCTTGCAGGCCGGGTTGGACGCGGGGTTGGCGGCCAAGATTCATGTAGACCAGTTCCACGCGCTGGGCGGGCTGAGCATGGCGGCGCGGCTGGGCGTCGTCTCCGCCGACCACCTAGACGTGTCGCGCCCGGATGAGATCGACGCGCTGGCGCGCACGGAAGCGGTCGGCGTGCCGCTGCCCGCGGCGACGTTCAACCTCGGCGGGAACGCGTACGCCAATGCCCGCGGCCTGATCGAACGCGGGGTTCCTCTCGCGCTCGCCACGGACCTCAACCCAGGCTCCGCGCCGTGCCCTTCGCTGCCGCTGGTGATGGCAATTGCCTGCCGCTATCAGCGTCTGCTGCCCGCCGAGGCGCTCAACGCCTGCACGATCAACGCAGCCCACGCGTTGGGTCTGGGCGACTGCATCGGTTCGCTGGAGCCGGGCAAGCAGGCGGATGTGCTCATTCTGAAGGAGGGGGATTACCGCCACCTAGCCTACTTCTTCGGCGGCAATCCGGTGGAAACGGTGATCAAACGCGGGCGTGTGGTGCATGCCAACGGGTAGGGCGGAAGCTCGCTGATACGCCCAGGGCGCAGAGGAAAGCCATCAGGAATAGAAATAAACCGTGAAATCCGCGGCATCTCTGCCGCCGGACGACAAAATCCGCGCGTGCAAGCTGTCAAGTGGCGTGTCCGCCATTTGTTTGTCATTCTGAAGTACGCGTTAGCGGGCTGATGGATCTCGTGGCGCTTCGTGGCGCCAGAGGCAGAGAAGCTTCGCTACGCTTCACATGACAGCGCGCCCCAACGGTCCTTGAGCCATCCGTCTAGCCCCAAAACCCGTTTTGCACGCTGCGCGAGTTGATGTATAAATGAGCGCGGCTTGCCGGCAGCGCGCTTCGTTCCCCCACGCGCCGCAAGCCGTTCGTCTTCGCCCTCGCCCGACTTCGCAGGGTTCTTCACCCATCGCCGCCCCGCCGGGGGAATGTCCGCAATCAGTTGCGCCGGTTTCATTGCCGGCCATTTGGCGTAGCCGCAGTTTGCGCGGTTTTGGCCGCGCCGCTCTGCCATATTCTTTACCGGATGCAGAGCAGGCGCCGTGTGTTCGCAAGGAGATACGCCATGATCAGCCCGTGGGCGACCGCCTTCAACCTGACGGTCAAGAAGTGCGAGGAAAGACCCGACCGCCCCACAGGCGATGTCATCTATCGCCTGATCGACCTGTTCACGACGCATAACGGCTCGTGGGAGCCGGGCGGCACGCTGGGCGCGGTCCCCCAGTGGGCGCGGGAGAGATACCTGCGCCCGCTTGGCGCGCCGGACTACTTTGACGATGCCGGCGGCGATCACCACCTCTTCGCCAGGGTGCTCGACGTGGACGGCAAGCCCATCGTGCGCGACAACTTCATCCGTTACTGGTCGGACGGCTTCGAGAAGTTGGGCGACCCGAACTACCGCGGCTACGCCACGATGACGCCGAAGCATCACTCCGGCTGGGCGAACCAGCCCATCTACAACAGCTTCAGCCCGGAGCGCGGGGAGAGCGGCGCCTGGTGTTGGTGTCCCGAAGGCGCGGCCGACGTAGCCGTCGGCGGCGGGCTGCCCAATAACCAGCACATCTCTTACTTCGCCGTGTGGCAGGCGGAGCCGGCAGCCCCGCGCCAACAGCCGGAGCGGCCGGCGGAGCGCGAAGAGCAGGCGCCCCCTCTCACCAGGCAGGAGGCCATACGTCTCCGGGCGTGGGCGCAGATGAACGTGCGCTTCGAGCGGGATTCGGCCTTCGCCAACTACGCGCGCGTCCACAACCTCGGTGCGCCGCTGACCAGCGAATACGAATTAGCCGGCTACCGCGCCCAGGGCTTTGCCCTCGGCATCGTCTATGCACCACGCGAAGACCTGTCCAAAATCGGCCACATGAGTTGGTAGACGAAAAGGCCGGCAGCGCCGCCGCGTTTTTGATCTGCAGAGCGTCTTTATATGAGGAGGGGCAATGCGCTATCGAACTTGCCGCATCGGCGTACACGGGCGTAACGACCATGGGTTCACCGAAGACGACTTCCGCGTGATCCGCGAGAGCGGCGTGGAGGCGGTTAAGATGATGAGCCAGACTGAGCCCGCGGTCTTCGGGCGCATCAAGCAGATCAGCCCCGACATCGAGATCATCACGCGACTGTACGACGACCGCATCGGCCACGGACACCCGACGCCCGCAGAGTTCGTGGAGAGGATGGCCCCCGTCATGGCCGCGCTGCAGCCCTACTGCGCCAAGTATCAGATCGCCAACGAGCCCAACCATGTGCAGCGCTACGAGGGGTGGGGGCCGGACGACGACGACGCCCGCAACTTCAACCAGTGGTTTCTAGAGACGTACCGGCTGCTCAAGCAGGCGTGCCCCTGGGCCTCGCTGGGCTTTCCGGGGTTGGCAATCCCCGACTTCGCACACCGCGACCGCGCTTGGCTGGAGATCTGCCGGCCCGCCATCGAGCGCGCTGACTGGCTCGGCGTGCACTGCTACTGGCAGACGCCTCCCGACCGGCCCAGCGTCATGCTGGACGAGCATTTCGGCCTTACCTTCAAGCACTACCACCGCCAGTACCCCGACAAGACGCTGGAGATCCTTGAATGCGGCAACTCCAACGTGCATAACCCCCAGTGGCCCATCTCCGAAGACGACATCGCCCGCGAGTACGTGGCCTGGCTGCAAGAGGTGTTTAACCACGCATACATCAACTCGGCGTCGTTCTTTCTGCTCTCCTCGCCGGACCGGGCCAGTTGGGACTTTTTTTCGTGGCGCACGGAGAATAACTTCGTCAAGCCCGTCGTCCACGCGATTGGCCGCATGCACCGGCCCCCGCGCCAGCCGGCGCCAGACGCGCCGCGTCCCGTGCAGCCGCCGCCCGCGCATGCGGCGCCCGCGCTGCCGGACTCCTTCACCAACAACCAAATCATCGACGCCTTCTACGATGCCAGCGTTAAGCTCGGCCTGGGCGACTGGACGTTGCTGGAGAAAGCGGGGCTGTCGCTGGGTGAACTGGTGAAAGACCGTAACGGTCGCTATGCCGGCGCGCCGGTCACGCACATCGCCGCGCTGAGCGAGGACGAGCGTCAGGCCGTGCTGGTGGAGTTGGCGGATTTCGCCGCAGGCGTCAGCTTTGGCCCGCCATCCGAGAAGCCGAAGGGCTGGCTATGGCAGCGGCCTGACCTGACCCTGGTACGGCCTGCCATGCCTCACAGCCGTCGCGCGCGCGTCTCGCCTCGCGCTAACGCCCTGGAGCGCCGCGTCGCCCGCACCTGGAACGAGTACGGCTGGCTGTTGATACGCTTGGCCGAACAGACCGGCGTGCATTTGGGCCTCGCCACGGCCGTGCTGGCCGTGCAGACGTCCGCACGCGCTTATAGCGGCGACCGGCGACCGGCGCTGCGCTTCGAGAACCACGTCTTTTTCCGGCTGTGGGGGGCAGAGAACCAGGCGACGTTTGAGCAGCATTTCCGCTTCAACGCTGCGGCTCCCTGGCAGAAGCACGTTTGGCGGCCTGCTCCGGACCAACCCTGGCAGGACGTCCACAGTTCTCACAGCAACGAATGGGGCGCGTTCGAGCAGGCGTCAGCCCTGGACCGGGAAGCGGCGCAGCGCTCGGCGGCCCTGGGGCCGGCGCAGATCATGGGCTTCAACCATGCGCTGGCCGGCTTCGAGTCTACTGGGCAGATGTTCGACGCCTTCGCTGCGTCGGAGCGCTACCAGGTGTTGGCCCTCTTCGACTTCATCGGCGGCCCGCGCGGCGATTCGCGCGCCATGAACGCGCTGCGCCGCGGCGACGCGGACGCCTTCGCCGCGCTGTACAACGGCAGCGCCCAGGCCGTACGCGCCGCCGCGCTGCTCCACGCCGCGCTCGACGCCTATCGGCGACTGGAGTTGGCGCCTTGAGCCGCCTAGCTTGTCCGTTCAGCGCTGTTCGTCAGCTACAAGGAGAAACGCCATGACGCGCGCAGGCAGCCAAATCGGCATCGACGCCAACCCGCCGCTCGACGCGATGACCGGCGAGCCGTCCCCTCCATTTGCAGACCCCGCCATCCTCGCCGATACGAACGCGGGCTGGGTGCGCCTCAACTTCGCGCTGGCTCCGTGGACCTCTCCGCACGATGAGACGAAGCACGGCGGGCGCACCTGGGCTGAGGCGTACCGGCAGCTCATCGCCGCGCTGCGCGGACAGGGACTGGCGATCTACGGCCTCATCAGCCACGAGGCCGTCGCCCGCGACCTGGGCGATTCATTGCGCAATCCCCCGCCCGAGGGCGCAGCCGAGCATGCGTGGCTGCGCGACTATGTGGACGCCTTCGCCGCGATCGTGGGCCTCTTCCACGACGACGTGCAGGTATTCGAGTCGTTCGATGAGCCGGACGACTGGCACGGCAGCAACCGCAATTGGGTGCATCCCGGCTGGTACGCGGTCATGCTCCAACAGGTCTACGATGCGGTGCGCGCCCAGCCCAGTCCGCAACAGGTGCGCTTGGTCTCCGGGCCGCTGCAGGGTCTGGCGATCAACAACAACGCCGCGACCGCGTATCTGCAAGCCGCCTATGACGAAGGTAAACGCCGCTTCGGCTGGGGCCAGAACGGCACGCCCTTCCCCTTCGACGGCGCCGGCTATCACCTCTACGTGGCCGAAGAACAGCGCGCCGGACTCTCTGCGCAAGAACTCGAGGAGGAGCTGCGCGTGACCTACGAGCGCTATGTG
>Ga0334886_1002294_pt1 | contig 19560 bp, 20 predicted proteins | sample GraSluR1_MG_9_FD_207232 | JGI IMG/M metagenome (GOLD analysis project Ga0334886, IMG submission 207232) | Sludge microbial communities from methane-producing bioreactor in Wageningen University, Netherlands - Granular Sludge_27_06-R1 | ecosystem: Engineered > Bioreactor > Anaerobic >... | reverse complement strand
TGGACTACTGCAAGGGGTGCAGCGTCTGCGCCCACGAATGTCCGAGGGGAGCGATCACCATGGTCCTGGAGGAGAAGTAGATGAAGAAAGTGGTAGAAGGATCCTATGGGATAGCCGATGCCGTCCGGTGCTGCTCTCCCGACGTCATATCGGTCTATCCGATCACCCCCCAGACCCACATCGTCGAGCACCTCTCGGAGTTCGTCGCCGACGGAAAGCTCGACTGCCAGTACATCAACGTCGAGTCGGAGTTCTCCTCCCTCTCCTCCCTCATCGGGGCGTCCGCCGCTGGAGCCCGAACCTACACCTCGACCACCTCCCAGGGGCTCGCCCTGATGTTCGAGGTCCTCTTCAACGTCTCGGGGATGAGGCTTCCCATCGTCATGACGACGGTGAACCGGGCCCTCAGCGCCCCCCTCTCCATCTGGAACGATCAGCAGGACGCCATGGCCGCCCGGGAGGCGGGCTGGATCCAGATCTACGCCGAGAACGTCCAGGAGGCGATGGACCTCACCCCCCAGCTCTACAAGATCTCCGAGGACCCGAAGATCCTCACCCCCTCCATGGCCTGCATGGACGGGTTCATCCTCACCCACGTCTACGAGCCGGTGGAGTTTTTGGATATCGAGAAGGTCAGAGAGTTCCTCCCGCCCTATCGGCCCGAGGACGTCCTCGACCCGAAAGACCCCAAGACCTTCGGAGCCTTCGCCGACCCGAGCTGGTTTACAGAGTTCAAGTACCTCCAGTACCAGGCGATGGAGAGGGCTAAAAAGAAGATCGCTCTGGTCTCAAAGGAGTTTGAGGAGGTCTTCGGCCGCGGATACGGCGGCCTCATCGATACCTACTCCATGGAGGATGCCGAGGTCGCCCTCGTCACCATGGGCTCCGTCGTCGGGACCGTCAAGGAGGCGATCGACGGCCTCAGGTCCGAGGGGGTGAAGGTGGGCCTCGTCAAGATCAGGAGCTACCGGCCCTTCCCCGAGGAGGAGCTGAGGGAGGCCCTGAAGGATGCAGAGGTCATAGTGACGATCGAAAAGGATGTATCGATGGGGTACGAGAGCGCCCTCCTCACCGACCTCAAGGGAGCCTTCTACAACAGCCCCATCAGGGTGCCGATCGTCGGGTTTGCGGCAGGCCTCGGCGGCCGGGACATCGGGGTCAAGCAGATAAGACGGATCGTCGAGAGGGCGTCGAAGGTCAGAGACGCCGGGATCGAGGCCGAGTTTGAGATCTTCGACGTGAAGCCAGAGTGTCTCTAGGAGGATTATCATGGAAGAGAGTTTGTTTGCGCCCGGCCACAGGGCCTGCGCAGGATGTGGAATGCCCACGGCGATAAAGCTCGTCCTGGACGCCGCGGGGCCCAACACCATCGTCGTCTCGCCTACGGGATGCCTCGAGGTCACCTCGACCCCCTTCCCAGAGAGCTCCTGGAGGGTCCCCTGGATCCACTCCCTCTTCGAGAACCCCGCGGCCGTCGCCTCCGGGGTGGAGGTGGCCCTCAAGAGGTTCAAAAAGACCGACATAAACCTCCTGGTCATAGGCGGCGACGGAAGCACCTTCGACATCGGCTTCGGCTCCATATCGGGGATGTTCGACCGGGGTCACAGGATCACCTACGTCTGCTACGACAACGAGGCCTACATGAACACCGGGGTCCAGAGGAGCGGATCGACCCCCTTCTGCGCCAAGACGACGACGACGCCCACGGGGAAGCTGAGCCTAGGAAACCCCAGGCCGAAGAAGGACCTGCCGGCGATAGCCGTAGCCCACGGCGTCCCTTACGTCGCCACCGCCTCCATCGCCTACCCCGTGGACCTCCGGCGGAAGGTCAGAAGGTCTCTATCGGCCGACGGTCCCGCCTACATCCAGGTGAACGCCCCCTGCATCACCGGCTGGAGCTATGAGGCGGGGGACACCATCGAGCAGGCTAGGCTCGTCGTCGAGACCTGCCTATGGCCTTTATACGAGTACGTCGACGGGGCCCTCGCCGGGGTGACGAAGGTCCGGAGGAAGAGGCCCGTGGAGGATTACCTCAAGACCCAGGGGAGGTACAAGCACCTCTTCAAGGGCGAGGCGGGGGCCCGGGTCCTGGCCCAGGTCCAGGCTATGGCCGACGCCAACGCCGAGAAGTTCGGCCTCCTCGACTGAGGGGAGCCTGAGGGGCCCTCCGGCCCCTCGTCATCGGTCTATTTTGGAGGGGGAAGATGTACGTAGGAAGGATCGTGATCATAGGGGGGACGGGAGGCCGGGCCTGGGTCGGGTACCGGGTATCGTCCCGCTCCTTTCCAAACCGCAAAGCTAAGGTGAGGGGGGATTCAGTCCTCGTATCACCTGTGGATCCGCTGGATCTGGAGAAGAACCCCTATATAGCCTACAACTGCATCAGGATCGCCGGGAAGGCGGCGGTCGTCGCCAACGGGACCCACGCCGACATGATAGGAGAGAAGATCGCTGACGGGACGAGGCCCCTGGAGGCGATCGCCCTGAGCCTCATCGCCTTCGGCTACGAGAGGGACGAGCTGGACACCCCCCGGATCGCCGGGGCGGTGATGGGGGGGCGGGGGTGGCTGGGGATAGCCCGAAAAGACGAGATCTGGGCTAAGGAGTACGACCTCTCCGGGGATGGGGCCTTCATGGTCGCCACCTACGAGAAGACGGACTTCGAGGAGATCTCTCTGGGTGGCGGGAGCGCCGGAGAGATAGCAAAAGCCGCCTTCGAGATGGACTACGAAAAGCCGGTATGCTCTGCCGCGGCCTTCGATGCCGGGAGCGATGCGGGTGGCGACGGACGCAGCAGCTTCAAGCTGGCGGCGTACAACCCGGCGACAAAATGAGGTCGCCAAACGAGAAGCATTCAGATTTTGATGATTTTGAGGAGTGGACGGGATGGAGATAAGCGGCGTAGAGATTGAGGATACCTTTGCGGAGGGCTTTCCGATAAAGGTGGCGCGGGTTCTGATCACGGCGATAACGGAGCGGTGGGCGATGGAGGCGGCCCGGGAGGCGACGGGCTTTGGGACCTCCGTCATCATGTGCCCGGCGGAGGCGGGGATCGAGCGGCTGGCCCGGCGGGCTGAGACCCCCGACGGGAGGCCGGGGGTCTACATCCAGATCTGCAACATGAGCTTCAAGAACCTGGAGGCGTCCCTCCTCGCCCGGATAGGGCAGTGCATCCTGACGGCGCCGACGACGGCGGTCTTCAACGGCCTCCCGGAGGCGGAGAAGCAGTTCGATACGGGGGCGAAGCTGAAGTTCTTCGGGGACGGCTTCCAGAAGGAGATGGCCTACTGCGACCGGGGGGTCTGCAGCATCCCGGTGATGTCCGGAGACTTCATCGTCGAGGAGAAGATGGGGGCCGTCGACGGGATCGCCGGGGGGAACTTCTACATCATGGCCGAGAACCAGGCCGCCGCCCTCATGGCCGCCGAGGCGGCCGTCGACGCCATCCGGGAGGAGGAGGGGACGATCACCCCATTTCCGGGCGGGGTCGTCGCCAGCGGATCGAAGGTGGGGAGCCGCTACAAGTTCCTGAAGGCCTCGACGAACGAGAGGTTCTGTCCGACCCTCCAGGACGAGGGGGTCTGCATCCTGCCGCCCCATATCCGGGCCTCCTACGAGGTGGTGATCAACGGCGTCAGCCGGGAGGCGATCGAGAGGTCGATGCGCTCCGGGATCATGGCGGCCTGCAAGGTCCCCGGCGTCGTCAAGATATCGGCCGGGAACTTCGAGGGGAAGCTCGGGCCGCACCTCTTCCGTCTCCACGAGATCCTGGGGTGAGGGGAGCCCCGGGATCAACTATTTTTTATCCGCTTCTAGAATATGGGAAGAGGCCCAGCTCCTCAGCATTCTCCAGGTATAGCTCTACAGCTTCTTTCAGGCATCGAAGCGCCTCCGCGGGCGTCATGCCCCAGCTGGCGACCTGCAGCTCAGAGCACTTGGAGACGTAGGCGCCATCCTCTTCCCAGATCGTGGCGGTCAGGTTCAGGCCGGTCATCTTCCGATCCATCATATCACCTGTGGCCATAGATCATCATGGCTTTATATTTGCCGCCATATCCTCCCGGCGATCCAGGGCGAAATACCATTAAATAATATGAATAGTAATAGACCGACTAGAAGACCGACTAGATCGGCTCAAGAGAGTATCTCAAAAGGCATCTAAAAAATTCGGGGCGGTATGATATATGATGATCCATAAATCCCTCGTGCAGATCTTTCTCATCCTCTCCATCCTCGCCATATCCCTCCAGCCTTCCTGCTCCCAGGGCGAGATGGCGGATGAAGACCTGGCGATCGCGGAGCCGTCGTGGATCCTGGTGACGACGATCTCTCCATCCTACTCGAAGGATATCGTCGCCGGGTTCGAGGCGCTCCAGGAGCCCCTGGGCTTCCCCGACCATCTGGCGGCCGAGGACGCCGAAAAGGCCGAAGGCGACTTCGACGCGAACCTCTACTTCGACGTCCTCGACCGGATCTCCCCGCAGCATAGATACGTCCTCGACTACGTCTACCGCTACGCCGGGATCGGGGGCGGGCCGGTCCTCTACGCCCGCAAATCCACCGCACTGCCCTACCGGAACTACTCAGAGTACGCCGCCGCTTCCCCAAACAAGCGGGCGGATAGGGAGGACTACTACCTGCGCCACATCGCCGCCGACGGGTCCCCGGAGAGCTTCTTCCAGCTCGCCCTGCTGCGCATCCAGGGCGAGCAGTTCTACCAGTACTGGCACGACGCCTACAACGACGCCAGGATCATCTCTGACCTGGAGGAGGCGAGGGCGGGCCTGGGAGGCGGATTCGGCGCAGACGAATCTACGATCGAGGCGCTCCTCTCGGACCTGGCAGAGTACGACCTCGCCCCCACCATCTCCATGAATGGGGACCTGGTGAAGGTGGAGGCGGTCGTCTTCACCAAGTGGGGCGGCTTCGTCAAGAGGTCGATGTTGATGGAGAGGGAGGCTCCCCACCTGATCCTCGCCGAGAGGTCGCAGGTGCTGGTGGAGTACGACTGCGGGATCATGTTCTGAGGGAGAGGGGGGAGGGGGCGAGAGGCGGAAGGGTCCTGGCGGCCGATAGCTCGGATCGATGGTGATGGGGTCTGGAGCGGCCAGAATTGGTGGTTTGAGGGTTTCTGGGTCGCCTGGATCTCTCTCATCGGGGGGATCTTGGTGGTGGGATCGAGGAGGTTTTGGATACTTCTCCTTTCAACGCGACCCCCTCATATAAGAGGAATCTATCCCACAAATTCAATTTTTTGTACCACAGACCAAAACGCTTAAGTTCAATAAATATCTCAGATTTATCGGTTGTGATAAATAAGATGCAGCTGGTGATCAATACATATGGGTCTTATCTGAGAAAAAGCGGGAGCTGTTTTTTGGTAAAGAAGGACGATAAAAGCTTCGAGGTATCAGCGAACAAAATCAACAGCATCCTCATCACCACAGCTGCATACATAACGACAGATGCCATCAAGATGGCGGTGGAGAACAACATAGACATAGTCTTTCTCGACGCCCACGGAGACCCTTATGGGAGGGTCTGGCATCCGAAGCTGGGGAGCACCACCCTGATCCGGAGGAGGCAGCTGGAGATCTATGACACCGCCGATGGCCTGAATTTGGCCAAGGAGTGGGGCTTAAAGAAGCTAGATGATCAGATCGCCCTTTTGAATCGGCTGAAGAAAGCGAGGCCGGAGAAGGGGGACGATCTCATAAGCTACATCCAGGAGATCGAGCGGTCCCGGGAGGATATGAAGAGGCTCCGGGGAACTATAGATTTCCGGAGGCAGGAGATCCTCGGGCTGGAGGGGATGGCCTCTCGGGCTTACTTCGGGGCCATCTCATCGGTGATGCCCGAAAGGTATCGTTTTACTGGAAGGAGCAGAAGCCCCGCCAAGGACGAGTTCAACGCCATGCTCAACTACGGGTACGGAGTCCTCTACTCCCTGGTGGAGAAGGGGTGCATCATAGCGGGGCTGGACCCGTATGTGGGGTTTCTGCACACTGACTCCTACAACAAGAAGTCCCTGGTCTTCGACGTCATCGAGATCTTCCGGACCTACATCGATGAGGCCGTCGTCCATCTCTTCACCCGGCGGATGATCAAAGACGAGTTCTTCGAGCCGCTGGAGCAGGGGATAGGCCTCTCCAAAGAGGGTAAGGCGGCTCTCATCGAGGCGGTGAACGCCGTCCTGGATGAGCCGATCTCCTACCGGGGGCGGAACGTGAAGGTGAGAAACACCATCACGATGGAGTGCCACAGGATAGCCAACTCTCTCATCCGGCCCGGTACGGAGCTTGCTGAGGACTTCGACGTGAACATCCTGGACGCGGAAGAAGAATGAGACGGATAAAGACGGATGAGACGGATGAGACGGATGAGAAGGCAGGAGTCTGAAGGCGGGGGTCTCTAATGCTGGTATGGACGATCTACGATATAACCGACGACAAGATCCGGAGCCGGGTGGCGAAGATCTGCAAGGGCTACGGTCTATTCCGGGTCCAGAAGAGCGCCTTCCTCGGCGACCTCAACAAAAACGAGGCCGACTCCCTGGCCCTGGAGTGCGAGGCGATCATCGAGGAGTCGGACTCGGTCTACGTCTTTCCCATCTGCGAGGACTGCTTCGAGAAGATCAAGCTGATCGGCGAGGGGTTCGACCGGGATCTGGTGGCCGGGATCATCACCACCAAGATATTCTGAGGGTTAGATGGAGCCCAAGGTAGATCTCTCGCGATCTTCTGAAGAGAAGGGAGAGGGGGAGACGGAGGAAGAGGTCTTCATCACCGTCTCCGATGCTCTGGAGTATCTCTTCTGCCCCAGGTTCGTATTCTTCGAGCGGTGCCTGATGATACCCGAGCATCAGGAGCGGCGCTACAAGGTTCTGAAGGGGAGGGAGCTGCACGAGAGCCGCGAGAAGGTGAACCGGGACTACGTCCGAAAGAAGCTCAAGTGCACGAGAAAGGAGATATCAGTCTACCTCACTTCGCGGAGGCATCATCTCAAGGGGGAGGTGGACGAGGTCCTCTTCCTGGAGGACGGGACGGCCGCGCCGATGGACTACAAGTTCGCGGAGTGGAAGAAGACCGTGTACAGGACCCACAAATACCAGGCGGCCCTCTACGGCCTTCTCATAGTGGAGCATTACGGCGTCGAGGTGAACCGGGCCTATGTCTGCTACGCCAGGAGCAATCATCACGTGGAGGAGATAAACCTCGGGGGTAAAGATTATAAGAGAGCAGAGCAGATGGTCCGCGATATACTTATGATAATTCAAAGGGGATATTATCCCGACGGGACGAAGCAGAAGGCGAGGTGCGTGGATTGCACGTATAGGAATATTTGTGTCTAAAGGTGATCTTCAGTGATTGAAGCTGTAAGAAGGATCGGCGATTATGTTCAAAAGACCCAAGGTGGCGGTGGGGACACAATAGCAACGTACCTCGAAAATCCAAACACCAATGGTACATATAAGGCAGTATTGATAATTGTATTGGAGGAGAGAGACGGCGATTATTTCTTTAGCCGAGTAGTAGGGGACGAATTTAAAGATCCAAGTCTGTATTTATATAAAAAAGGTCCTTCCAATGGCACCGATGCCACACCTACAAGCATGGTGGCAAGCAAGCTTCCTAGAACATTTGACAGGTTCTTGAGGTGGTTTGAGAACTATGAGGAGTATAAGATCTCCAATGATGAGAAAGATACCATCAAAAAAATGAGCACAGCTCTCAGATGTCAAAAGGACAAGATTTTCGAGGAGCTTAGCAATAAATATGCTCAAAGAGATTCAGATACCAATGCTATCATCACGCTAGGCTTCGAAAAGGGCGACGATTATTCGCATATTAATGAATATCCATTGTTTGAGAAGATCTTGCTCCTCCAAGGGAAGGGCAGATACTCCTATAAAAAGTCTCAAGGAACCTCATTGGGAGAAAACAGTATTTGCTGTTTATGTGAGCAGAGGAAACCTGAGGTATACGGGTTTGCAATCCCATGGACATTCCACACCTATGACAATCGGACAAACCTCGCTGGGGGCTTCGAGATCTCCGAGTCATGGAAGAATACCCCAATATGCTTCGATTGTGCCACAATTCTTGAATTGGGAAAAAGATTTGTGGAGGAAAAACTGAGCTTCGACTTTTATGGCTTCAACTACCTATTAATCCCAAAGATGGCCATGGGAGGAGATTCCCGGGAGATCCTGTGCATACTGACAGCCAAGGATCAGAAGAGGGATCAAAAGATTAGCGAGGAGGTTAGAAAACGCTTAACGGCAGATGAAAAAGAGATACTGGGCATTGTGGCCAAGCAAAGCGATTTTATCAGCACTAGCTTGTTTTTCTATAAAAAGGTTAAATCCCAATACAATATTTTGCTTTCCATCGACGGAATAATCCCTTCAAGGCTAAGAACGATATTCAATGCAAAAAAAAGGGTGGATAAGAGGTTCAGGGTATATAATGAAAAGGTATTGAACGAATCGCAGAGGGAGAAAGAACCCTTGGAGTTCAACTTCAAGGTCGTGAGGACGTTCTTCCCATCCAGCTCTATGATGAAAAAATTCGAGGTAATGCCGAAGAACGGAAACTTCGATAAGATCTTCATGGATATGGTCAACAAAATATTTGTTGGAAATAGCATTGATTATCATATATTAATGAAATATATTATTCTAAGAATAAGAGATGTATTCGATGCTGATCATCGTACAAATGTTACTACTCTCAACGGCTTCCTTCTATTATACTATTTAAAGGAGCTTGGGGTACTCAAAAATGTCAAATCGGAGATGAAGGATATGGATAAACAAGGCGAGGGAGAGCTGTCCATCGAACATCTGGAGGGGCTTCCATTGGAACAGAAGATAAAGAGCTTCTTCCAATCCAATGAGGCATTCTTCACCAGCAACGCAAAGAAAGCCGCCTTTCTGGAGGGCGTATTAGCTCAGTTTTTGATGAACAACCAACTGCAAAAGAGAGGAGCTGCTCCATTTCGTGATAAGCTACACGGACTCCGGATGAATGAAGCTCTCATCAAGAGACTCCTCCCCGAGATTCAGAATAAGCTTGAGGAGTATAATAGAAATTATTACAGAGAGCTTGAAGAAATCATCGCTCGCTATTTCATCCTTTCTGGTGAAAACTGGAGAGAGAGCAATGACGAGCTGAGCTTTTATTTCGTCCTGGGAATGGATACTCATAAGTTGTTCAAGGATGTTAGAGAAGAGGAAGATACTGAAGGAGTGGCATGAAAATGAGCGACACTATATCAAATAGATCGGAAATCATCTTTCTCTATGATGTGAAGGATGCAAATCCAAACGGCGATCCTCTGGATGAGAATAAGCCAAGGATCGATGAAGAGACTGGCATAAATATAGTTACGGATGTTAGGCTGAAGAGAACCATAAGGGATTACCTCCAATCAAATCTTGACCCCAAAAATCAAGAAATCTTCGTAAGGGAGATCATCTATGATGATGAGGGGCACATCCAAGACGCAAAGATGAGGGCAAGCGACTTTGGAAATGACCGCGAGTTAATTCTCAACAAATGCATAGATATCCGCCTCTTTGGGGGAGTACTCCCAATAGTAAAATCCAAAAAAGGTAAGGCGAAGAAGGATGCTAATTCTGAACCTACTGAAGGCAAGGCTACTGAATCCAAGGAAGACAAAGGTGCTATCACTTATACAGGCCCTGTTCAGTTCAAGATGGGCAGATCCATGCATAGAGTCACTATAAAACATATAAGAGGTACAGGAGCATTTGCTTCAGATCCAAAGGCCACACATAAGACCTTCCGCGAAGAGGATTTTCTGCCCTATTCACTCATTCGCTTCTATGGCATCATAAATGAGAACGCGGCCAAGCTCACGGGACTCACAGATGATGACGTACAGCTCTTGCTGGATGGAATCTGGAACGGAACCAAGAGCCTGATCACCAGGACTAAGATAGGACAGGTCCCGAGGCTGCTGCTTAAGGTCAATTACAGCAAAAAGAACTATCATATCGGCGACTTGGACGAGATGCTGACATTGGAGACTGAGCTGCCCCATGAGAATATTCGTGACACCAGCGATTACCAGATTGATGTATCCAAGCTCGTTAAGAAGCTAACGGAGAAGAAGGATACCATACAGAATATTGAGGTCTGTGTCGATGATAGGATGAGGTTCTGCAGGGAGGGAGTTACTTTCTCTATGGCTGACCTGAAGGCAACCACAGGCATAGATGTAAAGCTGATCTCCTTTTAGAGAGGTTTAGATGCCGGATAGAGTGATAGTGCTCGATGTTTGGGGGGATTATGCCCATTTCAAGAAGATTTACACAACTAGCTCTCCCCTCACATATTCTTTTCCGCCGCGTACCGCCATATCAGGGCTGATAGGAGCTATCATAGGGCTCGATAAAGAGGAGTATTTCAGGCATTTCCTCAGAAAGGATGCGAGAATAGGCTGCAAGATCATTAAGCCTATAAAGAAGATAAGGATCGGAGAGAATCATCTCAATGCAGATAATATAAAGAATATGCATATGATCAAGAACAGGCATCCGACCAGACGCGAGTTCGTGAAAGATCCGAAGTATAGAATCTATATCGCTCATTCTGATGAGACGCTTTACAATAACCTGAAGTCACTCCTGGCCAACCATCAATCGATTTATACGCCATGCCTGGGTTTAAGCCAACTCATCTGCAACTTCGGTTATATGGGCGAATTTGGGTTAAAGAAGTTAGAGGAAGGGCTTCATACTATAGATAGCGTTGTGCCAGGAAAATGTATAATCAGCCCTGAGTTCGAAACGGGAAAGGAATATTTCTCTGAGACTTTGCCTAATGAGATGAACGATGGTAGAGAGGTAACTGATTACAGCGAAATCCTCTTTGAGAGAAATGGAGAGAAGATCAAAGCCAACGCTAGAAATCTATGGGAGGTTGAGAACGATGAGCATGAGCGAATCGCATTCCTTTGAGTTGCTCTCTCACCCCGGCAAGCGCCTGATAGTTCACCTCCGGAATGTAGGAGTGATAGCTAGAAATACGGTTGCAGATAAATCTTTGAACATAGAGGAAGCTAACCTATTACAGGATATGGCTTTTATAATCGGCGTCACTCATGACTTTGGGAAGGCTACCAAATTCTTCCAGGATTACATTGCAGAGAAGAATGAGAAGAAGAGAAGATCTCTTAAAGCCATGGAGACAACCCATCATGGCCTTCTATCTGCATTCTTTACATATTCTGTGTCCAAGGAATATCTGAAACAATATAAAATTAAAGGAGAACTATCTGAGCTTCTGCCACTCATATCTTTCCTGGTGGTAAAGAGACACCACGGAAACCTACTGAACGCCATGGATGAGATAAGCGATGTCGATGCTGATGATGAAGACGTACTGAGGACGGCAAAGAAGCAGATAGAAGCCATAGATATGATCGAGCTAGGGAATATTCTTTCAACTCTCCTCTCAGAAGGGAATATCAACCTAGATATCGATGTTGATAGTATTAAAAATTATATTCTTAGTAGCATCTTGACAGATATAGCTAAAGAAAGGCGACTCGTAAGGCATCTAAGCGATAAGGACGATATTTACCCATATTTCATAAACCAATTTCTATATTCTGCGCTAATCGATGCAGATAAGACCGATGCAGGTCTTGATGGTATTAAACTTGAGCGCTTGGGTTTGGCAGGGGACCTAGTCGATATCTATAGAAAGGTCCATCATTTTACAGACAACTTAGAGAACATTAACAGCCTCAGAAATCAGATCTATTATGAGGCCATGGATAGAATCAAGGACTGGAACTTGGATCAAAAGATCATATCCCTGAACGTCCCCACAGGCACAGGTAAGACCCTTACTGCCCTATCCATTGCTCTAAAACTAAGAGAGCGATTAGAGAAGAAAGATATCAAGCCAAGAATAATCTATGCATTGCCCTTCCTGAGTATCATAGATCAAAACTATGGCGTCTTTGATGGCGTTATATTCCCACAAGAACAGTCTGAATCCGATACGATCAAAATTCCTGCCAAACCTTGCGATGAAAACGAGGATGAAAGCAAATCCAAGGGAACCTATAAAGATTCCAGGCTCCTGCTAAAGCACCATCACCTAGCAGATGTGAGATATGAGACCGGTGACGCAGAATACGAGGCCGATAAAAGCCTTCTCCTCATGGAGGGGTGGAACTCAGAGATAATAGTAACCACCTTCTGGCAGCTCTTCAATACACTCTTTTCCAATAGGAATAAGCAGTTGCGAAAGTTCAATAAGCTTGCAAACGCTATAATAATTTTGGACGAGGTCCAGGCAGTGCCTCACCAATACTGGCAATTGATCCATGATGCTCTAATGCTGCTCTGTGATAAGTTCAATAGCTATGTCATTTTGATTACCGCCACCCAGCCGCTCATCTTTGAGGAGGGAAAGGGAGAGATTCAAGAGATAGCTCAGAGGAAAGAGGAGTACTTCAGGGGCCTAGATAGGATTGATCTCATGCCTATGATTGAAAGAACAATAACCCTGGATGAGTTCAAAGCCATACTTAAAAGAGACTTGGAGGAATGGAAGGATAAGGATTTTCTGATTGTTCTGAACACCATAAACTCAGCCAAAAACATTTATGATCATATCTCTGGTCTGAATCTAGAGAATACAAATATGTTTTATCTATCCACTAGCGTTGTACCAAAAGAGAGGTTAAAAAGGATAAATCAGATCAAAGAGACTAAAGGTTCTGATGGACCAAGAAAGGTAATCGTCAGCACCCAACTTATCGAGGCTGGCGTGGATATAGATGCCGATAGAGTTTACAGGGACTTTGCCCCCATGGACTCAATCAATCAGGTGGCGGGTAGGTGCAATAGGGGCTCATCCAAAAAAGAGAAAGGATTGGTGACAGTTTTTATTTTAAAAGATGATAGAAAAGAATTTTATAGCTATATCTATGATCCATTCCTCATAGACAAAACCCTGGAAATTCTGATGCCATTCAAAGAGCCAATCGAAGAATCCGAGTTCTTAGAGCTTAATAACAGATATTTCAAGGCAGTAAAGCGCGGTATGGGCGAGAAGGATTCAAAGGATAGCTTAGATTGCATAGCAGGATTGGCATTCAAGGATCTGAGCACGAAGTTCAAGCTCATCGAGGATGATATCCCCGCGGCAAACGTATTTGTGGAGTTGGACGAGACCGCTGAGAAAATATGGAAGCAATACCAGGATCTCCGGTTTGAAAAAAATAACCTAGAGAGAACGAAAAGATATCTGAGGATGAAGAAATGTTTCAGTGATTATTTGATATCCGTTCCTAAAAAGTCTGCAGGTACATTAGTAATGGACGATTCCAATATTGGCCATATCTCAAGAGTTGAGCTAGACAACTTTTATGACAAAACGACAGGTTTTAAAAGATCTGGGGCTGGGGATGGGTCAATATTCTTCTGAGGAAATAAAACCATGATCCTCAAAATCCTCCGCCTCACCCTCCACTCCGACGCCCCCATGCGAGGCGACGGGGCGAAGCTCCGCGGCTTCTTCGCCACCAGCTTCAACGAGCACGCCCTCCTCCACCAGCACGTGACGGATAAGCTGATCTATCGATACCCCCTCATCCAGTACAAGATGCTGGGGGATGGTCCCCTCATTCTGGGGATCAACGAGGGGGCGGAGGTCCTGAAGGAGATCTATGACAAGTTCGACGAGATCAAGCTCGGCGACTCCGTCTACTCCGTCATGGAGCGGGGCGTGATCCTCAGAAGCGAGGAGTTCGGCTGCTCTTCGACGATCCAGAGCTATCGGTTTGCCACCCCTTGGCTCGCCCTCAACCAGAAGAACTACGATAGATATCGAAAGGCTTCGCGGGAAGAGAGGCGGGACCTCCTCCGGAGCATCCTCGTCGGAAACCTCCTTTCGGCCTCCAAGGGGCTCGGGTACGTCGCCAAAGAGCATATAAGGCTGGAGATGGGAGTTGTGACCGAGGAGATCTGCCGGCTTAAAGACGATAAGGTGACGGGGATCCGGGGCGAGTTCATGGCGAACTTCGAGATCCCGGAGCTTATGGGCCTCGGGAAGTCAGTTTCGAGAGGGTTTGGGACGGTATCGAGGTTGAGGTAGAAACGGCCTATCTCTTCTTATGAGTGGGTCTGAGTATAGGCCCAAAGCCCCCCGGCAGGAATGAATTTATAAGGGATTCAATAAATTCCACTCATGCCGGAGGGAGGGTCTGAAAAGGCCGGTTTGACACCCAGAAACAGGGAAAAGGACGAAAATCGGCCGCTGTCCGGGCGCGAGTTCCACAAAAACAAGGATTGAAACAACGTGAGTCGCTGGAGATCTACCAGTGTCGTGGTGGTCCGGGCGCGAGTTCCACAAAAACAAGGATTGAAACGAGACCCGTCGATGAACTTCCCCCAGTTCCCGTCGGGTCCGGGCGCGAGTTCCACAAAAACAAGGATTGAAACAGGGCCAGGGGTGCGTATTCTCGGGCCCGACCCCGTCCGGGCGCGAGTTCCACAAAAACAAGGATTGAAACCCAATTATCCCACCACCGCTACCATGGTAGTCTCTCGTCCGGGCGCGAGTTCCACAAAAACAAGGATTGAAACAGATACCGCACCCCGTCGTCGACCAGGACCGCCCTCGTCCGGGCGCGAGTTCCACAAAAACAAGGATTGAAACTGATGCTCGCCGAGAACTGGCCTTGGCCACCGCCGTCCGGGCGCGAGTTCCACAAAAACAAGGATTGAAACATGGCAGGTATGTCTATTTCGTCCCCTACCAGAACGTCCGGGCGCGAGTTCCACAAAAACAAGGATTGAAACATTTTTCTCTGCACTATATCATATAAGATGTTATGAGTCCGGGCGCGAGTTCCACAAAAACAAGGATTGAAACAGGAGGGCCGTGTCCACCGGGGCCCGGTCTTTTATGGTCCGGGCGCGAGTTCCACAAAAACAAGGATTGAAACATCTCATAGGCCCCTGTCGCCTCGGCTTCGAGAAGCGGTCCGGGCGCGAGTTCCACAAAAACAAGGATTGAAACAAGGGGGCCGACCCTAAAGAGATCATCGAGGTCGAGGTCCGGGCGCGAGTTCCACAAAAACAAGGATTGAAACCGGTTTTCTTAGAATATGCCCCCCCGCCCCCGCCTCCGTCCGGGCGCGAGTTCCACAAAAACAAGGATTGAAACAGAGGTGAGTAGCTCTACTGTCAAGCCGGAGCCTCCAGCGTCCGGGCGCGAGTTCCACAAAAACAAGGATTGAAACGTCTGGTGTTGATCTGGAAGTTCTGGCCTCCTTCTGTCCGGGCGCGAGTTCCACAAAAACAAGGATTGAAACTGGATCCCGATCCCTACGTCCGAGTCTACCGCCGACGTCCGGGCGCGAGTTCCACAAAAACAAGGATTGAAACTCCGGTGGGACGATGAAACGGAGGCCCCATGACCGCGTCCGGGCGCGAGTTCCACAAAAACAAGGATTGAAACATGAACTCGCGGAACGTCGGGGCCTCCTCGGCCACCGTCCGGGCGCGAGTTCCACAAAAACAAGGATCGAAACCCAAAGCCTGCGAGGCCTGCGTTGATCCGCGACGATCAGGAGGTTCATTCTGGTGGGCGGTCCCAAAAAGGAGGAGAAGATGTTCAGAAAGATTCTGCGCTGGATTGCGGTAGGGTTGATCATAGCGGTGGTGGTGGTCGCAGCAGCATATCTCTGGGATATGAATCGAGCCTATGAGCGGATCCAGGGGAAGAGCACGGTCATACCCTCGCCCTATGGGGATATCGAATACACCGAGGGTGGATCAGGTCCTCCCGTCCTGGTGATCCACGGGAGCGGCGGCGGCTACGATCAGGGCGAGCTGGTGGTCGAGGCGGTCCTCGGCGATCAGTTCCACTGGATCGCCCCTTCGCGTTTCGGCTATCTGCAATCGACCTTCAACGAGGGCGCCACATTTGACGACCAGGCCCATGCCTACGCCTATCTCCTCGACCGGCTGGGCATCGAAAAAGTTGCGGTCGTCGCCATCTCCCATGGCGGCCCTTCGGCGCTGCTCCTGGCCGTATTGCACCCCGAGCGGGTCTCCTCGCTCGCCCTCATCTCCGCCGGGGTCGCCTCTTCAGACGCGACCGACCAGGCCCAGGCCAATCGGCAAGGCGAGATGCTGGTGACCATCTACAGGTATGATCCGCTCTACTGGACCATTACTAACCTCTTCAAGAAGCAGTTCCTGGAGCTGATGGGCGCCGACGACACGGTCATTGCGGGACTATCCCCCCAACAACGGGAGATGTCTGAACAGCTTATCGATTATATGAACCCGGCTTCGCCCCGGGCCGCCGGCGCCGCTTTCGACAACAAGGCGGCGATGCCCAATGAGAGGATCGCCACGATCACAGCCCCCACCCTGATCGTCCATGCCACCGACGACACCCTCCAGCTCTACCACAATGCACAGTTCGCTGCTGCCACTATTCCGGGGGCCACGCTGGTCAGTTTCGACCGTGGCGGCCACCTCCTCATGATCGTCGAGCAATCGACTATCAGCACGGTCGTGCAGAAGCAGATCCTCGACCACGTGAGCGGGTAGTCCCCCCCGCACCCCCGTTCGCACCCCCCTGCGAACGGACCCCCTAAAAAAGGCCCCTCCCCCTCACCACCCCACCACCACGAGCCCCGCCACCTCCCAAAAGTGCTCGTCTCTCGTCACCATCTCCCGGTCGCGGACGAGGGCGATCGATGCGATCACCTCGTCGAAGTCGCCGATCCTCTTTCCCTCCGACCGGACCCGGGCGGAAGAAGAATTCTTAGGTACGGTTTAGCTATAGCGGTTTATGATGGTCTATAAGATTGATTTCAGATAAATAATCCCGCCCAAATACGCATATAGTTTGTATGAGAGGCTACTCTTGGGTGGACCCTCGTTCCACCCAAATCCGACTTCGTCGTACTTCTCTTTATCGCGATGTCATCTTCAACCTTTGGATTACTTAATCTTAGAAAGATGGAGAAGCGTTATTCGTAATATTTATATACTAATCTATCAAATTGCGCTAAAGGTGAACAATATGAATGAAGATGAATGTTGCCCAGAGTTTGATCCAATAAAATGGGATAAAAAGACGTTCAATTGGAAAAATAAATTGTTTATAAAAGAATCTATTCCTACAATTTATCATATCCCATTTCCGCCCATGATTGGAAAGAAGATTATGAGGATGTGGAATTTAGCGGAAAAAGCTCAAGCAGATATTCCAGATAAGACAGATGCTCTCGTTTTGTTTCGAGATCCTTCCGCATTTAAGTCTGAAATCTATTACACAGTCAGTAAAATGGTTGAGGGAGCAAATAATACAACTATTTCTGGGACTTTTGTTGCTGGAGTTTTTGATGGACCATATAATGCCATCCCTAAATTTATAAAAGAAATGGAAATATATTTGGCAAAGGAGAATAAAAAAGCTAAAGATTACTATGTTCATTATGCATATTGTCCAAAATGCGCAAAAGAAAAAGGACATAATTATATGATTCTTTTTGCAGAAGTATAACGCCCCTCCACGAATGCATAAACTATCTGGTCGTGGCCTACATCTCCTCGAAGGTGCCCGAGCGCCTTTCGCGTACAGATGTTTGCGCATCTCAAAAGCTTCCCCTGGCAAAAAAAGGCTAGAGCGGTCCATCCCCGCCCCGGGAGCCGGGCTTTTCGGTCCGCCCTTGCGCCCCGCTCAGGACCCGTCACCACCTCCAGGCGGTCGGCGGGTCTGCGAGGTGGGCGGCGACAAACTGGCAGAACTCCTCGCCGGTCATGGGCCACGGAGCCGGAAAGGCGGGAGCCTCGGGATCGGGATAGCTCGCGAAGACGCCGTCCATCTACCCCGGGACCTCGGCGCGGCTCGTGGATGGCCCCCGGACACCCCCTCGAAGATCCCGGCGGGAGGGGCCGCCGCCGCCAATCGAGATAGAGCTGCCAGATCCGAAAAAACCGAAATGATGGTCCGGATTCTTGAAGGCGCAGCCGGGCTTTTTTGGCAAAAACAGTATGATCAAGCGGCATATCGCCGCCGGTTAAAGATCGCTTCCGGCAGTTCGCCTGCGGCACAGCTCGTCAAGCGTGATTCCCTTATCTTTATTCTTGACCAAATATTCATATTGGGAATCGACGTGCTCTGCTTCGCTGTAGTCGTCTTTTTTTACGACTTTTGCGGCTTCCATTCTCCACCACCACTTCTATTCTCATCGCATTCGTATATACTCTTATCTATAATCCGACTCGCCAGATCTCATAAATGCATCGGCGATGTATATCGTTTTGTCCGATTCGTCGACGAAATACTCTAATCTCTGCTTTCCGATCCTAAGTCTGTACATTGGCGGGGATTTAAATCCTCTTAGCTTCTTGATATCGGCATTGGGGCGCGGATTGTATGGATTATTTCTCAATTCTTCGATATGTTCATAGATCTTATCAAATGCCCTCTGATCCAGCTTGATGAGATGCTTCTCGGCTTTTGGCAATACGATAACAGTATACGACAACGCCTCACCCCTCCCGTTATTTCCCAGCCTACAACATCTCTGTTATCTGACCTTTCACATCAAGTTTATACTTCAGCGCCTTATCCCCGCCTCTTTGAACTCTCAGAATTTGATCCCACCCCCGCCAAATGAGTCCTTGAACTCTTGAATCCATGTTATCCCCCCCCTGGGCTAATTTTCACGAAAATCTCAGCAGGATGCCCCCGACTTCAGTCGGGGGAGGAATGCGTACCTACTCCCGCTTCTCCTTGGCACCGAAATGTTCATATCCATAGATGGGATACGTCTATACACATGATGCAGACGCTCAAGGTCAAGCTTGAACCGACCCCAGAACAGGTTCAAGCTATTCGCGAGACGATGCATCAGTTTAACGCCGCCTGCAACTTCGTGGCTGACAAAGCGTTTGAGCTTCATACCGCCAATAAAATCGAGCTGCAGAAGGTCGTTTATTATCCGATTCGGGAACAATTTAACCTCTCCGCTCAGATGGCGGTCAGAGCTATCTCTAAGACCTGCGAAGCCTACAAGAGAGATAAATCGATCAAACCGACCTTCGATCCTGACGGATCTGTCGTCTACGATCAGAGACTCATGTCCTGGAAAGGTCTCGATCTCGTTTCTCTCTTGACTCTCGAAGGCAGGATAAAGGTCCCTGTTATCATCTGCGAGTACCACGAACCCAGGCTCAATCGGATCCGAGGACAGGCCGACCTCATTTTCGAACGCTGTGAGTTCTATCTCTGCGTCGTCGTCGAGGTTCCCGAGTCTCCCAAGATCGAACCGATTGGTGTTATCGGCGTTGATCTCGGGATCAAGAACATTGCCGTTGATTCGACCGGTGAAGAGTTCTCCGGTGACAGTATCGAGACAGTTCGATCCAAGATAGATAACCTCAAGGCCGATCTTCAAAGCTGTGGGACCGATAGCGCCAAACGTCATCTCAAGAAACTCTCGGGTCGGGAGGCTAGGTTTCGTCGAGACGTGAACCACTGCATC
>Ga0334886_1002276_pt1 | contig 19708 bp, 18 predicted proteins | sample GraSluR1_MG_9_FD_207232 | JGI IMG/M metagenome (GOLD analysis project Ga0334886, IMG submission 207232) | Sludge microbial communities from methane-producing bioreactor in Wageningen University, Netherlands - Granular Sludge_27_06-R1 | ecosystem: Engineered > Bioreactor > Anaerobic >... | reverse complement strand
CATTTGTATTAATCTCTTCAATCGCTATATGCCCCCTACGAGGGCTATAGTATTAATATTCTGTATAAACCAATCAAAAGAATTGTTTTTATTTATTTGTTTTGTGTCCTTAACTTGACGGCTATGGTCTGCTCTCAGGCAGGCTCTACGAGGATACCGTCAAATTTAAAAAATGCAAAACTTAAACAGTTTCTTAGTGCCTATATTAGCCCCAATTAAAACCGAGCAGAAAAATTGCTAAATTTTTGGCGTTTATATCAACCTACATGCCACTAGGTGTAATTATCACATAACCACCGTTTAGTGTTGGTATGTGGTTGTCGTGTAATTGTTCGCATTCGTGCAATTTTAGATTTATTTCGAACACTTTTTTTAATACTTTTGCTGACCATAAAATCCACAGACATGCAGTCAATTAGAGAGATCTACAAAATAGGATATGGGCCTTCGAGTAGCCATACCATTGGACCCGTTAGAGCAGCAGCTATGTTCGCTCAAAAGCATCCCCATGCGCATAAGTTTAGAGTTACTCTTTATGGGAGCCTTTCGCTAACGGGTAAAGGACACCATACCGACCATGCATTGCAAAAGGAGTTTATGCCCAACGATTTGGAGATTGTATGGAATGATTCGCAGGAGTTGCCATTACACCCCAACGGTATGGTTTTCGAGGCACTCTCGGAGGATGGTGATGCAGTAATAGATAGCTGGGAAGTATATAGCATAGGTGGTGGCGATTTACGCGATGCAACCGGAATACTTAATAGCGACAAGATATATAGCCACAATAAGATGGCCGATATTCTGAAGTGGTGTAAGCGTGAGGGAAAGTCGCTTTGGGAGTTTGTTGAGGATAATGAGGGACCCGAAATTTGGCCTTTTCTGCATGACGTTTGGCTCACCATGAGGGAGACCATTCAGCGGGGTATTGATAATGAGGGAGTGCTACCTGGTCCCATAAAGCTGGCCCGAAGGGCATCATCGCATTACACAAAAGCACTCGGTTCGCACGGAACGATTAAAAGCATAGGGTTACTTTTTGCCTTTGCATTGGCCGTGTCGGAGGAGAATGCTTCTGGTGGAAGAATTGTTACCTCGCCAACCTGTGGTTCATCGGGGGTATTGCCAGCGGTTCTGTTCTATCTAAGTCGCGATGAGCATCTTACCGAGACCAAGATACTCAGGGGTTTGGCCACAGCAGGTTTAATTGCTAACCTGGTAAAGACCAACGCATCAATTTCAGGAGCCGAGGTTGGCTGTCAGGGTGAGATTGGCACAGCATGCGCTATGGCCTCTGGTGCAATGGCTCAAATACTGGGTGGTTCGCCAACCCAAATAGAGTATGCAGCGGAGATGGGAATGGAGCATAACCTGGGCTTAACCTGCGATCCTGTATTGGGTTACGTGCAAATACCCTGCATTGAGCGCAATGCCATAGCGGCAACAAAGGCCTATTCGTGTGCGGTTTACGCGTTATCATCAGATGGCGGCCATAAGATTTCATTCGACAAGGCGGTTAGCACCATGGCCGAAACGGGACGCGACATTCAGGTTGCCTATCGCGAAACGGGTATGGGGGGGCTAGCAAAAAGTTGGGAACCCTTTAGCGAGAAAAAATAGCTAACTATTTTAGTTCAACAATAAAGCAGTCGGGGTAAAGCTCGGCTGCTTTACTTTTAAATGCATCGGCTTCATGGCGCGAGTTGAACTCACCAACCATTAGTCGGTAAATCTTGTCGCCGTTTACCTCAGCAACCTGTACCCTAACGTCTTTCTTCAGCGAAGATTTCAGGTCATCGGCTATGCGAAGCAGGTTTACCAGCTCCTTGTAGCTGCCTATTTGAACCGAGAAACCGCTTGGCCTTTGGCGCGTTACCTTAAGTTCGTAAAGCTCAATAGCAGAATCATCCATAGGTGAACTGACCACTGCTTTGGGGGTAGGATCACTAGGCTTAGGTGCTGGTTCTACCCTTTCGGGTTGTTTTGCCGTTTGTACCGGCTTACTTGCTGGTGGAGTACTTTCAACTGGTTTTTGGGGGGTGGGTGTTGTTTGAACTTTGCTTGGCTGCTGAGCCATTGCCATTACCTTGCCCTCCTCATCTATTACCTCAATTCGAACATCGGCAAGGCCTTTATCGACAAACCCCAACTTTTCGGCTGCCGATCGGCTAAGGTCAATAATTCGGTTGGCCACAAATGGGCCTCTATCATTTACCCTAACCACAACCGTTTGGTTATTTTCCATATTGGTAACTTTTACCAAAGTACCAAAAGGAAGGGTGAGGTGTGCGCAGGTGTTACGCGAGTGGCTGTAGCGCTCGCCCGATGCGGTGGTTCGTCCTTCAAATTTGTCGGCGTAGAAGGATGCTTTTCCCTCCTGAACATATCCAGTTTGAGCCCAAAGAGAGGTGGATATAAACGAGGTCATGGTGAGAAGAAATAGTAAGTTTCGCATGGCTACCTATATTTGGTTAATACCGTTTGTAATATCTCGATTATCTTCAAAAATAGCAATTTCTTTTTTAGAGTTTGAAAGATTAATCATGAAGCTTAATGAGCTGTTAATGGCCCAGGCCGGCGACCGTGATGGGTTGCCGGAGTAGTTGTAGTAGTACAAATCGCCCAATCCATACAAATACCTTATATCAAGCTGAATGGTACCCCAGCTAAAGTCGTAGCCCAGCCCAACACCTCCCTTCAATCCGTAATTGAAGTAATTGTCGCGCAATATGTTAAGCTTGTATTTCGAAAGTTCAATTTGACTCAGGTCAGCATTCTGCCCCGCTTTTGAATGAGTTATAATCGATGCGCAGAAACCAATGTTGATGTGACCAAAAAAGTTATTTCTAGCTGCACGTATCTGAAAAAATAGCGGCATTTCAACAAAAGAGTTTACCCTTTTGTAGTAGTAAGAGGAATCGACAAACGAAAGGTAACCTCGCTGTGTATAGTTTAGCTCACCCTGAAAGCCAACGTGCTCTAAATCGAAGTGCTTAAGTATTAGTCCTATGTCTATCAGAGGGCTAGTAAGGGGTCTTGTGTCCTGTTCGGGGGTGAAGGTAATACCAGAGATGCTGTGACCACCCCTAACCCCTAGCAAGAGTTGGCCGTAGCTATGCAAGGAGCCTATGGTAAGTAGTACAACTATGGTTAGGGCTACGTTTGTTTTCATATAAAATTGATGATATATCTACGTTGGTTTACTTTATCTCTTCGGACTTGGAGATTTTCTCCTCAACCGATTGTACTTTCGCCTCAATTCTACCCAGTTCACCCTTTCGGATGTCGAGGTTAAGGGTAACGTAAACCCTATCGCAGTCGTTTTCCAGCTCCTTGTAGGCATCCTCAATAACGGCTAGGGCTTCTTTCAGGGTGTTGGTTTCAACTATTGTGCCCATCGCGGTAAGTTGACTTTGGTATCCTTTAGAGCGAACGCTCTTCACTATCCGGGATACGTAGGGGCTGATGCTCGTGCTCTTCCTGGTTGGGAACATCGCGAAGTTCATCACTACTGACATGATTATTGCTTTTTATGTTAAAGTTTAGCTCGTACTCCCAGTTGGCCCTTACCTGTATCTCCTTGTTCTCATTTTGGTCTTGGTAAATGAATACCGTTTCGGGCTGTTGGTTTTTCAGGTACCACCCTGTATCCCACTGCCCATTCCTATTGGAGTCAAGTATAAAGCGTATAAAATATTTTCCGGGCTTAATGTAGCTAAAGGCTATCTCGCCATCTTCATCCACTACTTTTTGGGTTACAACGCTCTCTTTATCCGACAGGAGTTCAACCAGAACGTTGGGGGTAACCCCTGTAAGCGCTAGCTTTACTACTCCAAACTGCTCGGGGTTGGCACCCTTAAAGTTGTACTTTAGGGTGTCGTTTGTGGCACCATCAAGGTTGGTAAATGCATTGGGCAGTATGGTAAGCTCGTAGCTTTTATTATTTTCCCATTGATGATTAATGTAGTAGCACCTAGGGTCAAGGGAATCGGGTTTAAAGTTGAGCAAGGGAATTGCTATGCTATCGCTTTGGTTGAAAAGCGAAATTTGGGTGGTATCAACCGTTAGTAGAGGCATTCCGAATGAGAAGCGAATCTTTTCAACGGGGGTTAGGCTAGCGCCCCTTCCCACCGATGCGTTTACCGATAGTTTTTTAACCTCTGGTTTCTGCTCTTCCTTCGTTTCTTCCTCTCCTCGTCTGGGTCGGCGAGCGGTTTGAGGCCGATCTTGGTAAAACATCCTAAGCGTATCGTGGGTTTGCACCAGATTCATGAGCGAGTCGGTTTTTTGATACGAGGCAATTACCACCAGGGTATCAACAATGCTGAGTTCGTTGTTGGTTATCCAAAAGTCAATGGAATCGCGAGCCGCACTACGACCCTTAACAAACCAAGGCTCTATTGTATCAACCTCAACATTAAGTGGTCTCACCTCAATATCACCAACAATGGGCCGTGAGAAACCCATTTTAAGCCTACGCCTCTGGGGTCGGCCATAATCGGTTAGGCTAAGCACCTGGTTTTGCTCCTCAAATAGGTAGAGAGTAGCTAGGCTATCGGAGTTTATCGTCATTTGTGAGGGCCTTTTTAGCATTGATGTGTCGATGGGGTAATCGAGGAAAGCGATCTCCTCCGACACTTGATCGAACTTGTAGTTCGAGTTGCCATCGGCAAGGGCAAATATCTTGTAGTTACCAAACTTTAGGTTGCTTAGGAAGAATTGCCCCTCGGCATTGGTCTTGGTTACGTAGCGGGGGCGTTCTTTCATTGGGATTGAGTCCTCGAAGCGGGTGTACAGCATTACGAACACCCCCTCGCGAGGTTTAAGGGTGTATGCATCCAGCACTTTTCCTGCAAAGCGCAGCGAGTCGATAATGGGGCCAGTGGAGAAGGCAAACTCAAAGTTCTCGAGCTTGTTGCCCTCGTTGTTGTCCACAATGGCATCGGCAAAGTAAAGGGTGTAGGTGGTACTGTCGTCCAGCGCCTCCTCAAAGGTAATCTCTATGCTTTTCCCTCGAATTCTGAACGAAGGTAGCTGTTCCTGAGGTGGTGAAAGCACCAACTTTTCGCTGATCTTTTCAAGCTTGATGTACTCATCAAAGGTTAGGGTTATCCTGTCGTGCGTAACGTTGGTGGCGTACATTGGTGGAACGCTTCGCAGCAGTACGGGCGGGATGGTATCTTTGGGTCCACCCGTTGGAGCCACCTGTATGGCGCACTGGGGGAATAGAAGGCTTAGCATAAAAGCCAATGGAATGAGGTAAACTAGTCGTTTCAATGTTGATGGTTTAAATTTCCGAAGCAAATTTACAAATCTTTGGGCAGACCTTTATGGCCGTGGGTGTTATTAACGGTAAATAATGTTAATACGAAGCTATTGAGTCAGCTTACAGCCTTTGGATGCAGGAAATATTTTGCAATCTTTGCATAATCATTTCGGCGCTTCGGTATTCGTAGCTGGAGTTTCAATTTGATTATGCCGAAATTCAAAAGAATGCGTATGATACTTGAAATTTTCCTGCTGATTTTAGGCTTGGTGCTGCTGATTTATGGTGCCGATAAGCTGGTTGAGGGGGCATCGTCGGTGGCGGCCAAGCTCGGAGTTTCGGCGTTCATCATTGGCCTTACCGTGGTGGCCTTTGGCACATCTATGCCCGAGATGGTGGTGAACATCATCGCATCGTTCAGCGGGAATAGCGGCTTGGCCATTGGCAATGTTATTGGTAGCAACACCATCAATATACTTGTTGTGGTGGGCATTACAGCCATAGTAAGGCCCTTAACGGTATTGGGTTCAACCATCAGAATTGAGATTCCGTATAGCCTGCTGGCGGCCGTAGTGCTATTCTTTTTGGCCAACGACATGCTGATTGATGGGGCCGAGGCCTCAATCCTGTCGCGTGTAGATGGTCTGATACTGGTTACTTTCCTCGGCCTGTTTCTTTACTACACATACTATTCTGCAAAGTCCGATAAGTACGCCCCCGTTGCTCAGGTGAAGGATCGTAAAAACTATATCTCGATACTGATGATTGTGGGAGGTATTCTGGGCCTCTACTTTGGAGGCAAACTTATTGTAGATTCCGCCACTGAAATAGCACGCTCACTGGGTGTTTCCGATGCCATAATAGGGCTTACCGTGGTGGCTGTTGGCACCTCGTTGCCCGAGTTGGTAACCTCGGTGGTGGCGGCCTACAAGGGCAATGCCGACATTGCCATTGGCAACGTGTTGGGGTCAAACATATTCAATATCTTTATGGTATTGGGAATATCGAGCCTAATTCGTCCACTACCTTTCTATCCGGCTGCAAATATCGATATTGTGGTGGCTGGTTTGGCTAGCATCCTGCTATTTGCCTTTGCGCTTTTTGGCAAAGGGCAAAAAATATCGAGAATAGAGGGTAGCGTGTTCGTGATAATCTACTTGGTATACCTAGTTTACCTGGTGATAAGCGCTTAGATGTTGGGTTGTGTGTCTGGTTGCCCAAAACAAGATGTACTATAATATTTTGTTAGATGCCAAATAAGGAATCGAATATTGCCATACACTGGGTCGACAACCTGGTTGGAACCCCTGGACGGTTTGGGTTTAACATGCTGCTAACTATGGTGGGCGGTACGCTCTACAGCTTTGGTGTTTTACCATCGATGTATATGCTGGTGGTATTTGGTGTGGTGTCGCCCCTCCTTTTCACCTTTTGCCTATACTCACTAATACCTATGCTGGGCAATTCGGACGATAGTCCATTCCCTCAAATTTTCCGTTCGAGGGGAAGCAGAGCGTTGGTAATGCTTTTGGATATGGTAATTATTGTGGTGCTGGCCTTGCTTATCCATATCGATGTTATCGATTACCTTTTTGTCCGACTACTGCAAACAGTTATCTTCCCAGCCCTTATGCTTTTTATGCTTAGGATGCTGAACGTGGGTATAAGGCAGAACGACGAGTAATGCCGTTGGTTGATTACCCCTAAGCCACCACATTCTGTGGTTTCCCTTCGAGCCAGTGCCTAATGTTATCCATCACAATTTTTGAGCGGAGCGCTATGGCCTCATGGGTGGCAAACCCAATGTGAGGCAGGAGCAGCGTATTGGTTGCTGTTAGAAGTGGATGCTCGGCTTGTAGTGGTGGCTCGTATTCGTATATATCAATGGCCGCACCTGCAATAATTTTCTGGTACAGGGCATCCACAAGTGCCTTGGTGTTTACCACCTTTGCTCTTGCCGTATTGATAAGGACTGACTCGGGCTTCATCATCTCCAGCTCTCGAATCCCGATAAGGTTTTCGGTTTGGGGGGTGAGCGGTAGATGCAGCGACAGGATATCGGCGGTGCGGATCACCTCATGAAAGGGTAAAAATGTAACGTTAGGAATATTTTTTTCGGTTCGTGACCAAGCCACCACGTTGCAGCCAAAGGCGTTGGCCAGCTGGGCAACGCGTTGCCCAATGGCTCCCGCACCCAGAATGCCAAAGGTTTTGCCAGCCAGCTCCCGCCCTAGAAATCCATTGCGCCCACCCAAGCTACGAGTAACTGCATCGGCTGGGGTAATCTTCCTGAAGAGGTCGATGGCCATACCTATGGTTAGCTCGGCAACGGCCTGCGTGCTGTAGCCAGCTGCGTTGGATATGGCTATTCCTCGCTGCCTACATGCTTCCTGCGCAATATGATCGACCCCTGTAAACGCCACCGAGATATACCTTAGGTTTTTGGCAGCATTTATGGTCGTTGCGGAAACAGGCAGGTTGCTAACCACAAGCACCTTAGCATCGGCTATTCGTTGGATTAGCTCATCGTTATCCTTGGGAACATCGTTGTAAAACGTAACGGTGTTTCCCTGCTGCTCTATCTCGGAGGTAAAGGAATTCATATCATCATCGGTAAGGCCTATGGGCTCTGCAAAAACTATTTTTATCATTGTATGTTGATTTTTTTATCGGATCCACAAAATTAGCATTTATAGCCGAAAGCACACCCGAATAGCCATCGAAAGCCTTTTGCCAGTCAATGTTGGTAAACATTTGTATTTTTGTCAACCTTTAAACCTATTGCTTGTTTTAGTTAGAGTTAAAAATCAGAATAAATCCCAATAGCTATGCTTTGCATTAAAGACTCGCACACCGATCCATATTTCAACATTGCTGCCGATGAGTACGCGCTAAAGTACCTGGAAGACGATTGCTTCATGCTGTGGCGCAACGAGCCATCAATAATTGTTGGTAAGCATCAGAATACCCTGGCCGAAATTAATGTTGATTACGTTATGAAGAACAACATAAAGGTTGTTAGGCGAATATCGGGCGGTGGAGCGGTTTTTCATGATCTGGGTAATCTGAACTTTACCTTTGTTAAGAACGCCGGCGAGGATGCCCAGGGCGATTTTCGCAAGTTTACCCAGCCAATTCTGGATGTTTTGCAGAGCATGGGCATAAATGCCAAGTTCGAAGGGCGTAACGACCTTACCATCGATGGAAAAAAATTCTCGGGCAATGCCGAGAGCATCTGGAAGAACAGGGTGCTACACCACGGAACGCTGCTTTTCTCGGCCGTTATGACCGACCTGTCGGCTGCGCTAAAGGTAAACCCGCTCAAATTTCAGGACAAGGCGGTTAAATCGGTGAGATCGCGGGTTACCAATATCAGCGAGCACCTAACCGAAAAAATGGATGTGCTGGAGTTCCGCGACAGGATTATGAAGCACATCATGGAGATGTATCCAGACTCGAAGGAGTACGAGTATACCCATGAGGATATTGCTGGTATTGAGAGGCTTCGCGATGAGAAGTTCTCGCAGTGGGACTGGAATTTTGGCGACTCGCCAAAGTACGATTTCGAGAAGTTAATCCGTACCGAGGGCGGTAGCGTTGAGTTTCATATCAATGTATCGAAAGGTGTAATAAAAGACATACGGATTTTTGGCGATTTTTTCCACAAGCACGATATCGATGAGGTGCAAAAATCGCTTGTAGGCATAAAGCATAAGCGCGAAGCCATTTTGCAAACCCTATCGCAGTTCGATTTCAACAGCTACTTTAAAAATATTAAGGTTGAGGAGTTTGTTGGGGGTATGTTCTAGAAATCTGTATCAATAAAGCATCATTTTTCAGTACACAAATCATTTGCCTCATCCAGAACCTTGATAATTTTTGGCTTCTTGATTCCTATATCCTCCAAAACCTTAGGGTTGCTAACTATTTGGCGGCAAAGCACAACGCCCTTATCCATTATCTGCTGTTTCTCTCTCTTGTTGAGTTCGGTTAGGGCGGTGATGGGGAACATACGGTACTGTTCTATCATATCCTTTAGGCTGTGACCCTTGGGGTAGTCCCAGCTTACTAGGTGTAGCCCAGAGCACTTTCCAAAATCCATAGCGTCGGTGGTGAATCGGGTGTTGGTAACAATCCAGCCATAAAATGTGTAGCCATTATACTCGGGCAGCTGCTTTCGCTTGGCCTCAATATCGTTTACCCGCGAGCGGATGTATAGCGGAACCTGCACATTGGCGTGCTTATCCTGCGTGTTGTAGAACTTGCACTCCACAAGGTATTGCGTGTGATTTTGCGAGGCTACCACATCTACCTCATGCTGCACGCATTGCCCTTGCACTAGCTGGCCAACCTGAGTTTCAAAACCTTGAATCTCGAATATTTGCCCCACAAAATGCTCAAACGGGTAACCTGTTGGGCCCAGCTCCATGAGCGCATTTTTAAGGCTGTACCTAGCGGCAAAGCTACGACGCTTTTTGCGGAGTAGGGTAAATGCCTTAGCATAAATCTTCTTGGTGCTTACGCCTTCGGTGAGCCACTTCTCCACCTCGGCCACAATATCGGTAATTAGCTTCTCGTTGGCACCAGCACGCTTAAGTGATTCCGTAAGCTTCTCGCTCTGAAAAGTTTCCTTCTCGCCGGTGGCCTTTGTGATTTGTATGGTGTTGCTCATATTTAGCGGTGTAAGTTTGTAAATAGATTTTCGATGCTCTCCCCAGCGGGGATGTTTAAATGATGAGCTAAGATACCCAATTTTCTCGCTCCCTCAACGTGCTGTTGTGTATCGTCAATAAAAAGAGTTTCGCTTGGGTTAAGGTCATTCTCCTTTAAGATGATATCAAATGCTTCAGCATCGGGCTTGCGCATATGTATTTGGTGCGAGTAGTACTCCTTATCGAAGTAAACCGAAAGATTTTTGACTCCAAAGGTTTTGTGCAAAACCTTGTTGTACTCATCAATATGTATGGCGTTGGTATTGCTAAGCAGAAAGGTTTTGTAATGATTTTTAACCGACCGCAGCACCTCAAGCCTTTGCGGAGGGAAATCGAGCAGCATGGCGTTCCACGCATCGTCAATTTGCCTATCGGTAAGCGCTAGGCCGCTTAGCTGGCGGAGCCCATCGCGAAACTGTGCTGGGGTAACCAAACCCTTGTCCAGCTGATTGAACAGCCCAACCTGTTGGGCCTGGGTGAACATCGATTCAAAATCTTTAATCCCCAGGTTTTTATAGGCATCGATGGTTAGGTGGTAATCAATATTAAGGATAACGCCACCCAGGTCGAAGATGATATTCTTGATGTTTTGGTTGGCAAATGGGGCAAAAATGGGTTTCGACATAAAAAAAGTAATGTTAGGGTTGCAAAATTCGGATACAAATATGTACTTTTGCAATCCAATAAAAAAACCTTTTAAGGTTTTTGTCGGGGTCCATAGCCTGTCTGCTCGGTTGCCTCGCAACAAGCAGACTCAGCTGCCTGCCTGCTGGCAGGCAGGGTTAGAGCACCTGACTCATAATCAGGGGGATAAAGATTATCAAGTTCTAAGAAATATTAATTCTCCGATAAGGGCCCATAGCTCAGCTGGTTAGAGCACCTGACTCATAATCAGGGGGTCGCTGGTTCAAGCCCAGCTGGGCCCACTTAAAAATCAAGCACTTACGAACATTTCGTAAGTGCTTTTTTATTTTGATACAAACATTCTACAAACCAACCAAGTTATTGCCTCGCCACCTTTGCTACCGCGAGTATCCTCACGCGTGGTTACGAAGGCTTAAGGAAAGCCATCCACCGATTTTGGCTCCCCAATGGAGGTTGTTAAAACATTTGGAAACAAGAATCCCCGTTTAAATGCAGTTAATGAATAGGAACAAGAACTTTAAAGAACTGCCTAGACCAAAGCAATTGTCCACCTTGACGACTTACCATTTGGTAACTTACCATTTGGTAATGTGATGAAAATTTGCTATTATTGTTGAAAATATGCTGGATGAAAACGCCATTTACATTTGGGAAAATCGCTTTAGATAGGGATTTTACCGATAGGGAAAAGGAAACGATTCGCTTGGTTCAGAACTTTACCTCTCTAACCCATACCATCCTTATCTCTCCCCGCAGGTGGGGGAAATCATCGCTGGTAACAAAAGCCTCGAAGATAGCCTTGGATAAAAACAAGAAATTGCGATTCTGCTTTATTGATCTGAATAACGTAAGAACCGAGGAGCAGTTCTACGAGTATTTTGCAACTGAAATCTTAAAGGTTTCATCAACAAAATTTGAAAGCATTGTTGATTCAGCAAAACAGCTACTTGGTAGATTCATACCCACCATTACTGTAAACCCAACGCCTGAAAGCAATTTGCAGCTCGGATTGGATTGGAGCGAGGTTAAAAAGCAACCCACCGATATTATAGAGCTAGCAGAACGTTTAGCCATTAAATCAAAAACAAACTACATCATCTGTATTGATGAGTTTCAGAATATTTCAGAATTCGAAAATCCCGAAGCTTTTCAAAAAATTCTCCGTGCTCACTGGCAAAAGCATCAAAATGTATCGTACTGTCTTTATGGTAGTAAACGCCATATGCTAATGGATGTATTTACCTCTCCCTCAATGCCATTCTACAAGTTTGGTGATATAGTTTTCCTTGATAAGATATCGACCGACGACTGGATTAAATTTATTGTGAGCAGGTTTAACGATACTGGCAAAAAAATTGACAACGACTCCGCTAAGCTAATTGTTGATCTAGCCGACCGCCACTCATACTATGTACAGCAACTGGCACAACAGACGTGGTTGCGTACAGAGGTTGAATGTATAAACGATAACGTAACCGAGGCCTTTGAGGATCTGATTCTCCAGCTCAGCATGCCATTCCAATCCATTACCGATGGGTTAAACAATAGCCAAATAAATCTGCTTAAAGCAGTTATCCATAATGTGGAGCAGCTCAGCTCAAAAGCAACCATACAGGAGTACCGCCTCGGAACATCTGCCAATGTTTTAAAGGTTAAGAAAGCATTGGTAAATAAGGAAATTATTGATATACAGAACGGCACCGTTACTTTTCTTGACCCATTTTACAGGTACTGGTTAAAAAAATATTTCTTTAAAACATGACACTAACATCAAAACTTCTTTAGGCAGAGGCTCCTGCCTCAGTCGTTCTTTTCGAGCAGAGCCTGTTCCGCAAAAGCGAGACACCCTTTTCTTATTGAGATGTCATAACCCTAAAGCGTCTCTTTAGCGGAGCCGACAAGCCCGATTTCACTTATACCGAGAAGCTGCCAATCGGTGTTTTTAGCTGCTCTTTAGATGGGGTTATAATTGGTGAGTGCTTTGCAAGGCAATGTTCAAATAGTTCATGTAACAGCGCCAACTTGCAAGACTCAACATTTACAACTAATGTTACAACTTTTTCGAGATAAGGCTATCCACCGAGTATTTGCCTGCACCTGTGATGGTAATCACAAGGTAAATTGTGGCGTAAAGCAAGGGCAACTCTTTAAATGCAAAGGCATCGTTTGCATGCACAATAAGGGCAGCTACAAGCATAGTAAATAGCAGCGGAATGGCCGCAAAGCGCGTCGCAAAGCCAAAAATCAGGAAAATAGATCCCACAAATTCAGCCAAAACGGCTAGCACCAACGATGCCGTTACTCCAATTCCAATTGGGTCGGCAAACTGAATTGGTCCATCACCAAAAAGCATGAGTAGCTTGCCATAACCATGGGTGAGCATAAGTATTCCAACTATTATCCTAAGGAGTAACAGCGAAGCTGAAATGCTATTGGGGTATATACCCGTGTCGAACCATTTTTTTACAAATGTTTTCATATCCATTAATATTAATTTATAAAACTTAATATCGGCTTCAACCGAATTACTTTACAAGCCGACGTATGGCTCTTTCGATATTTAAATCAAATATCGTATAGAAACCATAGTATTAACAGCAGAAACGACTTTTGGTTTAAAATGTCATTGCGATCAATTAATGGTTGAAATCTACTGCTCACACAACGTTTCGTATATTCTTTAATCCACCCACAATTCCCTATATTTGCTTTACAAATTGTATTTATGGGGCAAATAATTATACGGGGTGCTGCCGAAAACAACCTCAAAGGGGTTGATGTGTGCATCCCGCACAACAAGCTAACGGTTATTACTGGCGTTTCGGGAAGCGGCAAGAGTAGCCTGGTGTACGATGTTCTAAACCGCGAGGGGCAGCGAATGTATTTCGAAACCTTCTCGTCGTATACCCGTTCACGTTTGGGTAAAATCCGTCCGGCTAAAGTGGCTAGCATCGAGGGGATGCTTCCTGTGGTAAGCGTTGGGCAAACCCAGGTGCAGGCCAATAGGCGATCCACCGCTGGTACTTTTAGCGAGATATCGCCCTTGCTGCGCCAGCTGTACTCTCGGTTCAACGATCAGGGACTGCCCCTAAACCGTAATGCCTTTTCGTTCAATTCCGATAAGGGGTGGTGCCCACATTGTAAGGGATTGGGTATCGAGGAGTTTATTGATATCGGTAAGCTGATTGCCAATCCAAATTTATCGCTAAGGCAAGGGGCACTGGTTATTACCCTGCCCAATGGCTATACCATCTACTCGCAGGTAACCATCGATGAGCTTAATAAGGTTTGCCAACACTATGGGTTTAGCGTTGATACCCCTTGGAAAGATTTGAGTGACGATCAGAGAGCCGTAATCCTTAATGGGTCGGACAAGGTGAAAGTGCTTTACGGCAAACACTCCCTCGAGTCGAGACTAAAGTGGACAGGTATAACCGCACGGCCAAGGGAGGAGGGTTACTACAAGGGAATTGTTCCCGTTATGGAGGATATTCTGCGGCGCGATAGGAATGATAACATCCTTAGGTTTATGTCGGCACGCGAATGTCCAGTTTGCAAGGGCAGGCGGCTAAACCAAGAATCGCTGAGGATTACTTGGAACCGACACACATTCCACGACTACGAATCCCTCCCCCTTTTGGATTTATACCACGCTATAAAATCTCATAAGTCCACTCAGCAGGGCGAGGGGCAGCTGCTGCAAGCATTGATAAGCCGATTAGATATGCTTTGTCGGCTTAGCGTTGGGCATATTGCTTGCAATCGCCTTAGCGAAACCCTGTCGCAGGGCGAACTGCGCCGTATGCGCTTGGCCCAGCTCAACCATAGCGGGCTAACAGGCGTGCTGTACCTTTTCGATGAGCCCTCCATTGGCTTGCATCAGCGCGACACCCATAGCCTTATCGATACCATGTACTCCCTGGTAAAACAGGGCAACACGGTGGTTGTGGTGGAACATAACGAGCAGGTTATTCGTTCGGCTCAGCATCTTATTGAGCTTGGACCTGCAGCCGGGGCCATGGGCGGAAAGATGGTTTACTCCGGTACCGTTAGCGCAATGATTGACAATAAAGATTTGGAAAGTCCCACAAGAACAATGCTAACCAATGGCTTTGCAAATTTTGATAAATCAGCAGCAGAAACGCCCGATGATTTTGAGACATTTGATGTTTATATCCAAAGCAAACACAACATTGTAAACCAAACGTTCAGCTTTGCCCAAAGAGCGCTAAATGTTGTAACAGGAGTTTCGGGTGCAGGCAAAAGCACTTTGGTTGACCACGGGCTTTTACACGTAAATTCTTTTAAACAGGTAATACATGTTGACCAGAAACCCATTGGCCGCACCTCGCGCAGCAACGCTGCTACCTATACCGGCCTGCTCGACGTTCTCCGTAAGCTGTTTGCCCAAACGCCCGAGGCCAAAAGGGCAAACCTAACAGCAAGCCATTTCTCATTTAACAGCAAGCAAGGGCAGTGCGAGGCCTGCCAGGGTACAGGTGTGGTAAGAACCGGTATGCATATTTTTGAGGATTTGGTGCAGCCCTGCTCTGTTTGTGGTGGTACACGCTACAAAGCCGAGGTGCTAGAGATAAGGGTTGAGGGGTTGAGCATTGCCGAGGTGCTGGATCTTAGCGTAAGCGAGGCATTAAAGCATTTTTCAAACGCACCAAGCCTGTTGCCCTACCTACAAGCACTGGAGAAGTTGGGCTTGGGATATCTTCATCTAGGGCAGTCGTCAACCACGCTATCGGGGGGCGAAGCTCAGCGGGTGAAGCTCGCCAGCGCCTTGTACCAATCGCCCAGAGGGCGATGCCTATACATTCTCGATGAGCCAACCACAGGCCTGCATGCTATGGATATTAAAAAGCTTATTGATGCGCTGCACGCATTCACTTCCAAAGGGCATACCGTGGTGGTGGTTGAGCACGACACGCAGCTTATTTCGGCTGCCGACTGGATTGTGGACATTGGCCCCGAGGGTGGCAAGAGTGGCGGTAATGTTCTTTTCTGTGGAGCAAAACGAAAGTTTTTCACATCGCATGCTTCACCCACAACGCAAGCAATTGGTGAGAAGCAAGAATACAATTATGCTGAGGTTAAAAGTGCATCGCCTGCAATTCATCTGCAAGATATTCATACAAACAACCTTAAACACATCGACTTGCATATCGATGCAGGGCAGCTGGTTGCCTTTACGGGGGAGTCGGGTAGTGGCAAAACATCGCTACTTATGCAAACCCTTCATGCCGAAGGGCAAAGGCTATTTACCGAGAACCTTTCGGGTTTCCGTCGACTACAGATGAGGCTTAACACCTCGGGTCAGATAGGCAAAGTGGTTAGCATGCTGCCCACGGTGGCCATCGATGCCGATACTCCTCGTCCCGATGTGCAATCGACTGTGGCTTCGGCCAGTGGAATCTACGATTTACTGAGACTGCTCTACGCTCGTTTTGCCAATAATCCCGATGGCAGAAAGCTTACAGCTGCCGATTTCTCGTTGGTGAACGAGCATTCGGTATGCAAGGTTTGCGAGGGTACGGGGCATAGTAAAAGTTGTAGTATCGATAGGGTTATAGCCAATCCCAACCAACCGCTGCTCAATGGTGCTTTATCATCACACAAAACGGTGCATTTTTTTGTTGATGAAAGGAATAAGTACCGATGGCTTTTGCGGGCAATGGTTCAGCAGCATGGGATTGATACAGAAAAGCCTTGGAACGATTTAAGTGAGGGTGAAAGGGAGATGATCCTTTGGGGAACTGGCAGCGAGCAGTACAAGGCGCAATGGCAGTTTAAGCGCAAAGGAGGCGAAGGAAATCACTCGTTTGTTGGGCGTTGGGATGGTTTATGTAGATTGATTGAAGAGGAGTATCGCAACCATTTCCCTTCGGCAAAAGGGAGGAGCGCGTTGGAGTTGCTTACCGATATACCCTGCACGGAGTGCAATGGTCAAAGGCTTCGACCCGAGATGCTCAAGTACACATTAAATGGGCTGAGTATTGGCCAAGTTCTCGAACTTACTATCGATGGGTTGCTTGAGCAAACCAAGGATGATGCCTATGTACAGGTTTCGGAGGCTCTGCTGGCCCAGCTGCGCGAGAAGTTACAATTCTTGTCAAGAGCAGGATTGGGCAGCCTAACACTGGGTAGGCCAGCGGCATGGCTCTCCAGCGGCGAGCTCAAGTGGATTCAGCTGGGGGGTGTTCTCTCGTCGCAACAAAGCGGAATGTGCATTATCCTCGATGAGCCAACCTGGGGAATGGACTCGAGCGCGCGTAAGCATCTAGTGCAAACGCTTAAACTTGCGCAGCAACGGGGCAACACCATTCTGGTTAGCGACCACCGGCCTGAGATTATTAACGCAGCCGATAGGATTATTGAGCTGGGCCCTGGAGTGGGTAAGGATGGCGGACGAGTTATTGCTGACATCTCGCCAAAGGAGATAGATAAGCAAAAATCGCCAGTAACAGCCAAAATAGTATGCAAGGGAGAAAGGTTTGAGCGGAAAAAGTTGAGCCTGACGGGTGTTGAACCAATACCAGAGATTACATCAGCAGAAATATACCCACAGCGCCTAAACCTAATTACAGGTCCTATAGGAAGCGGGAAAACCCAGCTGCTACGGGCCATTGCTCTTGAGTGTGAACATCAGCATAGGTTTAAGCAGATTAGAATATCCAATAAATTGCCACAGGGTAATACCCAGAGTGCAGTAGCAACACGAACAGGGGTGCTCAACGATCTGAAAAAGGTATTTGCGTCTACACCTGAGGCTATTGCAGATGGTATTGCGGAGGCAGATTTTGGTTTTAACAGCAGGAAATCTCAATGCCCCAAGTGTAAGGGGCTAGGAACCATAACCACCACGCTCGATTTTTTACCCGATGTGAAGGAGGTTTGCCCCGAGTGCCTCGGCCATCGATACAGTGAAAAGTGGCTGGCTTATAGGGTTGGCGGCAAGAGCATAAGTGAGTGGCTAACGGTAACGGTAAATGAATTTTTGGAAGCAGATTTTATATCTCCCAAAAGCAAAAAGATTTTACAACAGCTGCAGCTGGTGGGGTTGGGTTATCTGGCTTTGGGGCAGGAGGTATCAACGTTATCGCACGGTGAGCGCCGAAGGCTTATGCTGGCCGAAAGCGTAGCAGGTTTGAAGCGGGAGCAGGCCATTATCCTGTTCGATTCGCCTACCCGTGGACTCGATTGGGGTAATACCCAGAAGCTTTTCCAGCTTTTCGATAGGTTGATAGGTGAGGGGCACACCGTTGTTATTGCCGATTCGCAGGAGGTTGAGCCGTTGGCTGATTTTGTGAGGTTAAGTAGTCAAAAGTCTGAAAGCATGCCCTGAGCAGTTCGACAGGTGGTCGGTGAGCCCGCCGAACCGCTCACTGATCACCTGCCGAAGGGTCGAAAGTCAGAAAGTCAGAAAGTCGAAAGTGAGAAGACAGAAGACGGAAGCAGGATAAACCTGTCAGGGTTCGTAGAACCTGACAGCGTTTTTCAGCGGATGTATGGTGAAGATTAAACCAAAAGTTGAGGTTAAAATGTCCGAAGTTTATGAAGTGTCGAAAGTCGGAGAGTCAAAAGACGATAGTCCGAAGATGGAAAAACTAGTCAGGTCACCTAACCAGCCTTTACGTCTTTGTGTGTTCGTGTTTTAATTTGAATGAGGAGGAGAGATTAAATATAGCTACGTTGAGAATAAAAAAAAACTCCCGAGGATACCGGATGGTATCAATCGGGAGTTCTCTGTTTGTGGAACAATATCTGTTTACCTAGCCAATGGTAAATTATTGGGGCAGGCTATTCTTAAATGCTTCATATTCTTCAACGAATAGTTTTCCATGCTTACCACCCTGTGCTTGCCAAGCTGCTTCAATGGCCTCAATCCTGTTATCGGGCGAGGGGTGTGTGCTCAAAAATTCGGGGGGCTGTTGAGCGCCCTCCATCTTCTCGAAGAATCCTGCCAGCTCCCTAGGGTGGTACTCGGTATCGCAAAGATATTTCACGGCATACTCATCGGCTTCGTACTCGTTGTCGCGGCTATACTTGAGCGAGCCAAGGCCTTGGGCCAGAGAAACAGCTATTTCCTCTAGAATGGTTGGGTTATTGCCCAGGATAATGCTTGCTAAAACGCTAAATCCGTACTGTTTGGTAAGCATAGCCGTGGAGTGCCTACGGTCGGCATGGGCAATCTCGTGGGCCATAACCCCCGCAAACTGAGCCTCATTATCGAGGAACTTAATTAGGCCGGTGTAGAAGTACATGTATCCGCCAGGCGCAGCAAATGCGTTAAGAATATCCTCATCGATTATTTTAACGGTCCAAGGAAAGCGATTGGCGTAGCGTAAATCATCGGATTGTAGAACGTTGTTCATTATTCTGTTGATGTGATCGTATGCCTCGGGATACTCATCCTCATCGAGGATAGGATAAGTGGCTGGTTCGGCCATGATGGTGGAGTCGAGCTGCTGCCCAAAGGCAATATCGTCATCAAGGGTAAAAAAGTTAACCTTTCCGTCATCGCAACTTGTAACCGACAACACGATAGCGGGAATAAGCAGTAGAAGGATCCTTTTCATAATCTTGTTGGTTTGATGGATGTTGTTTGTACGCAAAGGTAAGGAAAATGTTTATTTTAGTCGTAAGTCGGAGAGTCAGAAGTCTACACCCCAATCAATAGTAAATTAGTGTCTTAGTGTTTTTGCGTTTAAGGTTTGAAGAGGGAAGCCTAAGGTCATAAAGTGCCTAGAGTTTAAAGTGCCTAAAGTGGTTGGTAACTCCAGATGTCTTTAGGGGAATCTGTAAGTATAGGAAAGTGGAATGATTGGACGAAGGAAGTCCGATGACCGAAGTGAGAAGGGGGAAATCGAAAAACCTCTCATTGCTGCCTGTATTCCAAGGCAAGGTTAGTAGGGTCATCATATCATACCAAGATTGCTTCGACAGGCTCAGCAACCGCAGGCAAGGTTAGTAGGGTCATCATATCGTACCAAGGTTGCTTCGACAGGCTCAGCAACCCCAGGCAAGGTTAGCAGGGTCATCATATCGTACCAAGGTTGCTTCGACACTTCGACAGGCA
>Ga0334886_1002261_pt1 | contig 19796 bp, 12 predicted proteins | sample GraSluR1_MG_9_FD_207232 | JGI IMG/M metagenome (GOLD analysis project Ga0334886, IMG submission 207232) | Sludge microbial communities from methane-producing bioreactor in Wageningen University, Netherlands - Granular Sludge_27_06-R1 | ecosystem: Engineered > Bioreactor > Anaerobic >... | reverse complement strand
GTTTATCGGCAACTTCATCGCACAGCAGCAAGTACAGCCGCGCATCAAATTCCAGTGGGCGGTGGTGACAAAGGCCGGCGGTCGTCTCATCGGCAACGCGGGCATCCGCCGCGAGAAAATTGACGAACGCGAGGCGGAGATCGGCTATGAGTTTGCGCCGGCAGAGTGGGGGCGCGGCTACGCCACCGAGGCCGCCCGCGCCGTCGTTGCCTATGGCTTTGAGGAGCTGGGCGTACACCGCGTCTCGGCGTGGTGTGTCGCAGAGAATAGCGGCTCGGTGCGCGTGTTGGAGAAGCTCGGCATGCAGCTAGAAGGCAGGCTGCGCCAGAAGGAATACTTCAAGGGCCGCTGGTGGGATGCGCTGCTCTACGCCGTGCTGGAACAGGAGTGGCGCGCACAAGTCACGAGTCAGGCGTCACAAGTCAGAATTGACTGATGACTCGTGACGCTTAACGCCTACGCGTAACCGGCGCGCTCAATCGATGCGCAACTGCGGGTCGAGCACGTCGCGGATCCAGTCCCCCAACAAGTTGATGCCGAGCACCGTGAACATGATCGCCAGGCCGGGGAAGGTCTCCAGCCACCAGGCGGTCATGATGTAGTTGCGCCCCTCGTTGAGCATCGACCCCCAGGTTGGAATTGTCGGCTCCACGCCCAGACCCAGAAAGCTGAGGCCGGACTCCAGGATCAGGACGAAGGCGACCTGGAGCGTGAAGATCACCAGGATCGAAGAAAAGACGTTGGGCAGGATGTGCTGGCGGATGATGCGCCCATCGCGGCAGCCGTTGACGCGCGCCGCCTCGACGTACTGCGTTTGCCGCCGCACCAGCACTTCCCCGCGCACGACGCGCGTATAGGTGACCCAGTTGGCGATGACGAGCACGATGATGAGGTTGCGCAGGCTGGCGCCGAAGATGGCGGCTACCGTGATGGCGAAGAGGATGAGCGGGTAGGCGAGTTGGATGTCGACCAGACGCATGATGATGGCGTCGGCCCAGCGGCCATAATAGCCGGCGAGCAGACCGAGCGACACGCCGAGCGCGCTGCTCAACAATACGGAGATCAGGCTGACGCTCAGGGAGATGCGCGCGCCGTAGATGATGCGTGAGAGGATGTCACGGCCGACCGCATCCGTGCCCAAAATGTGCTCCATGCTGCCCTGCGGCTCGCTCCAGAAGGGGGGCAGCAGACGCTTCAGCGGGTCAACCAGTCCCGGATCGTGCGGCGAGATCCAGGGGGCGAAGAGCGCGGCGAAGATGACGATCGACAGGATGATGAGTCCGAAGATGGCCGAGGGATCGCGACGCAAGGAGAGGAGGGCGCGGCGCCATCGTTGGCGGCTGCGGGCGCGGGATGCTTTTTCGGCGGCCTGCGAGGCCGACAACTCGGCGCGGAGCGCTGCGCTGTTTGCCTGAGAGGAAGATGCCATGACGATTTCGCCTAGTCCAGAGTGACCCGCGGGTCGACGACGGTATAGAGCAGATCGACGAGCAAGTTGACGGTGAGCAGAATGACGGCGAGCAGAATGACAGAGGCCTGGACGACCGGATAATCGCGCAGGCCGATGGAGGTGACGACCAGGCGCCCGACGCCGGGCCAGGCGAATACGTTTTCGATGATCACCGCGCCGCCCAGGAGCAGGCCAAACTGCAAGCCCAGGATGGTCAGCACAGGGATCAGCGCGTTGCGCAGCGCGTGGCGGGTGAGCACCATGCGTCCGCTCAGGCCTTTGGCGCGCGCCGTGCGGATGTAATCGTCCGATAGCACGTCCAGCATGCTGGAGCGCAGCAGGCGCGTCAGCGTGCCGGCCAAGGCGGAGCCAAGCGCAATGGCCGGCATGATCAAGTATTTCAGCCCGCCGCTGCCGGAAACGGGCAGCCAGCGCAGGTTGACGCCGAAGATGATGATCAGGATGATGCCGAGCCAGAAATTGGGCATGGAGATGCCGATCAGGCTGACGAGGCGCACCCCGAAGTCGAGCGGGCTGCCCCGCGACACAGCGCTGATGATGCCCAGGGGAAACGCGATGAGTACGGCGACGCTCATCGCCGCCAACGTCAATTTCAGCGTGGCGGGCATGCGCTCCAACACCAGGCTGAGCGCAGGCGTGCTGTAGCGGAAACTGCGCCCAAAGTCGCCGGTGACGGCCTTGGCCAGAAAATTGACGTATTGCACCGGCACAGGCTTGTCCAAGTCAAGCAGACGGCGCATTTCATCCAGGTCTTCTTGGCTGGGGTTGCCGTCTTGCAGCAGCATAGCGACCGGGTCGCCCGTCAGCCGCACGGTGATGAAGACGATCAGGCTGATGCCGATCAGGACAAAGATCGAATAGAACAGGCGCTGGATCAGATAGTTCCACATGCTGCGGGCCGTTCTGTTTTGATTAGGGTTATGCCGGCAGCCGTCCGCTCATGGACGGCTGCCGGGATATCATCGTGCCACAGGCGGGAGCAGTTTAGCTGACGCCGGCCGAGGCGAACCACAGCCGCTCGTCGGCGGGCAGCGCCAAGTCCTTGACGCGCTTGTTCACGCCCCACAGGTATTGCGCCTGGTAGAGCATGGCATCGGGATACTGGTCGTAGATCAGTTTGTTGACCTGGAACAGGATATCCTTGCGCCGTTCCTGATCCAACGTGCCGCGCTGCTCGTCGAGCAGGGCGTCGATCTCCGGGTCGGAGAAGCCGGGATTATAGGATTCGCCGGTGTAGTACATGGAGTAGTAGGTGTTGTCGGCGTCCAGGGTCCAGCCGCCCCAGCCGAAGGGCACGATGTTGTCTAACGTGCCGGCGCGATAGTCGTCGAAATAGGTGGCGCGCTCTTTCTGGGCAATGGTGACGGTGAAGCCGACGGCTTCGAGCATGGCCGCCACGGTGTTGGCGATCTCCTTAGCCGTGGCGTCGTCGCCGATCACGTTGTAGACCAGCGTCGGGTCAGCTACGCCGGACTCGGCCAGCAACTGCTTCGCCAGCTCAGGGTCATAAGCATAGGGCTGCAATTCGGGGTCGAAGCCGAAGCTATAGGGGCTTTGCCACACGGCCATCGGCACAGCATAGCCCTGCAGGATGGTGTCGATGACGGTCTGGGTGTCGATGGCATGGCAGATGGCGGCGCGCACCTTGACGTTATCCGTGGGCGGCTTGCTGGCGTCGAGGCGCAGGCCGTTGACCGTAGGCACGCCGGTGGGGAAGACCTCCAGATCCTCGCTGCCTTCCACCGCAGCCACCTGCGACGGCTGCAACTGCACGACGTCCACGCCGCCGGCGAGGAATTCGGCCAGGCGCGTGGCCTCATCGGGGATGATGCGATAGACCAGCGTCTTGATCTTAGGCGCTTCGCCCCAATAGCCGTCGAAGGCTTCCAACGTCAGGCTGTCATCTTTTCTGTACTCGACGATCTGATAGGGGCCGGTTCCCGGTATGTTGGTGGCGGAAACATAGTCGGCGCCCTGCTCTTCGACAAACTGAGGCGGCACAATAGCGCCGCCATAGCCGGCCAGTTTGGTGATGATTACCGGGTCGACTTCGTTCAGCGTCATGCGCACAGTGTAATCGTCGACCTTCTCGAAGCGGTCGATAGCGGTGTAGTTGAAGCGCTGAGGCGAGGCGTTCGCCTCGTCGAGCAGACGCTCGAAGCTGAAGACTACGGCATCGGCGTTGAAGTCTTCGCCGTTGTGGAACTTGACGCCCTCACGCAGTTTGAAGACGACGTTGAGATCGTCTTCCTGCTCCCAACTCAGGGCGAGGCCGCCGCCGGGAACGAGGTTCATTTCTTCGTCGCGTTTGACCAGGTAGCCAAACACGTTCTTCTGCCAGCGCCCATTGTTCAGGGCAAAGGTCTTGATCGGGTCCAGGCTTTGCAGGTCAAAATGCAAAGCGATTGTGACGCTCCCCGACGGGCCGGCGGCGCCGCCCTCGGCCGCGGGCGCGCCGGCGGGTGCGGGGCCGGCAGGCGCGCAGGCGGCCAATAGGCTGCTGCTCATGGCGCCGCCCAGCCCAAGCGCCGCCGTAGTTTTGAGAAAGTCACGACGCGAGAATCTTGATTTGCCGAACATGGCGTGTCTCCTTACAGTGCATGGCGGAAGCAGAGCGATCAAAAAAACAACATGCCGGATATCATTGCGCTATTCTACTCGTATTTGGCGAAATGCGCTACGACGATTTTTGAGCAAGGCTTAGCGCTTTCGTTATACTGAAAACGATGCTGAAAACGTTGCGGTACATGGGTGTGACCCTCTGACCGAGGCAGGGCGGATCGCCTGCGCCCTGTCGCCTACACGAAAACCCGGCCAATGAATAAAACTTCCACATCTTCCTTTGGGACCGGCAGACGCGAGGCTCACGACGCGTCAGCCTTCTATGCGCGCAATCTCTATCAGGGGTTGGCGGTGCAGGAGGTCAAACTGCGCGCCGAAGACGCCGTCGCGCCTAGCCCCGAAGGCTGGGCCGGCCGCATCTACTGTGCGTCATCCGCAGACATGGCGTCGATCCCGGACAACGGCGTGGCGCTGGCCTTCACCTCGCCGCCCTACAATGTGGGCAAGGAGTATGACGACAACCTCGGCCTAGACGCGTATCTGGAACTGATCGCGGGCGTGGCGCGCGAGGTCTATCGCGTGCTGCGCCCCGGCGGGCGCTATGTGATCAACATCGCCAATCTGGGACGCAAGCCCTACATCCCGCTGCACGCGCTCTATTACGCGCTACACGGCGAAGCCGGTTTCCTGCCGATGGGCGAGATCATCTGGCGCAAGGGCAAGGGGGCCAGCGGCAATTGCGCCTGGGGAAGCTGGCAGAGCGCCAAGTCGCCGCGGCTGCGTGACATCCACGAGTATCTGCTGGTCTTTGCCAAGCAGGCCTATTCGCGGCCGGACCGAGGCGAGTCGGACATCGGGCGCGACGAGTTCATGGAGGCTACGCTCTCGGTATGGGAGATCGCGCCGGAGTCGGCCAAGCGCGTAGGGCATCCGGCGCCGTTTCCCGAGGCGTTGGCGGCGCGGGTGATCCGCCTCTTTTCATACGTGGGGGACGTGGTGCTGGACCCGTTTGCCGGTTCTGGGACGACCTGTGTGGCCGCTCTGCGCAACGGGCGGCGCTATGCCGGCTACGAGATCGACGCAGCGTACTGCGCCCTGGCTGAACAACGGCTCGCGCAGGCATCAGAAGAAACACACAGCGAAAACACATAGAACGGGCGTCACGAGTCAAAAGGGCGGGCCTGACGCCTGACTCGTGACGCCTGACGGATGACTCCCTGACGCCCACAAGCGACGAACCTAGCCAACGAATGACGAAGGATGCAATGAGATCGGGACGAGCAGCAGTGTTCGGCTTCTTTACGGCCGCGTATTTTATGTCCTATTTCTACCGTTCGGCCAACGCGGTCATCGCGCCGGACCTGGCGCGCGAGATGGCGTTGGGCGCTGCACAGCTAGGCCTGATGACGAGCCTGTTCTTTGCCGCCTTCGCCGCAGTGCAGATCCCGCTCGGCATCGGGCTGGACCGCTGGGGCTCGCGCTGGGTGACGCCGGGGTTGATGTTCGTGGGCGTGGCGGGCAGCCTGGTCTTTGCCGTGGCGCCCTCGTTCGGCGTGCTGGCGCTGGGCCGCGCGCTGATCGGCATGGGCATGGCCGGTGTGCTCATGGGGTCGTTGAAGATCTTCAGCCAGTGGTTCCCGGCTCGGCGATTTGCCACCGTGTCAGGGCTGTTGGTGGGCGTCGGCTCGTCGGGCGCGCTAGTTGCGGCGACGCCGCTGGCGCTGCTCAACGCGCAGTTCGGCTGGCGTTCAGTTTTTCTCTTCGGCGCGGCGCTGACAGCCTTGATCGCCGCGGCCATTATGCTGTGGACGCGCAATGCGCCGCCCGGGGTGGCGTGGACAGGCGGCCGGCCGGGCCAGGGCAGCCTGGCGCAGGTGTTCGCCGACAGCCGCTTCTGGCGAATTGTGCCGCTTAGCTTCTTCCTGACGGGCACGCTGCTGGGCTTTCAGGGGCTGTGGAGCGGCCCCTACCTGTACGATGTGCTCAACCTGTCCGATGTAGAGACCGGCAACATCCTGCTGCTCTTGGGCATCGGGTCGACGGCGGGATTTGCGCTCTCAGGCTGGCTGGCTGACCGCTTTGGCCTGGCCCGCGTGCTGGTCGCGGCGAGCCTGCTGTTCATAGCAAGCCAATATGCCCTCACCCTGACGCCCTCTGCGGGCGCGGTGCGAGCGCTTTATCTGGTATTCGGGATCACGGGCGCCTTCAACATCATGACGGTGGCGCAGGCGCGGCAGATCTTCCCGTTGAGCATGACGGGCAAGGCGGTGAGCGCGGTCAATGTCTTCTCCATCGGCGGCACGTTCCTGCTGCAATGGACGATGGGGCTGATCATCGGAGCGTTTCCGATAAACGCCGCCGGACAGTATCCGCCCGCGGCCTACAGCGCAGCCCTGGCCTTCACCGCCACCGGCGCACTGCTCTCGCTGATCTGGTATTGGCCGTTGTTGCGAGCCGAGCGAGGGGGCGCGGGTTAAGTGTTTTGAGCGCCCAATGCGAGCGCCTGTCACGCTGCACCCAGCATCGCGTAGCGGGCATCACTAGCTCTGGGACAAAGAGATTCTTCACCGCGTTAGCGATCGCTTCAGAATGACGGACGCTTGGCGCACATGCCATGAAGCGTTCTCCCTAAGAGCGACAAATAGAAGCCGGGCCCCCTTGCGGAGACCCGGCTTTTACACTCGTCAGTTGCCGTAACTAGACCCTGGCGCTAGCGGCCAAGCATGGGCAGGTAGAGCATGTTGCCGAGCGGCTGGTCGCCTTCTTCTAGATTGGTAGGATTGGTGTTGAAGAGGCCTGCATCCTGGTCGGGATCGTTGTCGCCCGGGTCCAGCGTGATGACGGGCGTGATGCCGGTTAGCAGGTCGACCTTGCTGTTCTTGGTCGGGTCGTCACCAGCGTTCGGGATGGTGAACTCGAAGTCCGGCGGCGGCGTCACCTGCACGCAGTAGTCGCCCGGCAACAAGTCGGTGAAGATGTAATTGCCGTTGGCGTCGGTCGTCGTCGTGCCGACGATGCTGTCGTCCTCCGTGCCGCACACCCCGTCCGGTCCCGGCTGGCGCAAGGTCACGACGACGTTGGGAATGCCGGGTTCGCCTTCGTCCTGGATGCCGTTCTGGTTCTTGTCCTCCCACACGAAGTCGCCCAACGAGGCCGGAATGACCGTGGAATTGGTGATGGTCGTCTGGGCGCTGCCGCCGGCGGGCACGTTGACCTGGACGTTGTTGCCGCTGACCGTCCACTCGGCGCCGGGGTCAGTCTCGACCACGGTGTAGGCGCCGGGGATGATGCCCTGCCAGACCGCCGAGCCGCCGTCGAAGCCGACGTTCTTGCAGTCGCCTTGCGGGAAGGACGGGCCGGTGACGCAGATCTCGAAGGTCTTGCCCTGGTCAGGCGTCACGTTGCCCCACTCCACAACCTTGAGCACTTGCAGGTCGCCCGTTTGGACGTCTGTGCTGTTGGTGATGGTCGTCTGGGCGCTGCCGCCGGCGGGCACATTCACCTGCACGCCGCTGCCGCTGACCGTCCAGCCCTGACCGGGGTCAGTCTCGACCACGGTATAGGCGCCGGGGATGATGCCCTGCCAGACCGCCGAGCCGCCGTTGTAGCCGACGTTCTTGCAGTCGCCTTGCGGGAAGGACGGGCCGGTGACGCAGATCTCGAAGGTCTTGCCCTGGTCAGGCGTGGCGCTGCCCCAGTTGACGACCTTGATTACTTCCAGGTCGCCCGTTTGGACGTCTGTGCTGTTGGTGATGGTCGTCTGGGCGCTGCCGCCGGTAGGCACGTTGACCTGAACGTTGTTGCCGACGACCGTCCACTCGGCGCCGGGGTCAGTCTCGACCACGGTATAGGCGCCGGGGGTGATGTTCTCCCAAACCGCCGAGCCGCCGTTGTAGCCGACGCTCTTGCAGTCGCCTTGCGGGAAGGACGGGCCGGTGACGCAGATCTCGAAGGTCTTGCCCTGGTCAGGCGTGACGCTGCCCCAGTTGACGGCCTTGATCACTTCCAGGTCGCCAACCCAGCAAGTGACGTTGGCGTTGGCGTTGGCCGACTGCCCGGTCTGCTCGATGGTTGCCGTGTTAGCGACCGGGATGTTGTAGCTGTTACCCTCGTCGAAGGCGTTCAGGTTGCAGGTCACCTGGTGCGAGTACGTCTGCGAACCGGAACCGTTGAACGTCCACGGCGCCAGCGAAGAAGGCTGCGTGTCGGTGACGGTGATCGGGGTGTTGACGTCAATCGTCGTGGTCGGTTCGCCGAAAGCGTAATCCTTCGAACCCGTGAAGCTGCTCTGGTTGGTCAGGGTCGCGGTCGCCACATTCGTGCCGCCAATGGCGCCGGTCAGGTCGGCAGCGTAAGAGCAGGTGAAGGACTCGCCCGCGGCCAGTTCCTTGGGGAAGGTGACGGCCGGACATGTAGCGTCCGCCAAGACATCGGTGACGCTTGCCACGCGCGTCTTGGCCGGGCCGGGGTTGGCAACCGTGATGTCGCCAAAGACGCGGTGGCCGCTGTCAACCTGCGAAGCCAGCGACTGCGTGACGCTGACCGTATAGGTCAACACAGTCGACTCGCCCTCAAACAGGTCAGTCTGCGTCGGGGTGACGGTCTTGTCGATGTCCCACTCGTAGGTATTGGTGCGCGTGTACACGGTCGTGGCCGTCTTGGTCACGGTCACGTCGTTCATCTTGCGCGTGTTGGTGATGGTCTTGGTCGCGTTCTGGCCCTGGGACACCGTCACAGCGCCTTCGCCGGACACAATCCAGTTCGCCGCGTCCGGGTTGGTCTCGGAGACTGTGTAGTCGCCCGCCTGCAGGCCCTGCCAGGTGTAGGACTCGCCGCCGCTGAAGGCGTGGCAGGCGCCGCTTTCGTTGCCGTTCGGGTAGGACGGCCCCTGGATGCAGATGTTGAAGGAAGTGCTGTCGGCATCCCAGCCGTTCAACTCAACCGCCTTGGTGACGGTGAGGCTGCCGCCCTGGACATTGCCGAAGCGCGGATAGCAGATCGGTCCCAGGATGTTGCCGGTTGTGTCCTTAGGGCCGTACTTGACGGTTGCCTGCACCGTGCCGGCGGGGTAGTTGCCGTCGAGCACGATAGTGAACGAGCGGCTGGTCTCGCCCGATTGCCACGAGGTATTCCACTTGATCCCATAGTAGCCTGTGGGGCTCTGGTAGCCGAAATCTTCGAAGCCGCTTTGTGGCGAGTATGACACCACGTGATCGCGACACGTGCCGATGCCCAATACCCAGTGGCTCAGGCCGTTGCTGGGAGGCGAAGCCTCTTTGGGCAGGGTGTAAACCCAGGTGTTGGGAGAGGGGTTTTCGACCGTGATGGTGAAGCCGCCGATGGTGGCGGGGTTCGGTCCCGGCTCGCCCTTGATGGAGCCGGATTCAACCGTGTCGCTCTGCGGGTTGGGCGTGGTCACGGTCCAGCCGGGCTTGACCGTTTCCACGATCTTGAATGTCTGCCCGACCGGCAGATTGGAGAAGGTCGCGAAGCCGTGGCTGTTGGTCGTCTCGCAGTATTGTTTCCCGGAGCGTAGATAGGGGTCGCCATTCTCCTTCAGGAGACAGAACTCCCAACCGGCGAGCGGCGGTTCGCCTTCGTCGTACTGGCCGTTGGCGTTCAGATCGTTGAACTTGAACGCGGTCAGCTTGGATGTCTCGTAGTAGGTGGCGCTGGCAGTCGAGGTCAAGCCGAGACTCAGACCGAGCACGGCGACCACAACCGCAATGAGAGTCAAATATTTCGATGCCCTGTTTTTCATAAACGATATGGTCCTTTCTGTCCTGACTTCAGCCGGTCTTGTCCTGTGATGGTCGCTCCGCCCTACATGGCGGCGTAAATTCGTCGTACTATGAGCAGCCGCACCCTTCGTCATACCTTTTCGCCGAATTGACCTCGGCGCCCTCTCCATGTCCGCTTGTCGTATCCATCTGCTTGTCGTATCCATCTATCTGTCCCCGGCAGTTTTCTGCCGAATTGTCCGGGTGATCCTGGCTTTTTGGCCGGACGATGATAGTTTAGCATCCATTTTTGGGCTTGTGGCTGTTATGTTCCTGTCAGCTTGCAGCTTGGCTGTGCGCGTGGAACGTACGCACCGTATCCGGTTGCGCCCGGCGCATGCAGTCGCAGCAGATTCGTCGCCGTCTCGATTTGGTCAGCGCCGCCGAACCTGGCAAACTACCTTGGACAACAAAAGACAGGCTGGCCGGCTTGGCCCCGCCTGAGGATGGCGTGCTCGATTTGACCTGAGGGTAGAGGGCCGAGAAGAGATGGGCGTCACAGATGTTTCGGCAGCGCCGGCGGAAGCAGGCGTCCCGCGTGCAGTAGTCAGCCCTGCATGGATCGGCTGGGCTGCCGCGCTGGCGGCTATCACGGCGTTTAGCATCGCTACGCCGATTGCGCGCGCTGCGCTGGTGGGGGGCATGGACCCGAACGCTCTGCTTGTGAGCCGCATGGTCCTTGCCACGCTGTTGATGGGGGCCACGATCGCCGTTTCCCATCCGGAACGGCTGGGCATCGGCTGGCGAGCAGTCGGCATCGCATTGGGCGCCGGCTTGGTCAACGCCTTCGGCATGGTGTGTTACTTCATCGGCTTGGCTCGTCTTGAGTCGTCGATGGCCGCCATGCTCATCTCGCTCAGTCCGCTGGCTGTGCTGAGTTTGCTGGCCTTACGCGGCGAGAAGGTGACCTATCGCCATGCGGTGCGCCTCGTCTTGGCGCTGACAGGCGTCTATCTCTTGATTGGACCGGGCGGCGATGTCGATCTTGCCGGCGTTCTCTGGATTTTCGTGTCCTTGTGGGGTTTCGCCCTGCAACTGGTCCTAATGCAATGGCATTTGCTCGGCTACGACGCGCGCGCCGTGACATTCTACGTGTTGATCGGAATGACGGCGGGCGTGGTCGCCTGGTGGATGGCAATGGGGATGCCGTGGGATCCGCCCGGCGTGCCAGGGTGGACGACGATCCTCATTCTGGCCGTTGTCAGCACGTATGCCGCCCGGTTGCTGCAATTTAGCGCGGTGACGCGCATCGGCGGCGGGCAGACGTCTATGCTGTCGCCCGTAGAGACGCTGTTGGCCGTGATCTGGTCTATGCTCTTCCTGGGTGAGCGACTGTCACTTATTCAGGCGGCAGGCGGCGTGCTTATCTTGCTGAGCGCGATCCTTGCCATGCAGCGTCTAAAGCGGGCGCGGTTCCGGCCGCGCTGGCGGCTGTGGGTGCGCACTTAGGTAAAGCCGGCGAGGAGTTGCGGGCAATGGGTTTCAACGGTTGAAGGGAAATGCGGCAGGCGGCCCTATGATTCGGACGGTGACGGCTACCCGCTATATCACGCCCTTCCGCGAAGGGGGGTCATTGCCCGCACTGGTAGAGGCGGACGACGGCGACCTGTACGTGATGAAGTTTTGCGGCGCGGGGCAGGGGATCAAGGCGCTGATCGCCGAGTTGGTTGCCGGCGAGATCGCGCGCGCGCTGGGGCTGTTGGTGCCCGACATCGTGTTTATCGAGTTGGACGGCAAGCTGGGGCGCTCCGAACCCGATGAGGAGATCCACGACCTGCTGCTGGCCAGCCACGGGCTGAATCTGGGCCTGCGCTATTTGCCCAGCGCCTTCGCCTTTAACCAACTGCTCGAACCGCCGCCCGACAACCGCACCGCTTCGGCTGTCGTGTGGTTCGACGCATACGTGACCAACGTCGACCGCACCCCGCGCAACGTCAATCTATTGCTGTGGCAGAATAAACTGTGGCTGATCGACCACGGGGCCGCGCTCTATTTCCACCACGACTGGTCGAATTATATGGAGCGCAGCCGTACGCCTTTCCCGTTGATTCGCCAGCACACCCTGCTGGAGTTCGCCGCCGATGTGCCGGCGGCCGACCAAGAGGCCAAAACGCTGCTGACGCCGGAGCGGCTGCGCGCCATCGTCGATCTCATCCCGACGCATTGGCTGGGCGACGAGCCCGGCTTCGACTCCAGCCGCGAGCACCGCGAGGCTTATCTGGACTACCTGCTGAGCCGTTTGGACGCATCTTCCGTCTTTGTCGACGAGGCGATCTATGCCCGATCTCAGCTCGTATGACTATGCCTATGTGCGAGTCATGCCCAGCGAGGCGCGCGGCGAGTACGTCAACGTTGGCGTGATCCTGTTCTGCCGCACGAAACGCTTTCTTGGCGCGCGCATCGAGGTGGACGAAGCGCGGCTACGCGCCCTGACCCCGCAACTGGACCTGGAAACGCTGCGCCGTCATCTGGCGTTGATACCGGAGATCTGCGCCGGCCGCGGGCCGATTGGCGAACTGGGGCAGGCGGAAAGCTTTCACTGGCTGGTCTCGCCGCACAACACCGTCTTGCGGACATCGCCCGTCCACTGCGGGCTGTGCCGCGACCCGGAAGAGGCCCTAGAGCAGCTCATGGATGCGGCCGTGCGGGCCTAGCATATAGCCGCCAAATACGCCGAAAACAGACGAAGAGATCAGCCGCGACATCTACACCGTTCACGCTCCGCAGCGGGCAGCGCTTACATTCCCCACTCGGCGGGGTTCCAATCGCGGTGGCGGCTGATCATGCCTGCGCCGGGCGCTCGGCCCGCGTCGCCGCGCGCCGAACGGCTCAGGACGTGCTCCAAGTTGTCGCCGCGTTGAACACGATAGGAGGCGATGCCCGCAGCTTCCAATTCGCCCAAGAGCGGTGCATAGTCCCGTTCGCGGCCGAAAGTCCCGCCGTCGATGACCACGGCGATGCTGTTGACGCCCCGGCGCTGAATGTGCTGGAGCGCGACGGCCCATTCCGGGTTTGGGTCGGCGCTGACGGCGAGAACCGTGTCGTTGCGGTTCAGGCGAATGCCGTCGGTGGCGATGATGTGGGCAAAGGGCAGATCGCCGGCGGCGCTGACGACCGCCAGCGCTTCCATGATCTTGTTGAGCTGGCGCTCGCTGCGGTCCGCCTGAATGAACTCGCGGTTTCGGCCATAACAACTGAGGCCGACGGCGCGGTTGCGCATGATGAAGTAGCGCGCCAGGCTGGCCGTGGCGCTGACCGCATATTCCGTAGTGATGGGCGGAAGCTCATAGGTCGTTCGCTTTTGCTTCAGGCTGTATAGGGCGAACAGGCCGGTTTCGGGGTGCGCCGGCGTCCAGGGCAGCCCCGCTTCGCCGTCCCGGTTCAGATCCAGATAGAGCCATACATCCGCGGTCGGGTCTAGCTCGAACTCTTTCGCCATGAGGCGGCGGACGCGCGCTGTGGTGGGCCAGTGGATGCGGTTCAAGCTGTCGCCGGGCGCGTAGTCGCGCACGCCCGCCACGTTGGTTGTGATCTGGTAGGTGCGGCGATGGCGCGCCTCGCCGCCCGACAGATGTGAGACGGACGGTTCGAACGAGGCGAGGTCGACGACCAGCGGATAGACGATCATATAGCCGGTCGTCTCGATCCGTTGTTCGACATGGAAGATGCCCAGCGGGTCGCCGCTGTGCAGGGAGAGCGGACCGAGCCGGAAACGCCCGCGCTGCGTGCACAGCGTTCGCACCTGCCAGCGTTGGCTGGTATGGTGCACCAAGTTGCTGATCACGCGGCTGACGTCGTGCCAGGGCAACGTCGACTCGTCCTTGACTTCAAGCCAGAGCTTGGTGATGCGCCCGCGATTGGCGACTTCGAACTGCTCCTCGGCGTATTGGCCGACCTGGCTGCGGCGGGTGCGGGTGACACGGCGCAGCGTGATGCCGCGCAAGCTGGACCACGCCCACGCATAGCTGAAGATCAGGACGGAGGTGAGCAGGTAGGCGACGTTAAAAGCCAGATCGCGGCCGGTGTTGAAGGCCAGGATCCAGGCGATGACCGTGGCGGCGATCAGAAAAAAAAGGCGGGAGGACATGTTGGCTCTGGCGGGCAATGCGCCCGCCGGCAGCAATGCCTGTGCGGGCGGTTAGCCGGCGCGACAGCCGCGCTCAGCGGACTCTCGCCCGGGCGCCGGGGACCGGCGTATTCTTTAGCGTGTCCTCGACGACCTGGCGAGCGGTCACGTTCTTGATGCGGGCGGACGGGCTAATGATCAGACGGTGGGCGAGCGTCGGCTCGGCCAACAGCTTCACATCGTCCGGCACGACATAATCGCGCGCTTCCAGCGCGGCCCAAGCGCGCGCGGCGGCAAAGAGAGCCAAGCTGCCACGCGGGCTGGCCCCCAGGTAGATGTCCGGGTGCTCGCGCGTGGCCGTCACCAGGTCGACGATGTAGGCTTTCACCAAATCGTCTACATAGACGCTGCGCATGGCTTGCTGCGCCTCGATCAGTTCCTCCACCGACACGACCTGCTCCAAGTCTTGGATGGGATGGTGATCGCTCTGGCGGTTGAGCACGTCGATCTCGTGCGTCTTGTTCGGATAACCCAGATGGATGCGGATCATGAAGCGGTCGACCTGGGCTTCCGGCAGCGGGAAGGTGCCTTCGTATTCAATCGGGTTTTGCGTGGCGAGCACCAAGAACGGCCGCGCCATCGGATAGGTGACGCCGTCCACCGTGACCTGGCGCTCTTCCATGGCCTCGAGCAGCGCGGATTGCGTTTTGGGCGTGGCCCGGTTGATCTCGTCGGTCAGCACGATCTGGGCCATGATGGGGCCGGGCCGGAACTCGAACTCCATCGTCTTCTGGTTGTAGATGCTTACGCCGGTGACGTCGCTGGGCAGCATGTCCGGCGTAAACTGAATGCGACGGAACGAGCAGCCGATGCTGCGCGCGATGGCGCGTGCCAGCATCGTCTTGCCGACGCCCGGCACATCTTCGATTAGCAGATGCCCCTCGCTGAATAGCGCCAAGAGCGTCAGGCGGATCTCGTGGTCCTTGCCGATGATGACTTTTTGAACGTTGTTCAGAACCCGTTCGCCGATAGTTTGGGCAATTTGCATCCTATACCTCGTCAACCGTCGCCTGCGATGAAATGCGTGCGTGGCCGCAAGCGCGCGACCGCTCGTCTTTCCCTTGCCTATACTGCCAACCGTCTACGATAGAGGAATGAACCGCAAAATGGTGTACGCCACCGTACAAAGGGACCGACATTAAGCCGGATCGCCGTGCAAGCAAGGCGGATCACCGCCCGACCGGTGTGCACCCGTCTACTAACGATACCGTATTTGCACGTCGCGAGCAAGAAAAATCTGTGTTCCGTTGCGCAATCAATGCCGTTCCGTCGGGCCGGGTGTTCGACAACCATCCGAACATATCGCTATAATGGGTGGTTACAAGGCCCGATCATTGGCCCAAGTTGTAGGGAGCATAGGCGAAATCATGGAGTTGCACGAGTATCCCCGACCGGCAAACGACACGGGCATCGGCGTTCACTGGACCGTCGGCTTTGCCTCGGCGGTGGGCATGAGCGCCATCCGCGAGTTCTGGCTGCCGGAGCTGAAGGCGATGGGCGTGAAATGGGTGAAGATTTTCAACCACGACGGCGCCATCGACTTTGCCGAGCTTCTGCTGGCCGAAGGCATTATGCCCATCGTGCGCATCTTCCGTCCCAGCCCGAATCCGGGCACGCTCGACATCCGTGAACTGGTGCATCTGGATGCGCTGATCCGCGTGGGCGTGCGCTATTTCGAGTTCAACAGCGAGCCGGATTTGGACTCCGAGTGGAAGGGGGGACGCGTCCCGGCCAACGGTCTGGACCTTGTGGCCGATCACGCCATCGCCAATATGGAGACGATCCTGGAGCGCGGGGGCATGCCCGCCGTGCCGGCCGTTTCCAACGGCAGCCGCTGGGATTTGGTGGGCCGTATTGTGGCGCGCGGCCGCAAAGACCTGTTCAGCGGGCCGGTCTGGCAGGCTATCCACAACTACTCGCAGAACCGCCCGCTAGATTACCCCTACGACATCGGCAACCAGGAAGGCGCGGCTTATACGCCGCGCTTCTACCAGGCGCTCGCCGCCGAGAAATGGGGCGAGGACGCGTGGCGCGGCCGCTCGTTGACCGAGGTGAACCAGTTGCGTGTGGAGCGGCGCAACCCGGGGGCCGCCATCATGGATGAGCATGCCTGCTGGCTGGCCTATGAGCGTTTCGACGCCATCAACCGCCGCCACCTAGGGCGCAGCATCCCTATTCTGGCGACCGAATGCGGCTACATCGTAGGCGAAGACGTGGACCCGCGCTACCCGGCCACTACGCCCGATCTGCATATGGCGCAGACGTTGGAGGCCTGCCGCATTATGATGGGTTCCAGCGAGCGCTTTGCCGCTGCACCGCCCTATTTCTTCTGCGCCGCGTTCTGGCTAATGGGCAATAACCTGCTCGGCAACAGCAGCTCGTGGTGCGAACACCACGCCTGGTATAGCGAGCGCTGGCCCGGCAAACGGCTGCCCATCGTCCAGGCGCTCAAGGCCGAGCCGAAGACGGTGCGCCGCTGGGAAGGCGCTACGCCCGTCGGTGCGCGCAGCATGTTGCGCGGCACGATTCTGCACGCAGGCGACCGGCGCAGCCTCGTGCTCGAAAAGCGCGGCCAAGAGGTCGCCCGCGCTACATTGGATGCACACAGCCGCTATGTGATGCGCGACCTGCTGCCCGGCGATTACATTCTGCGCGTGGAGGATACCAGCGTTTCGCAGCCCGTCAGCCTGGCCCCAGGCCAGGAGGAAGCGATCCTCAACTTGGACCTAGCCGAAATCGCGCCGGAGACGAGCGCCAGCACCGTGCGCGGCGTTGTACGCGGGGGCGCTGGCGCGGTCGTCATGTTGTTGCGCCCCAGCGACGGCGAGGAATGGGTAACGATGGCGCGCGACGACGGCGCCTTTCGCTTCGTCGACCTGCCGCCGGGCGTCTACAGCCTGCGCGTACAGGGCGGCAGCAGGATCGACCAGATCACCCTTGACGGGCGACGCGAGTTCGAAGCCGAACTGGCCGTAGATGGCTGGGGCTATACCGTGCGCACGGCGAACCAGTCGCCCGCTTTCGGCGCCATCTGCGTGTCCGTGGCGGATCGCCAGGGGATCGTCGTGCAGGCGCACACCGGTGAATGGACAAGCGAACCGGTTATCACCGGCAGCGCGCCGGAGTATGGCGACTCCGCCTGCGTGATCAGCCCGCTTGAGCCGGGCCACTACATCGTCACCGTAGAAGGCTTGCCCGATGATGCACAGGGTCGAGCTGTTGACCTCGAGGCGTATGTGCATGTGGACGGCAGGCAAATGCCGCTGGTCGAGTTTGTCTACAGCGAGCCGACCGCCGAGCCCGCCGCCCCGCATTCGAGCATCCGCGGTCGCGTGATCGGCGCGGGCGGGCCCGACAATAACCTGCATGTCTGGCTCTTCGATAGCCGGGCCAACCGGCAGGAACAGGCCGTCGGCCCAGACGGATCGTTTGCCTTTGACGGGTTGAGTGCGGGCGTCTACTCGGTCGAGGTGGTGGGCCATGCAGACGTGGCAAGTCGATCTGATATTTCGCTGGACGGGGAGAACACGGTCGAGGTGGAGTTGGCGATCCCGCTGGCGCCTGATGCAGAAGCGGACGCCGCGCCGGTAATCGGGCGCAGCATCATTTCCGGCGCCGCGCCCGACGCTGCAGGCAAGTCGGCTCGCCTGATCGATGCGGTCGGCAACGAGTTTAGACAGACCGTGGACACAGAGAACTCTTTCCGCTTTACCGGCCTAGACGCGGGCGTCTACACCCTGACTGTGGAAGGCGGCTACGAGCAGCGCGACCTGGAAGTGGACGGCGCGTCCGGGCTGCATGTGCAGTTCCAGCCGCTCGTCCAGACTTGGGAGGCGAAGGCCAGCCCCGCGGGGTCGATGCCCGGCTACAGCGTTGTGCGCGTCGAGGTGGAAGGGATGCGCGGCCTGCCGGTCTACATCTGGAAGGACGACTGGGAAGGCATGATGCGGCGCACGGGCAGCAAGCCGGAGTACGGCGAGTGTTCCGCCGAGTTCAGCCCGCTCGGTCCCGGCACGTATATGGTCGAACCGGAGGGGCTGGGCGTCTGGGCTGATGTCGAACTGACCGGCCTGGAAGTAGTGTGGCTGGACTTCCGGCGCAAGGCTGTTCCCAGCAGCCCGCACATCGTCGAGAAACTTGCGCCGCCATCCCCGGCGCAGGCTGCGCCTCCCGCTGTGCCTGAGCATGCAGCGGAAGCGGCGCCTGCTGTCCGGCAAGGGCCTCCGCAGGCGCGTCAAGATCGTGTCTGTGCGTTGGTGTTGGCCGTGCCGCAGCAGGCGGAGACGCTCAGGGCGTTGTTGCGCCAGGCGGCGCGAGGCCGGCTTGCCGTCGTCGATACGCCGGATGAGGCGCTGAGCTATGACCGCGTGCTGGTCATCGGCGACGAGCAGGCGGAGGACGTCGCTGCGGCGCTAGACGCGCTGCGCGCCCGCGGCCTGGCGGCTAAAGCCGTCCTGGACGATCTGGGCGATCTCCCCTAACGGCCGATCCATATCTCAAGCGAGAAAAACGCCATCCGGCAAGTTACAGGCTTGCCGGATGGCGCAGCGCGATCCGATTCGCGGTAATACGTTTCCTACAACTTCACCCGGCGCAGGCGCAGCGCATTGGTCACGACGCTGATGCTGGAGAAGGCCATCGCCCCGGCGGCCAGAATGGGATGCAGCTCGCGCAGGAAGCCCGGCGCCCATGCAAACGGCGCCAACACGCCGGCGGCGATCGGGATCAGCGCCACGTTGTAGCCGAAGGCCCAGACTAAGTTCTGTTTGATGTTGCGCATGGTCGCCTTGGACAGACGGATCGCCTGGGGCACGCTGCGCAAGTCGCCGCGCATCAGCGTTACATCCGCCGTCTCCATGGCGACATCCGTGCCGGTGCCGATGGCGATGCCTACGTCCGCCTGGGCCAGGGCGGGCGCGTCGTTGATGCCGTCGCCCACCATCCCCACGCGCAACCCTTCCTGCTGTAGCTGCGCCACGAACTTGGCTTTGTCGCCGGGCAGCACCTCGGCAAAGACGCGGTCGATGCCCGCCTGTTGGGCGATGGTGCGCGCCGTCGCCTCGTTGTCGCCCGTGAGCATGACCACCGTCAGCCCTAGTTCGTGCAGCGCGGCGACCGCCTCTTGCGAGCCGTCCTTGATCGTGTCCGCCACCCCGATCAGCGCGCCGGCCTGCCCGTCCACCGCCAGCCACATAGCCGTCTTGGCTTCGGCTTGCAGACGATCGGCCTCCGGCTCCAGCCCGTTGAGGTTCGCCTGCTCGCGCGCCATCAGACGCCGGTTGCCGAGCAAAATGTGGTGGCCTTCCACCGTGGCGGCGATACCGTGGCCTGGGATGCTCTCGAACGCGTTCGGCTCGCTCAGCGCCAGGCCCTGTTCCCGCGCCGCGGCGATGATCGCCTCGCCGAGCGGGTGCTCGGAGCCGCGCTCCGCTGAGGCTGCCAGGCGCAGTAACTCGTCGCGCGTCCACGGCGACGAGCCGCTCACCGCTAGATCGGTCATGGACGGCTCACCGCGCGTGATGGTGCCGGTTTTATCCAGCACAATGGCCTGCAGACGATGCGCCTCTTCAAGTGCGGCGCTGCTCTTGAAGAGGATGCCTTGCTCCGCGCCCTTGCCCACGCCCACCATGATCGAGGTTGGCGTCGCCAGCCCCATGGCGCACGGGCAGGCGATGACCAGCACCGCAATCAGGCGCAGTAACGCCGGCACAAACCCCGCGCCTGACGCCAGCCAGATGACGAACGTCAGCAGCGCAAAAACGATCACCGCGGGGACGAACCAGGCCGCCACACGGTCGACCACGCGCTGGATGGGCGCGCGGCTGCCCTGGGCTTGTTCCACCAGCTTGATGATCTG
>Ga0334886_1002256_pt1 | contig 19839 bp, 8 predicted proteins | sample GraSluR1_MG_9_FD_207232 | JGI IMG/M metagenome (GOLD analysis project Ga0334886, IMG submission 207232) | Sludge microbial communities from methane-producing bioreactor in Wageningen University, Netherlands - Granular Sludge_27_06-R1 | ecosystem: Engineered > Bioreactor > Anaerobic > Unclassified... | reverse complement strand
CAAAAATGATGAGCAGGAGATATGTGTCGGAGAAAACGCTCTCGATATATCCAAAAACTGGATAGAAAAGATGGCAAAGATACACGGGCTGCTGTAGTATTGGCAGTTCTGTCTTGCAGGCATGTAACCGGACAAAGGGGTCCCGGCATCGCCGGAGCCCCTTTGTCGTATATTCATATGATCAGCGTATATCGGTTTTTTCTACAACTGAATTTACAGCAGGAAATTTTTTGACTGACGAAACAAAACGTCCCAAAACAGATGTATATCCCGCCGCCTCCAGTTCCAGCATACATATTTCTTTGTCAAAATCAGGATCTGCCTTCTTCAGCATATATTCTGCCTCTTCTGCATTGCCGTCCCGACTTACTACCCTTCCGCCCTCTGTTTTTTCATGCTTTACTATAACGGATGCTATTTCTCCTATCCTGCCTACCGGCGCATCTGGAAGAAATGCCGTAAGTGTGTCTATAAGTTCTTTTGCATTCATAGGGCCCTTGACATCAAGCATTACTGTAGTTTTAAGTGCTGCTTTTGCCTCGGGTTCCGTAAGGCCTCCATCGGACAATGCACGGATAAATTTAAAATCCTGATCCTGGGGCTGCGCTATCTTCGCCCATTTCATGATCTTATTGTAATAGTAGCCGCTTTGCTGGGTCCCAAGATATGAGGAAAGCGCTTTTTTTATATTTCCCCTGCTGCGTTCAATATATCCGCTGAGGATCCAGCACCCTGCAGTGAGGCCCTTTTCGGGAACAAGAAGGTCATGCGCGCTTTTATATCCGAATTTTTTGTTCAGCGATTTGCCGTGAACGCTCCACATTACCTGCATAAGTCCACGTGCGCCGGCATGCGACACAGAGGCGCTTTTACCCGTAGATTCGGTTATGACCACACCTGTTACAAGTGCCGGGTTTAAACCGAACTTTTTTGAAACGTCTATTATATGTTGCGCGTAGATTTCTTTTGTATTTTCAGCAAGATTTCTGTTTGCCATTCCGAGTGCCTTTATTATTCCATTTCGGCACCTGTCTGCATTCGCCGGTTCAATATACGGAGGTACGGTACCGTTAAGCGGTCGCGGAAGTTCCGGGTCGTACAGTTTTTCATTTTCCCCTGACACTTCTTTTACAGACATCGCTCCCTTTTCCTGCAGCATTTCTGAGCTTATTGCAATTGCCATATCGGGTTTGAGAACGGGAGATATGATGTCTGCCATATCTCGCCAGTTCTCCCCTCCCGCGAAAAGTATACCCGCAAGGACTGCTGCCGCTATAAACCTTTTCGGTACATCTTTTATTGCCTGAATAAAAAGTTTTGCTCTTTCAATTATGTCAGGATCTGAAAGCCGGGAAAGGTCAAGCCCGAATGCCTGTGACAAAGGGGCTGCTGCAGGATCGAATAGAGCAGCTCTGGTGACTGTATCGACGGATCTTTCTGCGGCTGAAATTTCGACCAGACACGAATCCCGGTCCGGTTCCTTCTCAATATCTCCCAGATATCCCTTGAGCCGTTCCAGATAGGCTCCGTAGCGTTTTCTGAAGGAAGGTTCCCCTATATGTCTCAAAATGGCCGCGTATATTACACCGTTATAGCGGCTGATGCTGTTGGGTATCCAACAGCTGTTCTTTCTGCTGTGTTTTGCCATATTTCAGTACCTCCGGTTCTAAAAATTCCATGGTCTCCGAAGGAATATATAAGGCAGTAAAACGGAAAACAAAAAAGGGGCTTTTTCAGCCCCTTTTAACTCACTTGCTCCGTATTCTTTTCAATTATTTCTACTCCTGCTTCCTGCAGAAGCGATATTCCGAGCTTATCCGCATACGATTCTTTATAAATCACTCGTCTGCAGCCTGCGTTTATAAGCGCTTTTGCACAGAAGGGACAGGGTGCAAGCGTACAGTAGACCCAACAGCCATCAGTAGCTATCCCGTTTGCGGCAGCCTGTGCTATCGCGTTTATTTCGGCATGTGATCCTCTGCAAATTTCATGCCGTTCTCCTGACGGGATCCCCAAAATATCGCGCAGACATCCGGTCTCGGCACAATGGGCACACCCTTTTGGTGCACCGTTGTATCCGGTACTGAGTATCCTGCGGTCCTTTACAAGCACGGCACCTACGCTTCGCCTTAGGCATGTGCTTCTTGTGGATACGGTCTCTGCTATTTGCATAAAATATTCATCCCACGATGGCCTTGTCATTCTTTTCTCTCCTCTAGCGTTCATGTGAACTGTATATAAGACTGTTTTTTTTATTTTTATCTTCCAAAGTTTTTGATATCCAGTCCGAAGCTGTGTTCCTTGTCGCTATATCATCCCTGAACAGGGGAACACCCGTCTCGCTCCGCAGTTTCATCATGAACTCAAGCTGACAGACAGTGGGTTTTCCTGCTGCTTCACCGTCCCCGGTCTTTTTCTCTATGAGCTTTCGGATAAAATAATCAGATACTTCTCTTGTCTCACTCCGTATCCGCTCAAGTATTTCCGAATATTCGCTTTCCTCCCGGTATATTTCAGCATCAACGTTGGTAAATATTGTCCCGCTCAGAACAGGATCCGTCGTATCAACATATTCCGATATTTCACTGATATTGTTCCGGGAGCGGCTTTTTGCAAAATGTATAAGTATCCTGGCCGCTGCCTCCGCATCGGCCCCGGCCATATGATGTGTGCCATTCATCGGGAATCCGAGAAATGAACATACACTGTCCAGCCTATGGGAAGCCAGCATTGGAAAGGCTTTTCTCGAGAGTTTAAGCGTGCAGAGATACCCGGACGGGACTTCAGGGAGACTGTAATATCCCGTAAGTTTTTTCAGCACACTTAAATCAAACGGAAGGTTGTGGGCTACGACAACTCTATTTTTAAGCATCGGCTCTATTTCATCCCATATATCGCAGAATTCACCCGAATTTCTGACATCTTTCTCAGTTATCCCGTGTACGGAGGTTTGAAAATAGTCGAAGTGTCTGACAGATTCAGGCGGTTTGATCAAAAACGCGGCCTTTTTTACTATTTCGCCGTCTTCGACCATACACAGCCCGACAGCGCACGCAGAAAGCCTGCTGCTGTTTGCTGTCTCAAAATCGATAGCCGTAAATGAAAGTCCCTTCATGATAATTACCCCGTTCCCTGTTTAAATATGTCATACATCTGTTTTTAAGTATATAGGCTTATCATTTCTTTCTGATTATAATTATAGACAGTTTTATATGGCTAAACAACCATTTAATTATTATTTATATTTAAATGATTATATCTTTCCAGAAGTAACGGCAATAATCTTTTTTTAATTATATAGTCGTTGTACCTTAACGATCTTTTTACAGCCGCATTGAACTCCCCGCCCGAAGTATCCATATATTCTCCGGTATCCATATCCACGGCAACGCCTTTGCCCATACAGTGCATTCCCCCGCGGGAGCATTAAGATATTGGAGTCAAAGTAATGTATAATTAACAAGGTGCAATTATTCCGGAAGCATATTTATTTTATGGAGGGTTAAAACAATGACAAAAAATGAAATTTACGGCCTCGCTAAAAAATTTATCTCCGAAGAGACACGCATAGCTGCTGTCTCAGAAAGGACTTATTCCAATATTCATATTGAGGCCCAGGAACGCGGTATTTATTCGGGGATCTCGTCGGATGACACTAAACCTTACAGACATGACGTAAAAGGCAGTCCCGCCGACGATCTGTACATTGACTTCCAGGTTTTTTCCATGAATGAATATCTTGCAGCTTTCGGTGCCTCCGGCGGGGAATTCCCCCGTCTTGTACTCGTTCTCAGAAATATAGAAGAAGAGCGCAGCGACGCTATGGTTTAAATTGGTGGAGCCGCGGAGAATTGAACTCCGGTCCAAATCATGGTAAAAGTTATCGTCTTCACAGGCTTGTCCGTATTGTTTTCCGCACCTTTTCCCTACGGAAGGAAAAAGGCTGTGTCATGCGTTCGGGACGCGTTATATGGAATACGCTGCTGATCCTCGTGTCCGGAAGTGCCGACCCGGTACAGCTTGCTGTCGGTTCCGGTCCGCTATGCCGCGGCCAGTTCTGCTGAGTTGTCAGTTCTGGTTTTTTGGTTCGTAAGGTGAACCGTTCCGCCTGCAGATAACCCCGCCCCCGATCTGTCGAAACCGATCGGCCCCATAAAAACAATATATCAGTTTGTATATCGTTAAACAATAAAAGAAGACCCCGGTATTACACCGGGGCCATTTTTTTACTGATCTTCTCTTTTTTTCCGTCTTCCCGCAAATATAAGAGGGATCATGATGAGGAATGCCTGTACCGGCAGCGAGGTTCTGCATCCGCCCCCGCCATCGTCAGGTTCGGGAGTCGGAGGAACCGGAGGTACAGGAGGATCCTTTTCAGCAGTCTTGACTATTACTGCCGGGTCTACGACCTCACTGTTTGCTGCCTTATCGAGATCAAACTTTCCTCCGTCTTTTACAAAGAGGACAAGATAATATTCAGCACTTCCTTCTATTGCTCCTGTATATATGGGGTCCGAAGCTGTCTGTATAGTAAATTTTTTGTCCGCAAATTCCGCAGATGTACCGGCATAGGAGAAGAATTCACTCTCTGTCGAACTCAGTATCTTCATCACCATGACTTTGTCCGGTGTCGCCGCGAACAGTTCGGAACCCTTGACCTTAAAGGCTACGGCTGCGGTCTTGCCTGCTGCGACATCGGCCGCGAAGATAGGCAGTTCGGTTATATCTTCCGATGTGATCTCCTTATATATATCCTTTTCGTTGAAAAGGTCTATAGCAAGTTCTTTTCTGACCTCGACCAGTCCGGTGACAGGATCTGTGGTCAGGTCGTCTGCTGTTATTGTTCCGGGAGCCACACGGCGTATAACAAGAGACGGATCCTCCGTGAATTCAGCTTCCGCCGGCTTCACTTCCCTGCGCACTGCCTCCGGGGTATCGGAAGGCAGCACGGGGATTACAGGCTGCGGTATATTGTTTACCGTAACTTCGCATGTTCCTGTTTTTGCCCCGTCAGTTGATGTTGCTCTAATAGTCGCCGTTCCGGCGGCAATGGCCGTAACACGGCCTGTTGCACTTACAGAAACCACAGCCTCATTGCTTGAAGACCAGGATACTGTCTTATCTGTAGCGTCTTCCGGAGTTACGACCGCCCTCAGGCTTGAGGCATATCCGGCATTCAGAGTCAGTGTCGCAGGTTCAACCGTTACTTCGGAAACATGCACGATCCGAGGCAAGACAGTCAGAGCACAGGTGTCCGTGCATTCAGGAGATCCGTCGCCGTCTGCGGCTTCTGCCGTTATGGTTACAGTTCCTGCTGAAATTGCTGTTATTGTCCCGTTTTCGCTTATCGTTGCCTTGGACGTGTCGGAGGACGACCATATTACAGACGGATCTGTCGCATCCGCAGGTTCCACTTCCGCCGTCAGGGTGACCGTATCCCCGCCCACACGAACCTCGGCCGTATCAGGTATCGATACAGATGTGGTTATGTTCGTTACCCTTACCGGCTGGCTCGCCGTATATCCTCCGTCAACGGATTCCGCGGTTATGTAGACCGTTGTCGGCGTAAGTTCAAGCGCCGTTACAAGTCCGGTCTGGTCGACCGAAACTTTGTCGGAGTCGCTGGAACTCCAGGTGACGTTTCTTTCGAAGGCGTCTGATGGCACTACTTCTGCGTGAAGCTGCAATGTTCTCAGATTATCCTTGTTCAGCCTGAGTTCCTTGGTCTCTTCAGGAACGATGTCTGTAGAGAGCCCCGTGACCCTTATTTTCAGGTATTCGGCACTTATCTCCCAGTCTTCTCCCCACCTGAGGTCCCTTGTCTGTTCTCCGATCACCGACAGATCATAATGTTCCTTTTCAGGTATATTGACATCCCAGACATCCTGTTCTATCAATAGTTCCCGGGTTCCCGTATAAACTGCGGGATCTGTATGCACAGTTCCTGTAAGCGTCCAGTCTGCCGATGCAGGTTCCAGATCACCTGTTATTGTCATGTTGAGCTTTCCTTTTAAGGTCTTGACCGCCATGGCCGTGCATATGTCATAAAAACCGTCCCTTATGCCATCCTGCACAAGATAATAACTGCCGTTCCTCAGACCGCTTTCACCCGGAATGCCGATCAATTGGACATACGGCGCTCCTGCGACTTCTTCGGGGACCGAACCGGGCATATTGAATACCAGGTATCTTGATCTGACCGTGTAATCCCCGTCACCGTTCTGTGTCACGGTAATATAACTGCTGATATCAGAGGTCCCGGTTATGTCGCACAAATCTGTCGCAACAGCTCCGTCTTCTCCGTGAACAACGGCAAAGAGCGATATTCTTTCAAGGAAATTATTCTCTGAAAGTCCGTCTTTTATAGCATCGGGCAGTTTTTCGATATTGGCAGCCGGAATTGTCATCTTGACTTCAAGAGGAAGGTAGTCGTTTTCTCCTACATCTTCTCCGGTCCTGTCCGTAAACAGGCTTGTTATGAAGCGGTAAACCTTTGCAAGCAGGTTTCCGTCCTCTTCCTGATATGCAGCATCCGTACCAACGGTGTTTGCAACAGATACTGTAAGCGCTATGTCCCTTGAGTCAGGAGAGATGCCCCAGGTGCTGTTAATGGCTTCCCTGATCTCTTCGGGGGTAAATATCTCAACAGATGTAGTGACATCCGCGCTTACTGCAGGAACAGCGTCGGCTGCTTCAGGATCTATATTTTCTGCAAGCTGTTCTCCAAGATCAACCATTGAATCGTATATCGCGAAATCTTCAACAGTATTTTTCCCCACCGTAAGGACACCGGAATTTTCAGAATCAGTCTTCGTATCTTCGGTTACCTCGACAGGCTCGTCCATTGGATTGATCACCACCGTCGCACTGCCCGTCACATTGCTGAAGTTCGGATCCTCTATCTTATAATAAACGGTATGGCTCCCCACTTCAGTGAAAAGAGGTGTTTCCGTAAGGTCATATACATCAGGAACAGTGCCATACGTTACGACAGCCCCTTCGGGTCTTGTTACCGTAACTGTTATGCCGTGTCCGGCACCGTCATATACCCCTTCATATCCCTCGGCGCTGTACTCAACAGACGCTTTTTCAATACGGATAGTTATATATCCTGTCTCTGTTTCATAATTGGCTGTATCGTACGGAGTAAATATTACCCCGTATTCAGTAGTTTCAGAATCACTGACAGAAGGAACAATGGAACCATTCTCCCATGCAAAACCTCCTGCGACCGACCCTGTGCCTCCAGACAGGAAACTGTCGTTTAGAGTTCCTCCGTATGTTAAGGCAGAGGCTGTGGGCAGTTCTGTTATCTCTGTGGCCGCTTTGCTTATAGTTACGTTGAGCATTCCGGTCTCTTCTGTGTAGTTTGGCGATGTGATCCTGAAATACACTGTATATTCACCCGCGTTAATAAACGAAGGCGGAGTTTCCGTATCGTAGATATCCGGAACTGTGCCGTAATGTACTAAGGTACCTGAAGCAGGGGTCGTTACAGTCACTGAGGAACTGTGCGGATCCCTGTCATAAGGACCCTGGTATTCTTCCGTGCTGTATACAGTCTGCGCCCTGCTTACGACAACAGTGACGGAAGAAGATGCTGATTCATAGTTGTCTTCGTCTTCGGGTGTGAATGTAATGCTGTATTCCGTTGTCTCCGAGTCGCTCACCGAAGGCACTGTTTCAGGCGATGTCCATGAGAATGTACCCCGTGTGCTGGCCGAGCCACCCTCAAGAACACTTTCCGCAAGCGTCTGCCCGTAAGTCAGGGCTGTAGAAGACGGATCTTCAGAAATGACCGGAATGGCTTTTGTGATATCGATCTGCTGTGATCCGTATTCAGATATGTAGTTTTCTGCGCTTATCTCAAAATATGTGACATAAGTTCCCGTATCTGTATATACCGGAGGTGTGTCAAGGTCGTATATTCCCTCTTCAGTACCGTATTTTAAAGTACTTCCGCTTTCGGGTGTGTTCACCGAAACAGTGATACTGTGCCCGTTTCCGTCATATGTTCCGCTGTATCCGTCCGAAACATAGTCTATAGCAGCACCTGTCACCGTAAGTGTGGACGTGATACTGACGGATTCGTAGTTAGCTGTATCGTCAGGAGTAAATATTACTTCATAGGAAGTTGTTTCGCTGTCGGCAACAGTTGGTGTTATTGCCGGATCTGCCCAGCCGAAAGAACCGCCTACGGATCCGATGCCGTTTATAAGTATACTGTCTGCAAGGCTCTGTCCATATACTATTGATGTCGCCGAGGGGGTGGCAAGTACAGACGGAGAGGCTTTTGATATGATCACTCTGGCTGAGCCTTCAACGGCATTGAAATTGACTGCAGTTATTCTGAAATACACTGTGTGTTCCCCTGCGCCTGAGAATACCGGAGATATGCTGAAAGGATAATTTCCTGCTTCCGTACCATACTCCACCAATGCCCCTGACCCGGGTGAAGTCACGGTAACGGTGATCCCGTGCGAACTGACATCATATGTTCCTGTATAGTCGGGTGCTTCGTATATTAGATCCGCTTTATCCACTGAAAGCGAAGCGGCAGTTGATGCGGTACTGTAATTTTCACTGTCTTCGGGTGTAAAGGTGATACCGTATTCTGTTGTTTCCGAGTCACTTACCGCCGGTACAACAGAGGGATTCGTCCACTCGAACGTACCCGGAATGTTTGCTGCACCTCCTGTAAGGGCGCTGTCAGCAAGAGTTTGGCCGTATGTTATACCCGATGCTGAAGGTATGGAAAGTATCACCGGGGCGGCCTTGTTGATGCTTACAGTACCGCTGCTCATTATCTCTGTATGATTTGGCGAAGTTATATGGAAATATACAACGTGGCTCCCGGCTTCTGAGAATGAGGGAGATGTTTCATATATATATTCTCCGGGTACTGTCCCGTACATCAGCGAATATCCGGACTCGGGAGCAGTGACCTCTACTGATATCCCGTGTTCAGATCCGTCATATACCCCGGTGTACTCAGTCACATTATACTGCGTCGCGGCCCTGTTTACCCCGAGCATTGCCGTCAGTTCCTTTTCAGAATAGTTTGAACTGTCGTCGGGGAAGAACGTAACTGCGAATGGAGTCGTGTCGGAGTCGCTTACCACAGGCTGGACGGAGTCATCCGTCCACTCGAACGTGCCCGGGACGCTTGCCGAACCTCCTGTAAGGGCGCTGTCAGCAAGAGTCTGGCCATAGGTAACAGCAGATCCTGTAGGCACTGAAGTTATTTGCGGAGCTGCCTTTGTTATTATAACATCGGCATAGCTTTCCACAGTCGTATGGTTCGGCGATGTTATTCTGAAATAGACCCTGTTTGTACCGGCGGCGAGATATTCGGGAGATGCCCCTAAGTTATAAACTCCTTCTTCCGTACCATACATAACAGTTGAACCGGAAACCGGCGCGGAAACCGAAACGGTGATCCCGTGTGAGCTGCGGTCATAGGGACCCTCAAAACCTTCTGCTTCATACTCTGTTGAAGCTCTGTTTACTGTCAGCCTGACAGAACCGGAGGTATTATTATAGTTGGAGGCATCATCAGGCGTAAAGGTAATATTGTAATATGTTACGCCGGAATCCGCTACGGTTGGGATCACGGACGGATCAGACCAAGAGAATGTTCCGGGGACAGTAGCTGCCCCTTCGATAAATTCGCTTGAGGCCAAAGTCTGTCCATATGTAATATCAGAAGCAGCCGGCAACGCTGTTATTTCAGTATTGGCCTTAAGAATATTTACTGTATCGCTGCCCCGTTCGGTCGTATGGTTTAGTGATGTTATTTCAAAATAGACTGTTCTGTATCCTGCATCTGTAAATTCCGGAGGTGTATCAAGATCGTATATACCTTCTACAGTTCCATATTTTACAAGAGCACCTGTTGCAGGCGTGACGACAGTTACAGAGACAGTATGTCCTGCTGTATCATAATTGCCCTCGTAACCTTCAGAGCTGTACTGTGTCTCTGCCCTGTCTACCCGAAGTATAGTTTCGGTATGGGCAGTGTTGTAATTGGTAAAATCAGTCGGTATAAAAGTTACAGGATATTCGGTAAGCATAGAGTCACTTACAGCCGGAACAGTGTCCGGATGGGTCCATTCAAATGAACCCGGTACCGATCCGGAGCCGCCTGACAGTGTACTGTCTGAAAGAGTGTTCCCATATGTTATGGCTGATGCGGACGGGGAGGCTGTAACAGTAGGGTCGGCCTTATTAACAATTAAGGTCGCATTTCCGAAACACCCATTGTAATTTGCCGAATCTGAGGGCGTAAATGTAATGCTGTACGCAGTCAGTCCGGAATCCGGCACAGCCGGAGCAATTGTTGGGTCAGACCATGAAAATGTTCCCGGCACTGATCCCGAACCGCCTGTGAGTGTGCTGTTAGCAAGAGTCTGTCCATATGTAATTGCCGATGTGACAGGAATTTCGGCGATAACTGAATTAGCCTTGGCAACATATACCGGAACCTCTGCAGTTGCGGCAGTGTAGTTTACAGTATCGGCAGGAGTAAAGACAATCGGATATGTTGACGGAGTCCCACCGGACGTTGCCAAGGGCATTGTAGAGGAATCAGACCACGCAAATGATCCCGGAACATTTGCCGCCCCTCCCGTAAGACCGCTGTTTGCAAGAGTGTGTCCGTAAACAAGATCCGATGCAGAAGGAAGTTCGGTTACTGTTGGAACCGCCTGATATACGATTATAGTCAGTTTGATAACAACTGTACGGTACGTTATCGTATCCGTCGGAGTGAAGACCACGTTGTATTCAGTCAGGTTACTGTCTGTCACAGAGGGAGCCACAGATGGATCCTGCCATGCAAAAGTACCCGGGACATCCGCGGAACCGCCTGAAAGAGTGCTGTCTGCCAGAGTCTGGCCGTATGAAATGTAGCTGGGCATAGGATCGCCGTATATTACAGGGATTTTTTTAACGACTGTGACTTCGCATGAATCTGTATATCCCCCGGAAACAGAAGTCGCAGTGATCACCGCGGTGCCGGCTTTAAGACCGTTTACAAAACCGCCGGACACAGTTGCAACAGACGTGTCGCTGGAAGACCATGTGAGTTCCCCGTAGGATTCTGCCGGCAATGTTTTTCCCAGAATATAGCCTGAACTGCCTACCTCTATTTCAAGTTCCGAAGGTGTAACCATTACAGAGGTAACGGTTTCGGAATATTCGACTGAACCTATATCTATTCCTGCTCCGTCGGGCCTTGCAACGCCCCTCTGGTCAGAGACAGGTGCCCCTGCCGATGTCCCGGCATTTCTGGCAGAGTCTTCGGCGCCTATGAGACATGTCTTTGTATTTCCGCCGTTATAATCAAGTTCCCCAAGGAACGGATCTGCCGTAATTATATTAGTGCCGCCTGAGAAGCCGTCTTCCACAACACAATAAGAGACGGTTGCAGATGTACCGACTCCCAGCTTGATCTCATGTCCGTCGGGAGCGATGTTTTCCCAGAAAATGGAGTTTTTAGCAGATACACTGCCATTTAATATATAAAGTGCGCCCCCCGCAGAACTTGCTGTGTTGTCCTTTGCGGTGCAGTTGATCATATCAACACCGCTTGCGGAAAGGTAAGCAGCTCCGCCGTTGACGGCTCTGTTATTTACAAATGTGCAGTTTGTAATGCTGGTCGCAGTCGATTCGGCAGGCGCAGAGTTGCTGTAAATGCCTCCGCCGTTGCCAAGCGTAGTGTTTCCGTAAAAAGTACATGAATCAATAACAGGACCCGTATCCCAGTTAGTCGCCGCTATTCCTGCTCCCCTTGCCGCTGACCTGTTGCCCGCAAAGGTACAGTTTTTTATAAGGGGAGAACCGTTTTCAACGTAGATTCCGCCGCCGTCGCCGGAAGTACCTCCGGCATTGTTTCCGGCTGTGATCGTGACCCCGTCAAGGATCGTATTTGCTGCAGACCCCCCTGTGACCTTAAGCACCGTTACACTGTTGGTCCCTGCTATGTCGCCTGCGCTTTCGGTCACCCCGTCTATCTTATTGTTATCATCGTCTCCGAGGTCTCCTGTCAGTACCGTCTTATATTTCAGCGGATTCCTCTGGCTCAGGAGAGTTTCGTTCCCCTTGAATCCGCCGTAAATCTTCATCTGGTACTGCAGTTCAAACGATTGTCCGGAGTTGTTTTCAACAGAGGGACGGTAGACACCCTGTGCGACCCAGAACTCCCCGGTAGTGCCCGGAGTTCTTGTCAACGCCGCAAATTCTGCTTCTCCAAGGGCATTCGCCCACGAAGAGCCGTTCTTCGATCCCGCACCTTCCTGCGTAACATATCTTGTTGGATCGATAGCCTCCGCGGTATAGATGGATACTCCCAGGACTGCCAGGATTATCGCGACAGAGTAAAGTCCTGAATGTTTTTTCAGGTGTGACCCGATTTTTTTGAACATAATACCGTCCCCTTTATATTGATCTTCTAAAAGATATTTTTATTATTGTTGACTAGAAAATATATAACTGTATATTTTATTTTACTGTTTCGTTTAGCGTTAAACAATTATAAAATAATGTTGTTTATTATTTTAATGTCGTGTATGTTATATTGTGAGTTTATGACAAGGAGGGTTTTGTTATAAATATTATCGACGCTGCGACATTAACAGGACTGTTTCTTCTTCTCGGCGCGTCCGGCAGATCTTCTCCGCTGCGCTTTATTTTGATATTTGCATGTTTTGTCTTTATTTATTCCGGATATTTCAAGGCTTCCGGACGCGCAGATAAAGTTGTCGGGAAAATTCTGAGAAAACAGTCTATCAGCGGATATGCCCGTTTACCACAAAATGAGTCTGTCCCGGAAATATCTGAGGAAGATACGGAAGATATTTCGGAGATTTCTGAGTGCTGTATAACAAGAACAAAGCTGTCCAGGTCAGTGATACCCGGAGCTTCCTATATAGGGCGCTCTCCGGATCAAAACCCAAGGAGAAAAATCCCCGTCAGATCATACAGGGGAGAAGGACCTTTACGCAGCGGAAAATTTGCGGTAATAGAAGCCGAAACAGTACAGGTTCCTGATGAAGCAGACTGTGGGGATAAAGAAATAATATCCGATGGGGCAGAAATTTTACCGGATATGGCAGATACTGCAAGATATGAGGAAATACGATCCGAAGATATGGGGAAAACAGAAGATTTACATGAGAAAGCTGACACAGAGAAAACTGTTCCCGTGGCAAAAGAGAGAAACCGGAAAAGTGATCAGCTCCCATCTTATGACAGCTTTCCCGAAGAGGGATATATAGATCCGGGACTTCCTGAAATATAGCTGTCAGATCAGTCGGAGAAATTAAGTCCTGGAAAATTAAACTGCAAGTCTGTAATTATGCTTATTTTTTAGAAAAAAAAGTAAAAAACCTGTATATTATCTGTTTAGGGATAATAATTAACTTGTTTAAGATTTTTGGGAGTGGTATAATAATTCAAGCAGGAAATATTAATGTCCGGTGCTTCCCGGCCGCAAACGGGAACCTTCGAGCCCGGTGGCCCTCCGGCCGATTGAATCGGGGGAAAGAAACGAACGGAGCTCCGCTGCCGTCCAATAAAAGCGGACCTTAATCGATTGCCGATGTATCAGGACGCGCCAGGCTCGGCGCGTTTTTTATGTCTTGTTTTAAGATATTTCTTTTCGAATTCTTCTACGGGAAGAGGCTGTGAATACAGGAAACCCTGGATCACATCGCATCCCATGCTGCGCACAAAATCTCTCTGCCCCTCTGTCTCTATTCCCTCACAGATTATCTGGACTGAATGTTTTTTTAATGTTTTTATAAGTCCTTTCAGTATATCCTCTGAGAACTTTTTCTCTGTTCCTCGTACTATAAGTTCTCTGTCAAACTTCAGTATGTCTATTGACATCTTCTGGAGCAGCGATATCGACGAATACCCTGCCCCAAAATCATCCACGCAGAGTTTAAGGCCGTACCTGTTTATTTCGCTGCCGTAGATGGAAAGCGTATCAAGGTTTTCGATAGCCATAGTCTCTGTTATCTCTATTTCGAGCATTTCTTTTGGTATGTTATATTTATCGACCACATCCCTTATTTTTCCAAGCGTACCGTCACAGATATCCCTGTAGGAAAAGTTGCATGAAACCGGCACGGGTTCCTTTCCTTCGTCGATCCATTTTCTGAGTATGGCACAAACCTGTTCAAAAATATAAAGGTCAAGTTCTGTGATAAATCCGCTTTTCTCAAAATAAGGAATAAAATCACCGGGCATTATAACCCCTTTTTCAGGATCTATCCATCTGGCAAGTGCTTCTGCACCTACTACCTTAAGTGTCCTGCAGTTTACCTTCGGCTGCAGGTAAGGTACAAAACGGCCATTTTTTAAGGCTTCTCTCATTGACCTCTCTATTGCTTTTTCATTGCCAATATCCTGAAGGACCTTGTCACTGTAGTAGATAAATGCATTTGAATGTCTGTGCCCTAAAAGTTCTTTTTCCGCGAAAGCCGCGTGATCAACGGCAGTTTTTATCGTCATATCCTTCCGGTCCATAACACATATTCCACCGTTCACTATGACAGGTGAGCACGGGATCCGTTCTGATAACTCTGTAAATTTATGGCAAAGCATATCTATTCTGCTCCCGAGATCTGAGCTTGAAACATAACAGAGCAGCATAACAAATTTGTCGGCATATATTCTTGCAAATGTTTCACATTCCTTGTCGGCGAACTCATTCAACATATCGGATATGTTCCTGAGAATACTGTCTCCTGCTGCGTAACCCAGTGTGTCATTGATAAATTTAAATTCTACAATATTCATTCTGACTATTGCAAAACGCCTTTCCGGAGAAAATTTTATAATTTTTTCTGCCTTTTCCAAAAAAGCACTGAAGCTGTTGTATCCGGTGACCTGATCACGATAATACAAATCTTCCATTTTTTTCTTTTCCCTGTATTTTCCGGCAGCTGTAAATGCAAGCAACAGTGTTATTACAGCCATTACAGCTGCAGCTGTAAAACCTATTTCTACAGGATATATTTTCGCTATATCCCTGAAATCCCTTCTCCTGGCCCCCAGTGAATACTTTATGGTCAGCTCGTTGAGTCTGCTGTCGGGGACTGCGCCAAGAGCCTTGTTTATTATCGAAAACAGACGGGGGTCAGCCTTTTTAGAGACAGCTATTGCTGCTTCCTCAAACAGGTCTTCAACAACAGAGATATTCATATTGCTGTACTTGCCGAATGATAAAAGATATTCCGCGGCATCTGAATTTGTAAAAACCATATCAGCCTTTTTCTGTTCGATAATCTTAAAACATTCTGCGGCAGAAGAAAAATAAAGTACAGATGCTTTCGGATACATCTCCCTTATCTTTTCAGAAAGTGAAAATGATACGGGCAGTGCGATCTGTGAAGGGGATTTGCCGTTATCTTCCCTGGTCACCATTACCACAGGTATTTTTAGGTACGGTTGGGTCATGCGGTAATTATGGAACAGCCCATGGTCAAAGTTTCTTTTTACATAAGGCAGCAGATCTATTTTTCCGGCCCTGACTCCCTGCATGGCCTCGGTATAATCGCGGGTGTTAATGATACTGAATTTAAGTCCCGTATATTCTCTCAATATTTCTACTATATCCGGCCCTATTCCTTTTGCGGCATTTGTATCCTGCCTGAATTCAAACGGATAACCGGCAAGACATGATCCTACCTTTACCGGTCCTGCGCTGCTCAGATATTCTATCTCTTCTGTAGTGAAAGAGGGTCTATGCCTATCTTTTTTATCGAAGTGCTTTACAAACAGATTTTCGGTAAAATCAGGGTCTATCTCATCCACAGCCTCTGCAGCCAGATCCAGTTTTTGGATCATACCGGCATTTTTAGCGAGAGCGGCAAAATATAGGGGTTCGGAACCGAAATTAAGGATCTTCAAATATCCCCTTCCTGCAGGGTTCCCGATAATAAAGCTGTATGATATCATCCCGCTTTGCATGGCGTCATCGACCTGTCTTATATTGTCATAGTAAATAATTTCTGATTTGATATTGTTGTCTGAAAGATATTTTTCAAAAGCAGTATTTAATTGATATCCCGAAACGAGCCCTATCCTTTGCCCCTGGAGTATCCGTGGCAGATCGTATTCTTTTCTGTCTGAGGACATTGCATAAAGTCCGGCCGGCATTTTTATAAATTCCCGCTTGGAAATAAAAATACTGTTGTCTTCAGTGTATGCCGTGCCTATTCCCGCAGCTATATGAGCTTTGTCCTGTTCAAGCATTTCCACAACACTAAGTCCTTCATCTTCAACGAATTCATAAAGCCAGTTGTTGTACTGTCCTATTTCATAAAGATAGTCGTATATATACCCCGAATGTTTCACATTTTTGCCCTGCGCGATATGTTTGACCATCCCGTTCCCTTCGGGACAAAACACCTTTATGACCGGAGGCTGGCTGTATTCAAACCTTTCCGCACTTATGACCTGCGGGGCACAAACAGAAAATATGGCAAAAAATATAAGTAAGATCCCGAAACATTTTTTTCTTTTTACCAACATTGCAGGGAACCTCCTTGTAACTGCCATATCCTGTCCTTATATACCAGTTCCATATTATGTCCTCTTCCGTACTGATACCTGTGTACTGCATTGATCATATCGGGACGGATATGGTTAAACAATAAAGTCTGCTATGCTTATTTACGAATGGATCCACGGGAGTGAACTGCGTATATATCCAATAAGATCCGGGTCTTTTTAAAGAGACCCGGATCCATTTGTTGTACAGTCTGTCGATTTTATGAACTTTATTCCTTACCCTTGCCGGAATCAGCTTTTCGGGACGAAGTACAGGTAGTAAAGATTTCCTCCCGACACCCTGAACGTATTTCCACTTTTGATCGGGAAGACATATACATCATGTGTATGTTTGCTGCAGAAATCAACATATGATGAATTTATAAGTGTAACCCCTGCAATCTGAAGCGTGCCGTAACCAAATGAAACCATAATATATCCGTCACTCGGAGCGGTATGTGTCACATCTTTACCATAACCGCGCCTTCCGCTGTAGTTGGGTACCATCCCCCCGGGTATGCCCCCGGAAAGGCTCTGCGCTGTCGTGGCAATATCCGCCCTGTACGCGGTATTTACAAGTATCGCTCCTGCATCGGTCCTTCCGACCCCCCATGCTCCGAGGTGCTTGTATGTCCCTGATGGAGTGGTGACCGTAGTCGCACTTGAAGCGTTGCCTGTCAGACTGCCTACAAAGGTCTTTGCCTGTACTGTTGCAGTGCCGGAACCTGTACCGAATATATAGATGTTTGGCATTGGTTTACTGTCCCTTGCCCTGTACCCAAAGTATATAGTATCGCTGCCAGAGGTACCTCCAAAATTGATCTCGCTTCCCCTTTCGGCGTAAAGCGTATTGGTAAAATCTCCTACGGCTGCAGCATATCCTGCCATGTCGGCATAAGCAACGCTTGATATTGGAGAACTGAGCTCCTGCGCGTACCGTGCCGTCCCGCTGATATCTATGCCGTATGTGCCCGTAAGTCTTGCGGTCGGTATGGTACCGGCGCTCAGGTAACCTGCGTTGAGCGCTGTCACAGGAATGGTAATGTTGACGGCTCCGCTGAATGGAGTCGGAGTCCCGGTAACAGCTGTTCCAAGAGCTATAGTCCGTGCGACTGCCAGCTGCGTGGCCGTTGTCGCATTTCCTGTGAGACTGCCGCTGAAATTTGTTGCGTAGACGTTTTCGAATTTATTCGCATTTGATCCGATATTCTGAGAGTTATTTACCGCAGGCAGGATATTCCCGCTGAACACGGCGTCCTTGGTGTCCATACCGAAACGGAGCACATCGGCATAGACAGTTCCTCCCGAACCTGTAGTCTGGAGCCTGAAGTAATTGGCGTCTCCTCCGCCGGATGCGCTGTGGGAGAGTCTCCATTTTCCCATGTCAGTATCAGTTCCGTCGAATACAAGGTTTCTGTCTACATTGTCTCCCTTTACAGTAAGATCGCCTGTAAAACGTCCTGTCGTTGCGTTTACAGATCCGCCGCTTACGTTTGTCGCAGTAGTTGCATTTGTCGCCTGGGCGGCTGTATCTGCGGCCCCGGCAGTTGCGGCCTTGCCGCTTATGCCGATGTTGTAAGTGCCGGAGAGCCTTGATGTGCCGACAGTCCCTGAACTTATATAGTTTGCGTTGAGCGCAGTCAGGGGTATCACTATATTGGCGGTGCCGTTAAACAGGGTAGGCGTTCCTGTACCCCCTGTACCTATTGCAATGGTCCTTGCAGTTGCGAGTCTTGTGGCGCTCTGTGCCGATATGCTGGGGGGCGTAATTATGTTCGTTATTCCCGATTCATCGGAGATCATGCTGATATCCCAGCTGCCTTCTGAGAATGTCTCCCTGCTGTAGTTGCTTGCGGTCACCCTTGATATCTTTATTGTCGGGAAGCTCCACGAAGAAACTGTACTGCCAAGTATAATGCAGAAATTGCTTCCGTCGTATCCGAGCCTTACGCCGTAGCTGTAATCTCCCACTATGGATACTGAGGCAGTGGGGATATGCCATGATTTCGTCGTATTTGACGTGTAGCCTCCGATTATGACCTTTGAGTTATGGTGTCCCCCGCTGTAATTTAAAATATCCAGTTCTATGCTTATCATTGCATCAGCGGTTCCGTCCGGGAGCGTTATCTTGAAAGCGCCGGAGGTTGAGCTGCTGCGGTTGTAATAGCTTGCTGCGTCATATCTTGTAACAACGCTGCTGCTTTCGACCACCGACAGCTTCGTCGGGTCCAGCTGCGTCACCGCTATATTCGCATTTCCCGTGCCGTCGAATGTTGCCGCCGTACCTGTTGCGGCACCCGTGACATTCAGGCTTCTTGCAGTTGCAAGCTTAGTCGCGCTTGCTGCTGATGCTGCAGTGTCTGCAGCCCCTGCAGTTGCAGCTTTGCCGCTTATGCCTATGTCGTATGTTCCAGTAAGTCTTGCAGCAGGGAGAACTCCCCTTAAAAGATATGCGGCGTTCATCTCTGTTACAGGAACAACTATATTTGACGTTCCGTCAAATGCTGTCGGTGTTCCTGTGACTCCTGTACCCAGAGATATTGTCCTTGTCATGGCAAGTTTGGTCGCAGTCGCAGCATTGCCCGCGAGTATTCCTGAAAAAGTCGGTGCCGTTACGGATCCGCTGAAAGTTGCATCTCCGCTTGGCCCAATATTAGCAAGTCTGCTGAGGGTAAGTGTCCGACCGGCAGCCCCGGAAGGAGCTCCGAGAAATTCAAAGCCTCCCGCTGTGAACCTTATATACGACGCGGTATCGTAAAGAGGAGCTTTATAGAGACCCATAGTACCTGTATGCTGTATATTGTATCCGATCCCGCCGTAATTGCCGCCTGAATATCCTGCTGTCACTCCCCGCCCCCGTTCACCTCCGAGATAGGCGTTATACATGCCTTCCGGACTGTAGAAATTGGCAGCCTGGACCGACTGGCTGAATTTCCCTTCAGTGGCATTGACGTTTCCTCCGTCTACATTCACTGCTGTCTGTGCGTTTACGGCAGTGTCCGCGGCCCCTGCAGTCGCTGCCCTGCCGCTGATGCCTATGTTGTATGTGCCTGCAAGCCGCCCTGCGCTGACCGTGCCTGAATTCAGGTAACCTGCGTTCAGTCCCGTCACAGGGATCACTATATCTGCAGTGCCGTTGAAGCCCACAGGAGTGCCAGCCGCCCCTGTTCCAAGAGATATTGTCCTTACCGATTCGAGCCTTGTTGCCGAATCTGCGTTACCCGAGACAGATCCTATAAATGAAGGGGCTGTCACGGATCCCGATGCGTTGACATTTCC
>Ga0334886_1002248_pt1 | contig 19914 bp, 18 predicted proteins | sample GraSluR1_MG_9_FD_207232 | JGI IMG/M metagenome (GOLD analysis project Ga0334886, IMG submission 207232) | Sludge microbial communities from methane-producing bioreactor in Wageningen University, Netherlands - Granular Sludge_27_06-R1 | ecosystem: Engineered > Bioreactor > Anaerobic >... | reverse complement strand
CTCGGCGGAAGGTTTGAGCCCGTAGGAGACGACTTCGATAATTCGACGATCACCGTCCCCATAGGGGCTGAGGAGGTCCCAGGGCTGAAGGAGGCCCTCTCGGACCGATCAGCCTGATGGAGTCCTCCTCCCTTCGGCGGTGGAGAAGAAAATAGAAATAGAGGCGAAGGGGGCCGGGGGAGGGCTCACAGCCCCGTCACCCCGCCCTCTTCCAGCTCCTGGAGCTGGTTCACCCTCATCTCCACCACGTCCATGGCGTCCTCGAAGAGGGTCCTGTTAATCTCTATCCCGAAGAACTTCTCGAGCTTCTCGGGCGGGGTCATCGTCGTCCCAGCGGAGAGGTAGCCGACGTATCTCTCGTTGAACTCCTGGGGGTTCTCCTTGTAGCTCTTGAAGAGAGATAGGGTAATCGCTTTTGAAAGCGAGTAGCTGAATGTGTAGTAGTTATTGGTGAGGTAGATGTGGTCTACATACGTCCATTCCGCAGAGTCTTCGTCGTAGTAGCCTATATTCTCGTCCTCGTACTCCTTGCAGAGGTCTCTCCATAGGGAGTTCAGCTCGGCCCCGCTTATCTCGTCCTTTCCATCGCAGAGGATATGGGCCTGGCGCTCGAACTCGGTGATCATACTCTGGAAGGTGAAGTAGTTTTTGTAATCGCCTATGTGCTGGTCCAGGACCGCTAGGGCGGTCTCTCGATCGGAGTTCTCCAGGACGTAATCCACAAAGAGCTCTTCGTTGAAGGTGGAGGGGATCTCCATCTCGTACTCCGGGCCGCCGCAGTAGATGAAATCGACGGAGTTGCCCATGAGGTAGAAGTTGATGGCGTGGCCCATCTCGTGGGTCACCGTCTTCTTGTCGTATATCAGCCCCTCGTAGTTCAAAAAGATCATGCCTGGGAGCTTCAGGGGAAAGAGGCTCATGCAGTATTCGCTGGTCTGCTTTCCGTTATCGGGGTTCGGGTATACGTCGATCAAGTTGCTGGTGACCATATCTGCGAAGATCTCGCTGAAGATGGGGTCCATCCCGGAGTAAGAGGTGCCGATCTCGGCCAGGGTCTCGGTGTAGTTGTAGATCTGGTCGGGGTCGTCGGTGAGCTGGAGGAAAAGATCGTAGGGCATCAGCCGGTCCACCCCCATCTTCTCCCTCTTGAACTCGTGGTACCCATAAAAGGCGTCTTTCCTCTCCTTGAATACGGAGTTCATCTCCTCGATCTGTTCCTCGGAGAGGTAGCTATCGAAAATCGTGGAGGCGTAAGCATCGGAGTAGTTCAGCTCCCGGCTGAGGAGGTCGTCCTTCTTCGCCTTCAGGAGGTAGAGGGCAGCCATCTTGTCGGACTCGTCCTTGAGGTGGTAGAACCTCTTATCGTAACAGAGCTTCCTGTTCTCTCGGTCCGGATCGGTGGCCAGGAGCCTGTAGTAGGATTGGTAGTTGATCGGGTATTCAGTACCGTCGGTGAGGGTAACATTCCCGGCGACGGTGACGTTGTTTGTGATCTCCTTTATGGCCTGGGTCTCAAGCTTCATCAGCTGATCTGCGATCTCGGCTATGAAGGCGGCGTGGGTCTCGTTTCGCGGCCTGTGGTCAGCGTACCTGATGTAGCCGCTCTCAAGGTACGTCCTATATTCTTCGAGCCCCGGCTCCTGGCCGAAGAGGACCTCCCACTCCTCTCTCGACAGCGACTTGAGCCTGATTTCCGCGAAGGACGTGGCTGCGTAATAGTCGGCATAGAAGGTCTGGATCTCGGAGATGAAGGTCTCGAAGAAGTCGTCGTTGACGTTGAGGCTGTTTTGGGCGTAGACGTAGGTTGAGAGGAGGTCGAGGGAGATGGAGAGGTTCCTCTCGTCCTCCAGGTATCCCAGAAGGACCGGACCGTTCAGCTCCTCGAAGGCGAGACGGTAGGTCTCGTTGATCGTCTCGGCCTCCAGCTTCAGACGGTCGAACTCCGCCCTCGCCTCTTCTCTATTCTCGAAGAGAAATGTGAGGTTCCAGGACGTGGTGATATTCTCCAAATTGAGATGAGGGGCCGGGGCCCCCTCGACGGCGGATTGGTCGCCTGCGCCCGAGGGCAACAGGACGAAGACCGCCGCCAAAACGAATGCTCCTGCCAGGATGCTACCCTTCATAGTTCAACACCGTCTCCAGAATTCCGATAAACCCTAATTAAAATCCAGCAAATCAACTCGCCATGATCTCTAGGCTACTTAAATTTTCGTCTACAATTATCCCTTCTCTATCCCTTCTCAATAGGCCACCCGCCCAGGGTCGGCGGATCAGAGCGCCTCCAGATACCCCTTGATCCGATCGAGCCCCTCGGCGATCCTCTCGATGGAGCTCGCGTAGGAGAAGCGGAGGTACCCCTCGCCTTCGGCCCCGAAGTCGATCCCGGGCGCGACGCCGACCCGGGCCCGCTCCAGGATATCGAAGGCGAGGCTGTAGGAGTCGGCCGATATGTGCCTGGCGCCCGCGAAGACGTAGAAGGCGCCCGTCGGCTCGACTGCTACCCCGAAGCCGAGCTTGCGGAGCCGTCTTATCATAAAACGGCGCCTTTCGTCGTAGGTCCGCCTCATCCGGTCGACGTCGTCGCCGGCCTCCCGGAGGGCGGCGATCCCCGCCCTCTGGACGGCGGAGTTGGCGCAGATGAAGAGGTTCTGCTGCATCTTCTGGATGGGCCGGATGAAATCGGGAGGGGCGATCAGGTACCCCAATCGAAGGCCGGTCATGGCGTAGAGCTTGGAGAAGCCGTTGAGGACGACGGCGTCGTCGGAGAACTCCAGGATCGAGCGCTCCCTTCCAGCGTAGACGAGGCCGTGGTAGATCTCGTCGGAGATGACCCGGACCCCCAGTTCGGCGATCTCCTCCATCCTCTCGCCGGATAAGACCGTCCCCGTGGGGTTCGACGGCGAGTTGATGACGATGGCCTTCGTCTTATCGGTGATCCGCGAGGCTACCGCCCCGGGGTCGAGCTGAAAGCCGTCCGCCTCGGCGGCCGGCACCGGCACGGGGACGCCGCCGGAAAACCTGATGAAGTTCGGGTAGCAGGCGTAGCCGGGGTCGGAGATGATCGCCTCGTCCCCGCCCTCCAGAAGCGCCGAGAAGACGAGCATCATCGCCGGGGAGGTCCCGGAGCAGACGACGATCCTCTCGGGGTCGACGGAGACTCCGTACCTTTCCGCGTAGTGCTCGGCTATCGCCTCCCGGAGCTCAGGGTCGCCGCAGCTGTGGGTGTAGTGGGTGTGGCCTTCCGCGAGGGCGGCCGCGACCGCCTCCCGGACCGGCCCCGGGAGGTCGAAGTCCGGCTCGCCCACCTCCAGGTGGACGACGTCGATCCCCTGGCGCTCCATCGCCCGGGCGCGCTCCAGAACGTCCATCACCAGAAAGGGGGTCATCTCTTCGGCTCGTCGTGAGATCATGTTGGCGGGCTCCTAACTATGTTTCAAGGATAAGGACAATAGACCTTTCGCTTGCGACTTGTAGTTCAAATATTCTGATCACATTCAGCAGGTTCAAATTCCTCGACGACTTTTAAAGGTTTGTACGTAAGGGTGGAAGGTCCCGGCGCACAGTCTCAAAAACACGATGCAGGTTCACCCCGAAGTAATCGTGTCTAAGCTTATCTCGCATACCTGCCATCTCTTTCCACGGGACATCTGGGTACTTCTGGCGGATCTCGGGTGGAATTTTCTTGGAAGCCTCACCTACGATCTCCACCGCCCTGACCACGGCAAAGGAGGTCTTTTAGTCCGCTTCGAAGGCGGCATAATCCATATCTGCAACAAAGCTCTCTGCCCTCTCGATGGCATAGAGGATGTCCTGGAGGTAGTCGAGCAACTCGCGTTTCCCGGTCCTCAAACCGTCTCGACCTCCTCCAGGATTCGCCGACCTATGGCGGTCTTGAGAGCGCTCTTCTCCACCAGGTCCACCTTCGTCCCCAAGAGATCGCTCAGATGGTTTTCGAGGGCGATGAACTCCAGAAGGGTGAGGGGCTCCCCGGCATCCTCCAGATCCACCAGAAGGTCGATGTCGCTCTCCTCGTCCGCCTCGCCCCGAAGATAGGAGCCGAAGATCCCGAGGGACGCCACCTTGTAGCGCCTCGATAGCTCCGGCATCTGCGACCTGAGAATTTCGGCTATCACCTCGGCGGTCTTCACCCCCCGTTGAGATCCCGATCGCGTCTTCTTCTTTGACGATATGGACAATTCAACCTCCGTCCTCTTCACCCCACCTTCAGCTGCGCCTCGACCAGCTCGTCGAGGAAGGACCTCCTCACCTCCGCGGCGTAGTCCCAGAGGTCGGGGCCGCATGCGTCGCACTCCCGCCCCCGCGCCTCCATCACCCGGACCAGGTCGAGGAGGGAGGCGTAGAGGAGGGGCGCCGCCTCCCGGAGGCGGGCGTCGAAGGCGCTCGCTGCCCCCCCCTCCGTCAGGATCAGCCTGCATCCGCCTCCGGCGCCGTGCTCGTCCCAGGCCATGCAACCGGCGCCCAGGCAGGCCCGGGCCACGAAGGGGCAGGCCCGCGACTCCCCGATCTCATCTCTTCGATCCGTCATCATCTCTGCCACCAGCCGAGGGAATCGGCTTCGCATCTCGATGATCTCTTCGGTCTGATATTATATCAGCGTTCTCCAGGATCTCAGGAGGTCTCCGATCTGATATTCAACTTTTCTTCCATGTTTCGGGGCACTCCCCAGAGATATCTGGCACGAAATTCGGGTTTGAGGAGACATAAATAGGATGAAATAAGCATATCTTTGGGTATTTATTAATTCTTAGCAAAATTAATTGCATCTCTGTGTATCGGCGGAGTTCGTCAGCAGAACAAGATTTTAAATAACATGCAGACCGAGAAAGTTGTTTAGTTCTGTATCGCGGATGGACTTAAGATCCATCGACCGGCCCCATCCGCTAGACCATCTCGCGACAGATGGTTCGGGCCGGTCCTGGCGAAAGATCCCGATCCGGGATTCTTACCCTCGGGTCCTTCCTGGGTCCGTCCGGATGAGGAGGTCTGCTTATGATGAAAAAACCCTCAATTGCGGCGATCCTTGCCCTCCTTCTGCTGGCATCGCTGACCTTGGCGGCCGACGCCGCCTCAGCCCAGGAGATGAAGACTTCGCCCGTTCTGGAGATGAAGCCGGTGACTATGACCATCATGGAGAGGTTCGCCCCCATCTACTACGCCGACGGGGGCGAGGCGACCGGATCGGTCTATTATGCAGGGAGCAGCAGCGCTCCCGACAACATCATCTATACAAGGCCCTCGGGGAGGCTCTACAGCTTCACCTTCCATCCGGGGGTCCCCGAGAAGCTCTACTACGCCAACGCCAACGAGTTCAACATTTACTTGACCGCTGAGACCGGATCTGGCTGGGCCGCGGAGTCGGTCGTCTTCACCCACACCACCTACGTCCGGGACGTAGCCTTCGCCTGGGACCAGAACGGGAACTTCGGCCTCTACTTCAGCGAGGCGACGGGGGCTGGAGGAGACGGCAAGATCTATAGGGTCGACGGAGCCGCTGCGACCCCGATCTACACCGTCCGCCTCGCCGACGTCGGTGGATTCTGGGCCGGGGACTTTGCCTTCGATTACGAGGGAAACCTCTACCTCAGCTCGGGAAATAGGGTTCCCGCCAGCATATACAAGGTCGCCACAGGCACCGGGGCTGTGACCAGGATCTTTGACTCGAGGGAGGGCTCCATAGCCGGCCTCGTCTACCGGGACGGCCGCCTCTACTACGCCGACTGGCGCCAGAACATATACCGCCTCGATTTGAGCAGCATGACGAGCACCCTCTACTACACCAACCTCGCCAGGCAGTGGCTCTCCGACGTCGGGTTCAAGGAGAGGAGGGATGCCGCCGGCAGCCGGCCGACGGTCGGAACCTATGCCCGATTTTCGACGATGCCGACCGTCGGGACGCCGAAGGTCCTGATGCCCATCTGACCGGGATACCGATCCCCGGATCATCAATTTTTTCCGGATATGTGGCCCCGAGGGGGGGCAGCGGATCTGTCACCCCTGCTGCCGCTATGCAAGAAGGTCGGCAGCCGTCGAGATCTATTCGGCCTCGCCCTTTGGTGGATCCCTTCGGGTCAACCCCCCGTTTCAGTAACCACCTTCCCGTCCCGCCGCCCTGCTAAGGCCGAGAGGAGGATATAAAAGGCGGTCTCGGTGAGGATGCAGACCGCGGCCGGGACCCCCGCCCGGGGGCCGAAGATGAGGAGGGCGACGGCGGCGGCGAGCCCCAGGTTCTTGAAGGAGGCAAAGAGGGTGAGGGCGATCCTCTGGGGGGCCTCGACCCCGACGAAGGCCGCGGCGGCGTAGACCGCCGCCCCCGAGACGAAGGTCCGAACGATGGCGATGAAGAGGAGCCCCGCCGCCTCCCCCGAGATGGCGCCGCTGTTCTGACCCACCACGATGTAGGTGACGGCGAAGAGGCCTCCGTTGATGGGGTGGGCGGGATCGATACCCAGGCGTCCGACGTACCTTGAGGCGAGGATGGGAAGGAGGATCAGGAGGATGACGATCTTCGCCGTCTCGCCGAGCCCGACCCCAGCCCCATCTCCCGCATCCCTGGCGAAGATGTAGATGATCGACGGCATCAGGACGATGGAGGCGATGTACGAGAGAGCCTCGGTGTAGAGGGCGAGGCGGACGTCGCCGGCGAGAAGCCTGGTCAGGGGGATGACGGCCACCGCCGGGGGGACCGCGGCCATCACCACAAACCCGAGGACGAGGGCCTCCTCCTCCAGGACGGCGGGAGCGATGGAGAGGATGAGGCCGGATAGGAAGAGGTAGTTTGCGAGAAATCCTGCCACTGCGCCCCGCATCGGCGGAAGGTCGAGGTCGATTCCGGCGAGGGAGAAGGCCATCATCAGAAATAGCGCCGGGATCAGGAGGGGCTCAAGCCCCCGGGCCGGAGCCGGGAAGAGAAGGCCCAGGGCCGCGGCCGCCGTCAGGATGAAGGCGGTATTTCTATGAAGGTCGATCCGCAGGATGGCCCCCCCGCCCTTTCATGGTCTCCCTTTCGATCCCTCGCCTCTTGAAGATATGCCCTCCGGATCGGCACCTCGGCCCTGACGAACTCCTGCCCGGAGGTCCGGATAAGCGATGGACCCAAGGAGGAAGGAAGAAACGAAGGAGAGGGGGAGACGCAATCGTCTAAAAGGGCCCTGGCGCAGCGGATGGCTGCGCCGACCATTTTACATCTAAATGATCAAAAGGACAGATAATATCAGACCTTGTGGGCTATGGCGAACCTTCGCATAACCCTGTCAATGGATATGGAGACCTTGTCTCCGACCTTCGTATCAGAGACGAAGATGACGAAGCCCTCAACCCGGGCGATGCCGTCTCCCTGCCTCGATATGTCCTCAATCTCCACCTCATACGTCTTTCCAGCCTCAACTGGAGAAGAGCTTGTGAATCCGCCACTGCTGAAGGATCCTCGATCGTTTCCGTACACTCAGTTCACATCCATTTTGCGAAAAACCGCGAAAACAGCTTCTCACGCTCGCTGGAGATGCCGGCAGGCTATTTAAACCTATGGATGGGCAGCCGGGGCCGGGATCTCATTCCGCCCGACAGATCTCCTGGGTGACGAACTCATCCCCATCTCGGCGCATCTCGCATACGATCCTGCCGTCGACGATCCGAAGTATCCTATCCGTCTTCTCGGCCATGGTCATGTCATGGGTGACGAGGATGAAGGTCTGGTTCATCTGACGGTTGAGCTTCCTCAGAAGCTCGTATATCATGTCGGAGCTCTTGGTGTCCAGGTTTCCGGTGGGCTCGTCCCCGATGACGATGGAGGGGTGGCCCGCTAAAGCTCTCGCCACCGCCACCCTCTGGTTCTGGCCCCCGGAGAGCTGGTTTGGCCTGTTCATCAGCCGGTCGGCGAGCCCCACCTCCTGGAGAAGGGCTATCGCCCGATCCCTCGCCTCGTCCCTATCGACCCCGGCGATCAGAAGGGGCATCATCACATTCTCGACGGCATTGAACTCCGGGAGTAGGTGGTGAAACTGGAATATGAACCCCAGCTCCTTATTTCTCAGCCTCGCCCTCTCTTTGGGGGTCGCCCTGGTTATGTTCTGCCCCTTCAGCCAGATCTCCCCGGAGGTGGGGGTATCCAACAGACCGATCATGTTCAGGAGGGTCGACTTCCCGCTCCCGCTGGGCCCCACGATCGATAGGACCTCCCCCTCCTTTATCGTCAGGTCGACGTCGTCGAGGGCCACCACCTCCACCCCGTCCCCGTAGACCTTCCTCAGCTTCTTGATCTCTATGATGTTGGTCAAAGCCAGATCGCCTCCCCGAATCTCATTCTTTTGCTATTGCCTTCACAGGATCGAGCCTGGAGGCCTTGAAGGCGGGATATATCCCCGCCAGGAAGTTGACGAGGATGGCAAAGACGGCGACGTATACGAACGTCCCCAGGTCAAGAATCACCGTCATCCTGTCGGCTATGTAGATCTCAGCCGGAACCTCTATAGTCCCGATCAACTTTGCCGCGACGTAGGCGAGGCCGCCGCCGAGGAGGGCCGAAGGCGGCCCCAGGATGACGCTCTCCAGGACGAATATCTTCATGATCGAGATGCCGTCCGCACCCATTGCCATCAAGATCCCTATCTCCTTAGTCCTGCGGCTTATTATCATTATCATGGTGTTGGCGATGCCAAAGCCGGATATTATGAAGATCAACAGGTAGAATATGGCGGAGTATATCTGCTGGGTGTCCAGCTGCTCCAGAATGTCCCTGCTCTTCTCCTGCCAGCTTTCGGCCTTATACCGGGTTTTGTTGTTGAGATCCGCGGCTACAGCCGGGGCCGCGTCGATCTCAGAAAGCCTTATTCCCACCTCAGTTACCACGTCCCCCTCCCCCAGAAGGTCCTGGGCGGTCTCCAGAGGTATGTAGACGAGGGTCTGGTCGAGGCCCGTCCCGGTATCTATGATCCCGACGGTCTTCACCTGGATGGTGACGTCCTGCCTTGTGAGCCGGAAGTCGTCGCCCCGTTTCAGCTCCAGATCGTCGGCGAGGTCTGACCCCACCACTGCGGCGAACCTCTTGAACCGCAGGTCGTAGTAGTCGCCCCAGACCACGTCCTCCTGAATCCTCAGTAGGATATCCTCCTGTATGGGATCCGCCCCGATGAAGGTGACCCCCTCCACCTTGTCCTTGTACTTGGCCGCCGCCCTTCCCACCAGCCTCGGGGAGACCGCCAGGACCTCGGGGTCCTCCCGGGCGATGGCGGAGAGGGTTCTGTAGAGATAGATGTAGTCCTCGTCTTCCTTAGGGTCGACGGTGACGTGAGGGGAGTTCTCCACGGTGTTCTCGATGAGGTTTTCCCTGTACCCCTCGGTCAGCCCTATCAGAACCACGATAACCCCCACCGCCAGGGCTACCGAGAGGACAGTGAAGAGAACCATCCTGGGGTTTCCGAGGATGTGCCTTTCCGCGATCGAAAGCTCGAACATCTATCTCAACCTCGGAGAGCGACCACCGGGTCCAGCTTTGAAGCCTTGTGAGCGGGGTAGACCCCCGCGATCGTGCTCAGTATCAGGGCGAGGAGGGGGAAGGCGACTAGGTCGAAGGGGTTGACGAGGAACTGGATGACTATAGGCTGGGGGGCCGTCGGGGCGTTGACGGTGTACTGGAGGCTGTTGAAGTAGGCCGAGACGAGGTAACCGAAGACGGTTCCAGCTACGCCACCGCCAAGCCCCAAAATCCCGCTCTCGAAGAGGAATATCCTCCTGATCTGGGATTGGCTCGTCCCCATGGCCAGAAGCATCCCGATCTCCCTCGTCTTCTCCAAAACCAGCATGTTCATGACGTTGGCGATTCCGAAGGAGGCGATCAGAAGGACCAGGGCCAGGATCAGGTTGTTGGAGAAGGTCTCAAAGGCCAGGGTCTCCTCGAACTCGGGAAACATGCTCCGCCAGCTTTCGGCGTCGTATCCCCGGGCGGAGATCTCGTCGGCGAGGAAGTCGGCCTGATAGGGGTCGTCAAGCTGGATGTTGATGTAGGTGATGACGTCCCCCTCGCCCAGAAACCCTCTTGCCGTCTCCAGGGAGACGAAAGCCGACTGGTCCCACTCCTCGACCCCCGTCCTGAAAACGCCCGCCACCACCAGGTTCGTGGTCGTAGCGTCGGGAAAGCTGGCGACGGCGTTCTCTCCTATCTTCACGTCCAGCTTCTCGGTTACCTTCTCCCCCAGGATGACCCTTCTCCCGCTGGATATGGCGTAGAAGTCGCCCTCGATCATGTACTTGTCACCGATGCTGGTCACCTTGTTCAGCTCCGCCGGGAAGACCCCGGTCATCTCGACGTTCTCGACTTTGTCCTCGAAGGAGAGGGTCGCCGTAGTGCTGAGGGCGGGAGAGACGGCAGCGACCCCGGGGATCGTCCAGACGAAATCGATGAGAGTCTTGTATAGGTAGATGTATTCCTCACCTTCCTTGGGGAGAACCAGGACGTGGGGGGCCAGCTCGAAGAAGAGCCTGAAGTATGTATCAAAGCTCCCGTTCATGACGGACCGAAAGACTATGATGATGGCCACCGCCAGGCCGACGGCCCCCACAGCGAGGGCGGTCTGTCTCTTCCTGGTCATGATGTGCTTTGTGGCCACAAACAGATCGAGCAAGGAATCACTCCTCAGGGATCATAAGGCGTCTTTTTTGCGAGTAACCGTTCTTCGGATCTTATTTATAGAGATCGGGCCCGATCAGCTCAAATCGAGACCCAGGCCGCTGAAATGAACCGCATCTTTTGCGCAAGCCTTCTCGGATCAGCTCCGGAGGGCGATGACGGGATCGAGCTTCGAGGCCTGGTGGGCGGGGTAGACCCCGGCGACGACGCTCAATAGAAGGGTCATCAGGGGGAAGGCGACGAGGTCCCAGGGGTCGACGATGAAGGTCAGCACTACCGAGAAGCGGGGGCCGGAGGAGAGGGCGATGGCGAGGCTGTTGACGTAGGCGGAGATGAGATATCCGAGGAGGCAGCCCGCCATCCCACCGACGAGCCCCAGAATGCCAGACTCGATGAGGAAGATCTTGCGGACGCTCTTGGGGGTGGCTCCCATCGCCATAATCATCCCGATCTCCCTCGTCTTCTCCAGGACCAGGAGATTCATGATGTTGGCGATCCCGAAGGATGCGATCACTATCACGAGGAGCATGATCAGGGTGTTGGAGAACCTACGGCTCTCGATCGTCTCCACGATCCCCGAGAGGCTCTGCCAGCTCTCAGCATTGTAACCGCGAGCCTCAAGCTCGCTTGCTACCTCGTCGGCCCGGTATATATCCTCAAGCTTGATCTGGACGTCGGTTACGACGTTTCCCTCGCCAAGAAACTCCCGGGCCGTATCTAGGGAGACGTAGGCAAAGTTCGTTGAAAATCCGCCGGTATCAAAGATGCCCGAGACCACCAGGCTCATCGTCCTCGCGTCGGGAAAGCTCGCCCAGACCGAGTCGCCGAGATTCACCTCCAACTCGTCTGCTAGCCCCTGGTCCAGGGCGACTCTCCTCCCGGTCTCGATGGAGTCGAGGTCGCCCTCCACCATGTAATCGATCCCGATCTTCGATATCTTGTTCAGCTCGTCGGGGATGACGCCCCGGAGGACGACATTCTCGACGTTATCGTCGTGGGCGAAAGATGCCGTCGTCGAGAGGGCCGGGGAGACGGCCACAACGCCGGGAATAGCCCAGATCGCATTGATGAGGGTCTTGTAGAGGTGGATGTAATTTTCGCCATCTTCGGGAAGGACGGTGACGTGAGGGACGAACTCGAAGATGATCCCGTTTAGGGTCGTCTCAAAGCCGTTTATCAGGGACCGAAAGAGGATGGTGATCGCAACGGCGATGGCGACAGCTCCCACCGCGAGGAGGGTCTGTCTCCTTCTGGAAACGAGGTGCTTTGAGGCGACGTAAAGCTCGAACAAGGAACCACTTCTTGGAGAACCAGATCTCCTAGTCGTTAGTGGTCCTGACCTTATTTATAAAATCGCGCCTTCCACCGCCTCTAGCCTTCAAAATTGGAAAAGTATGGGCGATCAGAGGGTGACCTCTTCGGCCTCCTCCAACGAGTAGTTCTCGTGGACGATCTTGCAGAGCCTCTTGACAAAGAGGGTCGGGTCTTTGGCCTGGAAGATGTTCCTTCCTATGGAGAGGCCTCCCCCTCCGACCTTTATCGAGTCGTAGACCATCTCCAGGACCTGGTGTTCCGTATCCATCTTAGGGCCGCCCGCGATCACCACCGGTACGCTGCAGCCTTTGACTACCTCCCGGAAGGTCTCAGGAGATCCGGTGTAGTTGGTCTTGACGATGTCGACGCCCAGTTCGGCACCGATCCGGGCGGCGTGCTTGACGTACTCGACGTCGTGCTCCGATTTCACCTTCGCCCCCCGCGGATACATCATGGCGAGGAGGGGCATCCCCCAGCCGTCGCAGGTCCGAGCGACCCGTCCCAGGTCCTGGAGCATCGTGGCCTCGTCCTCCGCCCCGACGTTGACGTGGATGCTGACGGCGTCGGCGCCGATCCGGATGGCGTCCTCCACCTCGGTGACGAGGACCTTGTGGTTGGGGTCGGGCCCCAGGCTGGAGCTGGCGGACAGGTGGACGATCAGACCCACGTCCCGGCCGTACCCCCGGTGGCCGAAGAGGGGGAGGCCCATGTGGCCGAGGACGGCGTTCGCCCCGCCTTCGGCCACCTTGTCCACCGCCTCCTGGAGGTCTATCAGCCCCTCGATCGGCCCCACCGTCAGCCCGTGGTCCATGGGGACGATGACCGTCCGCCCCGTCCTTCTGTTGAAGATCCTCTCCATCCTGATGGACTTTCCGACGTTCCTCATGGGTGAAGGGGATCGAGGAGTCGAGATTAAAAGATGGTGGTTGGATCTCCGGAGGGCAAAACCGCTCCTCGGTAATCATCCAGGTCCTGGAGAGGGGGCGATTTGTCGAATCCGGCAGCTGGAGAGAGCTTATGGAGACTAACGGCCATCTCGCCGGGGTCTGGAGGGCTCAGGAGATGGATGATCCTTCAAAGGGCGGTCCACCTGACGATCCCCCTCATCGCTGATGGGATCCTCTGGTTCCACCCGCGGCCGAAGACCGACCGATTTATTTAATTACTTTCGGATCTATCATTTATAGGGGTTTATTCATGAAGATCTTCGAAGCCCTTCTGCTGGGAATTATGGTGCTTTCCGCGTCTTCTGGCAACGCACTAGGAGAGAATTATGAAAGCGGAGACGTATCGACCCTGACGGTATCGGGGACGGGAGAAGCGACTGCCGATTCCGATTCGGTGACGATAACTCTTGGAGTCCAGACGAGGGACGAGAGCGCGGCCAACGCGGCGGACGATAACGCCCGACGTATGGCCGCCTCCATCGAGGCCCTCCAGGCGGCCGGGGTCCCCGAGGAGGAGATAAAGACCTCCAGCTACTCGATCAACCCCACCCGAGACTGGATCGATGGGAGACAGTCCGAGAAGGTCATCTTCGAGGTCTCAAACCGGGTCACCTTCACCCTCAACCTCACCGATGAAGTGGACGTGGGCGGGATCATCGACGCCGCCGTCGGCGCCGGAGCCAACACCATCGATGGCGTATCCTTCGGCCTCCGGGACCCGACCCCGGTCCGGGAGGAGGCCCTGGAGGAGGCCGTCCTCGACGGCATGGGGAAGGCGGCGGTGATCGCCGAGGCCGCCGGGGTGAGCCTCGGCCGGATCCTATCGATCTCTGAGGGCGGATCGGCCCCGATCCCGATGGCGGAGAGCAAGGTCTTCTTCGCCGCCGATGCGGGGGCGGCGACGCCGATAGCCCCCGGCGACGTCAAGGTGACGGCGACGGTCAGCATCACCTACGAGATCAAGGACTTGGTCGAAGCTCCGGCCTGAGGTAGGGGTTCCGCCCTCGAGCGGACCCCCATCATTTTTTCCGGCCTGCAGCAGAGCCGTTTTGGCTTGGGCAATGGAGGGGTGGCACCCAGCCTAACCTGCATCGTAGTAGCAGACGCTGTCGACTTCCAGGACCGTCGGGGACCCGATCTTGAGGATCTTCACCCGCCTCACCCTGCCGTGGCCGACCATCGCCAGCTGAACCCGGGCCGCCTGAGACTCCCTCTCCTCGTAGAAGTCGGCTCCGGCCTGGACGACCTTGTGGGTCACCACCTGGATCTCCCGGACCCTGGTCAGCATCCCCCCCGTCCCGGCTACGATGTCGGGTCCGCTCGCCTCCGTCAGGAATATGACATCCCCGGGGTTGGCGTGGAGGAGGGCCAGGAAATTGCCGGGGCTCCTGATCTCCAGGGTCCTGATCCCGTTGGTCAATAGCTCCCTGATCACCGGCCTTGATATTCCAGTAAGTGCAACGCATTCCATCTTCATCACCCGTACATCGGGAACTGCAGCTCCATCTTGCCCGGAACCTCTTCCGCAGAGGTGCTCTGCACCTGATCGGCGAGCTTCTGCATCTGCAGCTCGATCTCCTCCGCCCTCTCCTCCAGATCCGTCGTATCAACCTGGAGGCCGTAGAGGGTGTTGAGCATCTTGACGGTGACCACCGCCGCCCGGGGGTCGGGGGCCATGCTGTGGGTCTCCCCCAGGAGGCATATCGCCGGCATCTTCCGGAGGAGGCACTCGTTCATGACGGACCCCGATATCCCAGAGATGGTCCCAAACTCGAACACCTCCACCTCTCCCCTGATCTTCTCCAGCATCTCCCTGTTGGTCGCGGCTCCGAAGACCCGCTGCTGGTCGCCCATCACCGTAATCCCGGCGAGACAGACCATCTCCCTCGATCCTATCGACTCCGCCCAGGATACGATCCCCCGGGCCAGGTCGTAGGAGGCGGCGGGGTGGACGGGGATGTCCGAGCTGACCACCACCACCCCTAGCTCCGGCTTCTCGTATATCCTCACCGGCATGTGGGCGACCCCCCCCACCAGGACGGATATCGGCGGGAAGAACCGGGAGTCTATGGCGCCGAGGTAGTCCATCTCCAGCTTGTTGACGACGTACTGGCTTGCGATATTTCCGATCAGCCCGATCCCCGGAAACCCCTCGATCACGACGGGGCTCTCGGATCGGGGCGCTTCAGCCCTGACCTGGACTTCGTCAGTCATGAAAATATCTTTGTCCACTGATGGGTGATAAGAGCATCGGTCATCGCCCTTCAAGAGGAGGAGACTTGCTGTAACAACTTATTAATTCCATCACCGCCTAAGATGAAGAGCAAATCTCGGAGATGGTGTGATTCTATGGGATTCGAACGCGTCGAGGGAGAGGACCGGGGCGATATAACCCTCTACGCCCTCAGCACCTGCGTCTGGTGCCACAAGACCAAGAAGCTCCTGGAGAGGCTGGGAGCGAAGTTCAGATACGTCTACGTCGACCTTCTGGAGGGGGATGAAAGGGATAGAACCCTGGAAGATGTAAAGAAGCACAATCCAAGTGTCACCTTCCCCACCACGGTCATAGGAGGCGATAAGTCCATCGTGGGGTTCAAAGAGAGGGAGATGAAGGAGGCCCTGGGAGTATGACCACCTTTGAGCCCTCTCGAGAGGAGGGTGAGAACCTCCGCGAGCAGCTGGACCGGGAGGCGGAGGAGATGGGCTATCACCTCAACCCAGACCTCGACTTTACGACGAGCCTCGTCCGGGGGCTCCTGGTGAACGAGAGGAGATACGGCTACCCCTCATGCCCCTGCAGGCTCGCCTCCGGCGACAGGGACGAAGACCTGGACATAATATGCCCCTGCGACTATCGGGACCAGGATCTGAACGAGTACGGTGCCTGCTACTGCGCCCTATACGTCTCCGAGGAGGTCCTGGCCGGAGAGCGGGATCTCTCGGCCGTCCCCGAAAGGAGGCCATCTCCCGAGGAGAGGGCGAGGGCGGCGAAGGCGTTATCCGCCCCGTCGGGGGAGGCCTTCTCCGCCCTCCCTTACCCGGTCTGGAGGTGCAGGGTCTGCGGATACCTCTGCGCCAGAGACGAGCCTCCGGGGGTCTGCCCCATCTGCAAGGCCAAGGTCGATCGGTTCGAGCGGTTCCTCTGATGGCAGGTCCGAAGACAGCGTGGGGTGAGGGACGATGGACGAGAGGTCAAAGGGGAAGAAGCGGGCAGAGCTCCAGATATCCGGGATGACCTGTGCATCCTGCGCCGCCGCCGTCGAGGAGGCCCTGATGGAGGTGGAGGGTGTCTCCGAGGCGAGGGTGAACCTGGGGAAGGAGACCGCCATGGTGGAGCTCGACCCTTCCAAGGCCGGGCTGGCGGACCTGGAGAGGGCGGTATCGGATGCAGGCTACGCCGTCGTGAACGAGATGGTCTCCCTGAAGGTGGGGGGGATGATCTGCGCCTCCTGCGTCTCCTCGGTGGAGGACGCGATCGGGGAGGTGGAGGGGGTGGTCGAGGTCGCCGTCAACCTGGGGGACGAGAGGGCCAGGGTGACCTACAACCCCAGGATCGCCTCCGTCGCCGATATGAGGACTGCAATCGAGGAGGCGGGATACCAGTACCTCGGGATCGCCGGGGAGGAGAGCGAGGGGAGGGAGAGGGAGGCGCGGGAGAGGGACCTCCGGGATAAGAAGCGAAGGGCGGCTCTGGGCTTTGCCGTCGGCTCCTTTCTGATGATCATCGATATGGCCCACCTCCGCCTTCCAGTCCCGATGCCGATCTTCATGCTGGTCATATCCACCCCCGTCTTCATCTACCTCAGCCGGCCGATCTTCTCGGCGGGTCTCCGGGCCCTCCGCCATCGGTCTCTGACGATGGACGTCATGTACTCCATGGGGATTGGTGTCGCCTTCATATCGAGCGTGATGGGGACCTTCGGGATCCTCCTGACGGACCAGTTCATCTTCTACGAGACCGCCGTCTTCCTCGCCGCCTTCCTCACCCTGGGGAGGTACCTGGAGGCGAGGGCGAAGGGGAGGACCTCCGAGGCGATCAAGAAGCTGATGGGGCTGCAGCCCAAGACCGCCACCGTCCTCCGGGACGGCCAGGAGGTGGAGGTGGCAGCCGCCGACCTCCTCGTCGGCGACGTGATCCTCGTCCGGCCGGGGGAGAAGGTCCCCGCCGACGGCGTCGTGCTGGAGGGCGAGAGCTACGTCGACGAGGCGATGATCACCGGCGAGCCGATCCCGGTCAAGAAGAGTAGGGGGGACGCCGTCGTCGGCGGGACCCTCAACAAGAACGGCGCGATAAAGTTCGAGGCCTCTAAGGTCGGAAGGGAGACGGCTTTGGCTCAAATAATCGCCCTGGTGGAGGAGGCCCAGGGGTCTAGGCCCTCCATCCAGAGGATGGCGGATCGGGCCGTCGCCCTCTTCATCCCCGCGGTCCTGACGGTGGCGGCCGCCACCTTCTTCCTATGGCGGTTCGTCCTCGCAGACCTCGTCCCCGGCGACCCCCTCCTCTTCGCCCTCACTGCTACCATATCGGTCCTGGTCGTCGCCTGCCCCTGCGCCCTCGGCCTCGCCAGCCCCACCGCCATCACCGTCGGGATCGGCCGGGCGGCGGAGCTGGGGGTCCTGGTCAAGAGCGGCGAGGCTCTGGAGGCCTCCGAGAAGCTGAACACCGTCGTCTTCGACAAGACGGGGACCCTCACCGTGGGGAGGCCGGAGGTGACGGATATACTCCCCTTCGGGGTCGACGAGAGGGAGCTCCTCCGGATCGCCGGAGGGATCGAGGCCAATTCGGAGCATCCCCTGGCGGAGGCGGTGGTGAGAAAGGCGAGAAGCGAGGGGATCGACCTCGCCGAGGCGACCTCTTTTGAGGCCCTCGGCGGGAAGGGAGTCCTGGCAGAGATCGAGGGGAGGGACGCGGCCGTCGGAAACAGGATCCTCCTCCGGGAGTTGGGGATAGCGGTCCCCGAGGGGACGGAGGCGGCCGTCCTCCGGATCGAGGAGGAGGGGAAGACCGCCCTCCTCGTCGCCCTCGCCGGCCGGATCGTAGGCGTCGTCGGGGTGGCCGACGCCCTCAAGAAGAACTCGGTAGAAGCGGTCGGTCGGCTGAAGGCTATGGGCTTTGAGGTGCTGATGATCACCGGCGACAACCCCTCCACCGCCGGGATCGTAGCAAAAGAGACGGGGATCGAGAGGGTCCTCGCCGAGGTCCTCCCCTCGGAGAAGGCCCGGGAGATGAAGAGGCTCCAGGAGGAGGGCCGGGTCGTCGCCTTCGTCGGGGACGGGATCAACGACGCGCCGGCCCTCGCCCAGGCCGACGTGGGGATCGCCATCGGGAGCGGGACCGACGTGGCGATCGAGAGCGGCGAGATCGTCCTGATCCGAGACGACCTCCTGGACGTGGTGGCGGCGATCGAGCTCAGCCGGAAGGTGATCGGGAGGGTGAAGCTGAACCTCTTCTGGGCCTTCGCCTACAACTCCGCCCTGATCCCGGTGGCGGCGGGGGTGCTGTACCCCACCTTCGGGATCGCCTTCCGGCCGGAGCTTGCGGCCCTGGCCATGGCCGCGAGCTCTGTGACGGTGGTGAGCCTCTCGCTGCTGCTGAAGGGGTACGTCCCCCCCTCCAAGAAGGTAGCTCGAGGGTGATTATTTCAAAGCCGGTATAGTTCTAGGTCGCTAAGAGGTGAAGATTTTGGCTATAGATCCGGTATGCAAGATGACCGTCGACGAGAAGACGGCTAAGTTCAAGACCGAGTATAAAGGGACAGCCTACTACTTCTGCGCCCCAGGGTGCAAGAAGGCCTTCGAGAAGGACCCCGAGAGGTACCTGAAGAGCTGATCGGCGATATTCGAGGTCCGAAAGAGCCACAAAAGATTGGGGGTCAGAGGATGAAGAAGTACGACGTCATAGTCGTCGGCTCCGGCGCCGGGATGATCATCGTCTCCCGGGGGATCCGGGCCGGGATGAGGGTCGCCCTCGTCGACCACGGCCCCATGGGGGGGACCTGCCTCAACAACGGCTGCATCCCCTCGAAGGTTCTGATCTACCCCGCCGACGTGGTCCGGACCCTGGAGGCGGCCCGGGCCGTCGGGGTGGAGGCCCGGGTCGAGAGGATCGACTTCGACCTCATCATGAGGCGGATGCGCGCCGTCGTCGATGAGGGTAGACGCGGCATGGAGAGGTCCGCCGAGAGGGCCGAGGGCCTCGACTGGTACCGGGGATGGGGGGAGTTCGTCGGCGACTTTCTGATCAAGATCGGCGACCAGCAGATCACCTCCCCTCGGATCTTCATCGCCTCGGGGTCGAGGCCGCTCGTCCCCCCCATCCCCGGCCTCGCGGAGGCGGGGTACCTAGACAACGTCTCCGTCCTCTCGCTACAGCGCCCTCCAGAGAGCCTCATCATCCTCGGCGGGGGATACCTCGCCTCCGAGTACGCCCACTTCTTCTCTGCCCTGGGTACGAAGGTCACCATCCTCGGGAGAAACCGGATGCTTCTCAAGGACGAGGACCCCGAGATCTGCGAGATCGTAAAGAGGCGCCTCTCCAGATACGTCGACGTCAGGACCGGACACGAGGCGGTGAAGGTGGAGGTGAAAGGAGGCAAAAAGGTCGTATCCGCCCTGGACCTCGCCGCCGACGCCGTCAGGGAGTTCGCCGCCGAGGAGGTGATGGTCGCCCTGGGGAGGAGGAGCAACTCCGACATCCTCAAGCCGGAGAAGACGGGGGTCGAGGTCGACCGCTCCGGCTGGATCGTGGTGAACGACCGGATGGAGACGAGCCGGGAGGGGATCTGGACCTTCGGCGACGCCATAGGAAAGCATATGTTCAGGCATACAGCCAACCGCGAGGCCCGGGTAGCCTGGGACAACGCCTTCGGCTCCACCAGCCGGGAGATGGACTATCACGCCGTCCCTCACGCCGTCTTCACCTGCCCCCAGGTGGGGTCGGTGGGGATGACGGAGGCGGAGGCGAAGGCCGCCGGATATAAGGTCCTGGTGGGGAGGGCGGAGTACGGGGAC
>Ga0334886_1002244_pt1 | contig 19948 bp, 18 predicted proteins | sample GraSluR1_MG_9_FD_207232 | JGI IMG/M metagenome (GOLD analysis project Ga0334886, IMG submission 207232) | Sludge microbial communities from methane-producing bioreactor in Wageningen University, Netherlands - Granular Sludge_27_06-R1 | ecosystem: Engineered > Bioreactor > Anaerobic >... | reverse complement strand
AAGACCGCCGCGATTTGAGCATTTTCCGTATTGGTTTGGATATGATAGATCGGCATTTGACGAATGCGGAAGCTTTTGTCTTTCGTTGGCTTCCCTATTTTTGAAAAAGTGTCCGGTGGCTAGATAACAAATTTGATATCCGTACTGTTGGTGCGCGCTAATTCTACATCACGAAAGAAATTGGTTGGCGGTATATGAGCCATCCTTCATTCATACTATCTTTATCAGGACGATTTGTCTCCGGCGTATTAATGTACAGTGGGATACTTGAAGTGCGCCCACACAACGATCAAGTCGCCGATGATTGATACCCGAATACAGCCACATCACAGAATGTTGTATTTTTGCATCCTGCTTAGTATAGAGCAGCTTCCCAAAGAGGCAACAAACGCTTAACAAATGGCAATAACGGACATCAGGGCGCACTACAAACCTATCCGATAACTATTTTCCAAAAGTGAATATGACCACAGCGCCAATTCGCATGATAACGGTACATTGTCCCATCCAGAGCTTTCCATGTTCCGTAACGGTCATGTCCATCGCGTGCGCCTTGTCCTATGGGCAACGCATTTTGTCCGCTTTGAATGGTCAGCCACTCTTGTTCAGTTATGCCTGAGTATTGAAATCCTAATAACCTGGGATTTAGTTCGTTTAGCGCAAGATACACTCCCGCTTTCTCTATCTCAGGTCTGAACCAGGCTGTAGTGCTTTTGTATTTGATCAACGCTTGCTGACAACTATCCAGACAGTATTGGTGATGTTTTTCATGTTGACGCACATCGCTCACCATATTGGAACAATAGCTCATATGGCAAAAATCGCAGGTTGCATATTGACAGTCCATCATTCCTCTATTCTCCTTGATTTAGTTCATCTTGCTAACTCAGTATAAATCGGCGTTGTCAGGTGGTAGTAGATCATCTATCGTGCTTCTGACAATCTCAGAAGCTTCTGAGGAGTGTATTTCTTCTTTTTTCCACCTGGCTGCCAACTAGAGGAGACGCTTTCCCGCATCCAACGATAAAGGAGAAGCGCCTCCTACATTCATAGACACCGCGAGTTGCATCTGGTTAGCGAGTTATTTCTGACTGTGCTTCTCCTCCTCCCGCCTCCCCACAAACCGCCACTGCGTTGCCACGACCTCGACCTTGGCCTGCTGCACAAAGCCCTGCGCGTTCGCCGCCAGTTCATTGCGCTCCGCATCGCCCAAGCCCTCGGCGCGGCGTAGCAGGTGCACCAGGTTCTCCCGCGTGTCGCGCTGCTGTAAGAACCCGGCCACTTCCACCTGGTCGCCCTGCTGCCACGACGGCGCACGGCCCACGGCTTGCGGGAAACAGACATCGATGGCGTCGAAGTTTTTGCCGTCGGGATTCGGCAGCATCCCCGGCTGACGCGGGATCAGTACCCGATATACCGTCGTCTGATCCGGCGACACCCGTCGCCGAACCACTATCCCTGATAAAGATATGTTGTTCATAGATTCCTCCTCGTTGATGATTTTGATGAAACTTAGCTCATTGTTCAAGTGCGTGATACGTGAGACGTGATGCGTGACCGCAAGCAGTCTCACGTATCACGCATCACGGTTCACGGCTCCAACACCGCCTGCACCTCGATGACCGGAATCGCCAACCCTGGTGTAAAGCTGCCACACTGCGTCCCACTGGCGTCGGCCCCGGCGGTCTGCGCGGCGGCCCAGGTGACCATCGGGGTGAAACCGAGTTTGCGCAAGTCGTAGGCGCACCACGCCCCCTGTTGTTGGCCAGGGCAGCCGAACAGCGGCCCGGTATGGTTCCGCCAGCGCCACTCTACGCACTGCTCCAACTCATACCAGTCGGCCTCGCCGGCGTGTTCCCCGGAACTGCACCCGCGCGCGGGGATGCCCAACGGCGGCTCGGCGCGATAGAAGCAGTCGCCCCACTCGCGGCGCGTGCATTGCAGCTCGTCGTACTTCCACGTCCACTGCGGATACCACCAGGTCTGCACCCCGCCCTGATACGCCGGCATATCCCAGGCCAGCACCCGCTCATCACAGGTACAGTCGCGGTCCTGGCAGGCCGGATTCCAGCGCGGGCCGTTGGCAGTGAGGCCATACGACGAGGTTTGAAAGGTGTGTTCCAGGTAGTTGCCCGGTATGGTATTACCGCCGCCATTCCACGCGCGGTCGCCTACGGAGATCAGCGATTCATACGGTGGTGTGAAGCCGTAGACCCCCGCTGCCCCTTGCGTCCAGCGTTGCCAGGCCGCGCCGAGTTGCAAGTTCACCCGTGTCCCTTCCGTGGGTTGGCCGATGGGCGACGGACACGCCGGCACAGTGCACGGATCACTGTAGGCCGCGCCGTAGTCCACGTTACAAGGGAACGCCTTGCCCGCAGAAAAGGCTTCGACACGGTTAGGCGCGCCGGTATACCAGATTTTGGTCGGCAAGCCCACCAGCGAACGCGGCCAGGGGTTACGTAGTACTTGCGCGGGCGGAATCTGGACTTGCACGTCGATGTTCCACTGCCAGTCATCACAGGTCTGGTCAATGCCGCCGGGGTAGACATCGGGTACATCCTGGCACGGCCACTCGCTGCCCTCGCCCGGCTCTGGCGTGGGACGCGGCACGGGCGTCGCCAAATCACATTCCCCCTCGGCGGCGCAGCGGGCTTGTACCACGTAGCATTGACCGCTCGGCATACACCACCAGAGGATGACCGACCATTCGTAGGGACAGCCCGGGATTACCATATCACAACTGATGCGGTAGAAGCCGCCACCGGGCAAGCCCGCCGGGGGTGTCGCAGTAGGCGGCGGTGGCGCTGGTGTACCACCCCCACCACCACCGCCTTCGCCAGGTGTCGGTGCAGGGGGAACCGGCGTCGCACTCCCACCGCCTCCACCACCGCCGGAGCCACCGCTGGCGCACTTGAAGCAACCGCTGGTCGGAGCGCCGCAACAACTGTTCTCCGGCGGCGTACAGCACGCGCCTGCCGGGGTGACGAACACCGCCAACGCCAACAGCACGAGGCCACTGACCAGCAGCAGAAGGCCGATGCGTAGCACAGTTTTACGTTTGTTCAGATTACGCATATCCGCCTCCTCTACCACGTGTCCGGCGGGGCAGGCAAGGCAATCGCCTCCCAGCCGGTACATCGCCAGCCGCCGTCCGCGCCCTGGACAAACATCGCTGTCACCAGGTTGTCGCGGGCGTCGATCTGGTCATCGTTGAGTTGCGCCAGGCACGGCACACTGCCCGTGGACTGGCACATCGTCGGGTCGAAGATCAACACGGCCTGGATGCCAAGCACCGCCTGGGTTACAGAACAATGCGTCGTATCATCGCAGCGAATGGCATTCTCCGGCCCCAACGCCGTATGAACAAAGATGAACGGCGTGTCCAGCAAGGGCCAGGCGAAGTCCGCCGCCACGTACTCCCGCGCCTGGGCAATGCTGGCCTCACGATCATAGGCCAGCAACGTCGCTTCGTCGGCGACTGCCACACGGGTACGCTGCAAGAGCACGGCGAACGCTGTACGCAGCGCCTGTTCCTCGACCGCAGGCGGGGTGAGATACACCGTTCCACTGCGCGCGTCACGTTGTTCCTGCCACCCGGTCGGGCGCGGTGTCGCCGTGGGTGACGGCAATGCAGTCGCCGTGGGGGGCAACGGCGTCGCCTGTGGATCAATGCGCGGCGCGGTGAGCCAGCGATACAGCCGCCCCCCACCGGCCAGTACAATACCGCCGAAGATGATCCCGACGGCCAGTAAGATGTAGCTGGTACGTTTGAGTTTTCGTTGTTGTTGTCGTTTCATTAAGTCTCCTCCTTGAGAATTACGAGTTGCGAATTAAGAATGAAGAATGAGCGAATGAAAGAATGGGCGAATCAGTGAATCAGCGAATGAGCGTTCGGTGTCATTCTCCATTCGCTGATTCTTTCTTCGCTGATTCATTCGTGCTCCTGCACTGCACCCCACGCGGGTCGGGCGCGGCCACGCACACGGACGTGGACGGTGGGGCCGTCGATGAGGACGACGGGGTGTAAGTCCGCTTGACAGATGAGTTCCACACGGTTGGCCCACACGTGCGGGACGCCGCAGGTTACCTGACCGCGGGTATTGGTCGCAGCGATGGTTTGCGCCACGGTTGCGGCGTTGGGTGTCAACACCACGCGCCCGGTGCGCAGATACAACGCCACGTCGAGTTCCTGAGCCGCCGCGTGTGCCGCCGCATCTGCCGCCATCTGCGCCAGCCGGTAGGTGCGGTACATCAGGCCGCCCTCGATCAAGAGCGCCGCCATCAGCAGGAGCAAGGGCAGCAGCACCAACACCCACACCAGCACTTGCCCCTGTTCGTCCGGGAGTCGGCCTTGCCCCTTACTCCCTACTCCATACTTCCTACTCCCTGTCCTCACTGCCATTTCGACTTCCACCTTTCGATGCGGAACGTCGCGCCTTGCCAGAGCGTCACGCGGTCGCCGCCGAAGAGCAACGGGGCCAGCGGGATGTCATTGACCGGTACGGCGACGCCAGCATAGTTGGTCACCGTGCCGCCGCGTTGCCAGCCTGCGGCGTCCAGTTGCCAGGCCATTGGCGCAGCGTCGATGCCATTGGCGGTCAGGTTCATTGCCGTGGCGCGGTACGCCTGGTACGCAGCCTGGTAGGGATTCAGGCTTTCGGCAGCGTAGCGTCCACCGGTGAAGGCAGCCTGGTCGACGGCGAGGGCCACAAAGAGCACGCGCCCGAAGCCGATGACAGCAGCCAGGACCAGGAGCAGTAGCGGCAGGGCGATGAGCATTTCGATGAGGGCCTGGCCCTGCTCGTTGTGGGTTGAGGGTTGTGGGTTATGAGTTTGCATTGTTCTACCTCCCATTGGTGAATGGCATCTTTGATAGTGTGATGACAGTATCCCGCGCCGTCGTCCCTGGCGCGACGTAAGTCTCGACCAGGCCGATACGGTAGGCGGTGTAGAAGTCGCCAAAGGGTGCGCGGACGACTTCCCAGAGCACCGGGCCGGGTGTGACATCCAGCGTGCGACTCTCCTGGGGCGACAAGGCCGCTTCCGGGCAGACCATGCACATCGGGTCTTCTTCCACTGTCCACAGGCTCACCGTCTCACCCGTGTTATTGACCAGGGTGACGGCGGTGACAACGGGTGTGGGCGTCGCCAGGTGTGCCTGCACCAACCGCGCGCCGACCAGGGTGCTCGCCGCGATCAGCAAGAGGACGCTCAGCGCCAACCCTAGCCACCAGCGCCGGTTGGCGCGCCGGCGTACCTGCGGGGTGACAGGCCGTTGCACAACCAGCGCCCACGTCGCCTGGCGCGGGACGGCGGGGAGTGCACCCTGCAACCGCTGTGCTGCCAGATAGTGCCACACGGCGGAGACTTCCACCTGGGTTTCCGGGTTATCCAGGCGGTAGACCTGGCCTGCTAACTTGCGCGGGGCCACGGAGAAGCAGTAGCTCACCCCTTGAGCATCCAGTGCGGTAAAGGCCAAGTCGTCGGCGTTGATGTACGGCAAGGTGTCGCCAACGATGCGCACCGGTTGACCCAACGCATCGGTAGCGATCTGGCCGAGTAAGTGCTGCCAGGTGTCGGTTTCCTGTAGCTGCGCCGCCACGTCACGGCGGTGGGCGGCGACGCGCGCCGCCGTGTCCTCGGCGATCATCCGGCGCTTCATCGCCAGGTCTTGCCGGGTGTAGCCCACGAAGCGCACGATCAGCCATAGGACCAGCAGCCCCACGCCACCTGCCACGGGCCACACCCAGCCCGGCAACGTCGGCCATTGGGCGGGTGTGGTGGCGGTGTCCACGGTAGAGACACTGCTTAGTGTTGCTGTCGGCACAACTGTAGGCGTGACCACGTTTGTCACGGTGGGACGAGGCAAGGTCGCTGCTGGTGTACCTGGCATCTCTGTGGGCGCTGCCAGCGTTGCCGCCGTCGTGGCCGTCGCCGTGGGCCACACGGCTGTCGCTGTCGGAGGCAGGGCCTCCGGTGTTGCGGTGGGCAGCGGCTCTGGCGTGGGCGTCGGCGGCTCCGGTGCTTTGGTCGGCGCAGCGGACGGTTCCTCGACCGGCGGCGCAACCGGCGCGGGCGTAGGTGGCGGTGTGGGCTTCTGCGCCGCGACCGGCGCGGCCCACACCACCAACCCCAGTAAGAGAAGCGCGAGCAATCGGCGCATCACGCAGCGATCCTCCGCTTGCGCCATACGGCCCCGGCACCCAACACAGTCAACACCAGGCCAACCCCACTGAGACGTCCTGCGTGTCCCGTTTCCGGCAACAGCACAATCTGCGTCTGTACAGGGGTTGCCTCCGGCGTTGCCAACCCGGTTGGCGTTGGGACAACCGGCGGTTTAACCGGCGTAGGTGGCGGGGTCGGCTTCTCGGCGACGTGCGCGGCCAAACCTGGCACGCGCCGTGAGACATGGGCGTCGGTGTCGGGTGTCGGTGTTGGCAAGGGCGCGGGCTTGTCCGTAGACGGCGGCACACTCTGCGGTAACGTAGCTGCTCCACGCGTCACCCGGAACGTGTACTCCGTGCCCGGCCCATAGACGCGCCAGTCGTAGCTGCGTACCAGGACACTGTAGACGCCGTTTGCCGGGGCAGTCCACACGATGTGCGAAGCCACGTCGTGCGGGTAGTTGATGTCGTCGTTCTCTGCCAGGGGCGTCGCACAGTCGGTCGCCGCGTACAAGGCCAGCAGGGTGTCACCCTGCGGTCCCAGGTCGCCCGTTTCCAGCACATAGGTCTGCCCGGCCACGGCGGCGAAGGCAAAGCAGTCGTTGTCATTCTCCCCGTCGAAGTTATCGCGGTAGAACGTGTCCAGCGCAATGCTCAAGCCCGGACACGTCCCCGGCGCATCGGCGACCTGCACCACGGGCGGCGCGGGGGGATAGCCACGCATCACCAACGGTAGGAAGATGCGTGTCGGACGATATACGGATACCGTGGCCGATTCATTGACCGGTCCGTAAGTGTCACTGTGCGCGACGGCGGTATTCGTGAGGGACAAGCCTTCCGTCCCCACGTCCACCGTGACGCGATAGGTGAGCACCGCGATTTCCTCGTAGCTCAATGCCGCCAGATCCAGGGTAAGCGCATTGCCGTTCACCGTGACTGTACCCTTATCCGCGGTGACACTCTCTGGCAACAAGGTCAGGCCCAGCGGTAGTGTGTCACTGACGACGATGTTGGTCTGTGGGCGTACCCCGTTGTTGGTCACGGCAACAATGAAGGTCAACGTCTCGCCCACCTCGGTGCGCACGGGGGTGACATCGCGGTAGGTCTTTTCGAGCACCAACACCTCAGCGGCGTTGATGCCGGACCAGATACCGCCGGTCAGGGTGGCGGTCGTGCCCCGCGAGGTGGCGACGCTGGTCTGGCCTAGCGTGCCGTGCAAGGTGTAGCGCCCGTTGGTCAGCGTACCACCGGCGACGGCGTTGGCCGTGTCCGCCGTGACGCGCTGCGGGCCGGGGGCTTGCGCTGCCACCGGGGCAGCGAGACAGCAACTCAGAAGGAGCAGGAGTAACAGTATACGTCGCATCGTTAGCCTCCCTTACGGACACGTTGTCGCCCCGAACGCTGCACCGCGACTCACCGCCACACAGGTGATGGCATTGAAAACCGTGCCTGCACCCACGAAATCGCTGTGCTTGACGAGGACGCGCTGCGGCTGCCCGGCCTGCGTGTTGACCACGACGTAGGTCGGCGCTTCCAGGATACTGTGGTAGACCTCGATCCAACCGTCGCTGTCCAGGGCCTCACCGCTGGAGGTTACGCGCGTGGCGTTGACGGACAGTCGACTGTTGAGGTCTTCCACCTTGATACCAAACGCACTCGTCCCGCTGGCGCTGTATGTCCCGCCGTAGAGCGTTGCTTCGGAGGGGAAGGGCGGCGAAACCGTCTGCGCCTTGAGCATCAGCGCGGCGTTGATGACCGTGCCGCCGCTGGCCGTGGCAATGACGTTTTCCAACGTGGCGCGTCCGGCGACCCAGAGCGCGAAACTGCTACGTGCTGTGCCCCCACTGCTCACAGTAACATTGGCCACGCGCACATTGCTTTTCCCCATTGGCACGAGGATGCCCACGCGGGTCTGTCCCTCGCTGCCGACATTGTTCACCGTCAGGTCACGTACACTGGTACTGCTATCCAGGATGAGTGCCGCTTTGTCCGTCGGACTCCCATTGTCGTCGGTGATGTTGCCTTGCAGTACAGTGACGTCGCGGCCCGCGCCTTGCAGATGCACGTAGGGCTTGAGTGTCACCGTCTCAGCGTAGACGCCGGGCGCAATCCAGATCAAATACGGATTCGTGGCGCTGGCGTCGGTGACGCTGTTGACGGCGGCTTGCACCGTGGTGAAGTCCCCGCCACTGGTGGCGACGATCAGGGTACGAGCATAACCTGGGGCAACGGGACTACCGCAGCCCCACGCCGCGCCATTCCATTGGGGCATCTGGCCGTTGGCGCACGTTTGAGGAAGCTGGTAAGGTGTGGACAGGCTGAACTGTGTGCCGATCAAGGCTAGACCAGTTCCGGCGCTGTAAGTGGTGTTGTCGTCGGCCTCGCACGTAACCGTGCCGTCGGCGTTGATGGCGCGGATGCTGCTGCCTACCGCGCACGTGCTGCTAACACGGCGTTGCATATAAGTTGTATCTGCTGCCAGTGTAACGCTACCCGTCGTCCCTCCACCGGTCAACCCGGTCCCTGCTGTGACGGCGGTGATGTCGCCACCGCTGTCATTGTCAGCCGCGCATACCCAGGTCGTCCCGTTCCATTCGGCGATCTGCCCGGCAGAGCACGCCTGCGGGAGGCGATACGGGACAGCAACGCTGAACTGGTTGCCGGAGAGCGTTAGCCCAGTGCCCGCTGCATAGGTGGTGTCATTGTCCACCCCATCGGCGAACCCGGCAGGTACACCGGTCAGCCCTGACCACGGCGCGCCGGTGACACTGAACGTCGTCCCGTCCAGGTGCAACCCGGAACCCGCGTTGTAGGTCGTGTCGTTGTCCACGCCGTCAGCAAAGTCGTCGGGGATATGGGTGAAATTGCGCCAGTCCAGGTAGTAGTCCCCGGCCTGTCCGTTGAGGGTCGCGGTGTCGCCGGCGGTGTAAGCATACGTCGATGTGTGCGCTGTGGTGTTAGTGATGAGGGTCAGCACTTGCACGTCGGTGACATACCCGGCCTGGTTGACGATGGAGATGACCTCGCTAGAGGTGACGTAACCGGCGGCTTCCACAGCCGACAGTGCGTCTTCGTCGGTGTAAACCGTGTCGTTGTCGATGCCGTCGGCAAAGCCTGCCGGAATGCCGGTCAAGCCAGACCAGGGCGCACCGGTGACGTTGAACGTGGTATCGTCCAGGTTCAGACCAAAGCCAGCCGCGTAGGTCGTGTCATTGTCCACGCCATCGCTGAATCCGTCCGGCACATTGGTGAAGTTGTGCCAGTCCAGGTAGTAGGCGCTGTCTTGACCGTCGAAGGTGACCGCATCCCCGGCTGTGTAGGCATACGTCGAAGTATGCGACGTGGTGTTGGTGATGAGCGTCAGCACTTGCACATCGGTCACATAGCCGGCCTGGTTGACGATGGAGATGACGCCGGCGCTGGTCACGTAGCCTGCGGCTTGGACGGCGACCACTGCCTCTTCATCGGTGTACACTGTGTCGTTGTCCACGCCGTCAGCAAAGCCTGCCGGGATACCGACCAGGCCCGACCACGGTGCGCCGGTGACACTGAAGGTGCTGTCTTCAAGGTTCAGGCCAAAGCCAGCATTGTAGAGCGTGTCGTTGTCCACCCCGTCAGCAAAATCGTCCGGGATGTGGTTGAAGTTGCGCCAGTCCAGGTAATAATCACCGGCCTGCCCGTTGAGGGTCTCTGCGTCACTCGCAGTGAGGGCGTGGGCCACCGTGACGGTCAAAGTGTGCGTGGTACTCAACACCTCGATGACGCCGGTGGCAGTGAGATACCCTGCGGCGCTGACCGCGGCCAGAGCATCGTCGTCGGTGTAGATGGTGTCATTGTCGATGCCATCGGCAAACCCGTCCGGTACGTGGGTGAGATTGCGCCAGTCGTGGTAGACCTCCGGCGCAGCTCCGCCAAACAACGTCGTATCGTCGGCGGTCGCAGCGTGTTCCGCCTGGGACGCGCCCAAGGCATACGCCACGGCCCCCAACGGCTGACGGGGGATGAGCGTCTCACCGCCCACGGCAATCTCCAGGTAGGTGTCGCCGGTGAAGTGTGCCGCATCGAGAGGCATCTCAGTGCCCAGTAGTAGTGAAAAGTAGCCGTCAGCGACGGTCACGGTATGCGCTTCCGGCCCCCAAAGCTGTGCGCCGTCTGTCGCGGCGTCCCACAGGCTGAAGGCCATTGGATATGCGCCGTCAGCCACCGGCAAACCTGTTGTGTCCAGTAGGTGTCCCTGGTAGGTCAAGAGACGGGACGGCGCAGTCGGGGCTGCTGGCGCAGCCACGGCGCGCACGACGTTGGAAATGATGAGAACGCCCAGTAGGGCCAGGGTCAAGATTCGTTTCTTTCGCATTGTGTATTTCTCCCTTCCTTGTGATATGGTGGTATAAAGTGTCACCGTTATTCAAACGCGCCCGGCGCGGGTGGGCCGGGGTAGAACTGCTCCCAACGGGTGAACGCTCCGGCGGTGACTTCCGGTGCGGCCAAGTCCCACAAGAGCAGCGCCGGAGCCTGGTAACGGGCTGTCGCCTGGACGCCGCGTTGCAGCGTAAGGGAACTGATACTGGTGTGTTCCCCGAAGTCCACGTTGGACCCCTGGATAAAGCGCGCGGCCCATGCCTGCCCCGCATCCACGGCATTGGCCTTGCCCGCCATCGTTGTAGCATCCTGGGCATAGGCGACGTGGTTCAAGCGTACCCAGTAAGCCCAACCGACGCCGATGATGGCCCCGGTCAGGAACAGAAAGACCGGCAAGACCAACAACATCTCGATGAGGGCCTGGCCTTGTTCTTTTTGGTGTTGTGTCACTTGGTTCATCTGTGTGACTCCTTTCAGGCCGGGGAAGGCGGCGTACCCACGTGGGCCGACCGCGCGCCTTCCCCAGCGCACGCTCTAAGGCGCGGTGATGGTCAGCGAATTGACGCTGTTGGTCGCTTCGCCGTACTTGCCACGGATGGCACGATACAGCGCCAGCACCGCAGCGGCGACGACGAAGACGCCGGCGATGCCGATGATGTACTCCAGCAAGCCTTGCCCCTCTTCGCGGGCCAAAGCCTGCTTGACTCGCCCACGCTGCAAGGCGCTGAGTCGCCGCGCGACGGGATGCGCCGCGAGACGCTGGCTGGCCCGCAGGTAGGTCAAGGTCAAAGTGTTGGTTGTGCGTTGCACGATGTTCATAGGCTTATCTCTCCTCCTCCTGAAGTGATTGATATGAAAACCTTTCTGGTTATGTGGGGGACGCAGTGGGCCGCACTGCGTCCCCAGATAGGTGTACTCTGACGCCACTTTGGGTCACTCATCGAGCGCCCACCCAGGCGTGCGGGATAGCCTCAATGGCTTATAGGCATCACCTCCTTTCGTGCGCTGGGAGCAAGCGACTCACAGAAAGCCGCCCGTCCCCAGGCTGGCAAAGGCGCGCAATGCGCCGGGCGCGGCCAAGACCAGCAGCGTGGCGAGGATGGCGAAGAAGGCCGGGACGATCATCAAGACCGTGTTGCGGTAGCCCCGCGCCGTGATGCGCTGGGTCAACTCCGCCCGTAACTCCGCGGCCAATGACCGCAACGCCTCGCTCACCCCGCCGCCCAACCGCGCCGCCGTGCGCAGCAGCGTCACGAACGGGATCAGCGGCGGCAGGTTGCCGTTGTTCTCCAACAAGGCTTCCACCCCCGCTGCCAGATCGCCGCTGACGTTGTAGTGCGCGGCGACCGGGCGCAGTTCAGCCACGAACACCCCACCGGGGCGCTCCGCCAACTGCTGCACGGCCTGCGCCAGGGGATACCCCGCCGCCAGGAAGTTCGCCAGGCGATCCAACGCCGAGGCCATATCGGCCAGCATTTGGTCGTCGCGGCGCGAGACTTTGCTCTTCAAGTCCATATCCGGCAAGAAGAAACCGAGTGTCCCGGTCGCCACAGCAACAGCCAGGCTCGTGGCAGGGCTAAAACCTCCGAGAGAGGCCAGAATGAGTCCTGCACCCAAGCCCAACACGGCCAACAGTGTGGCGCTGGCGACCTTGTAGGCATAGAAGGTGCGCACATCGGGATACAGCGCCCCGACCCGCTGCCAGAACCCCGCCTGCTTGAGCCGCGTTTCCACGTCGGTGGCGTCACGGCGCTGTAGCAAGGTCTCCGCCCACGTCCCGAACAAGCGATCCACCAGGGGCCGCCGCGCTTGCACCTGTTCCAGTCCCAGGCGCACCCGCAAGGTACGTGGGGCGCGGCGTTGGCTGGCATTGAGCGCCAGGAACGTCCCCAGACCACCCAGGAAGGCAAACCACAGGCTATACGTCATCGCGCACCTCCTTGGGCTTCTAAGTCCAAACCCGCCTTGGCGATCTTCTGTGAGAGCAGGTACGCCACCCCGGAGAAGACAATGGCGACGGCTAACACGATCTGTCCGTCGAGGGTGCCGTAAAAGCCGCCCTCATAGTCGCGCAGCGCCAACTTGAGCAAGGCCAGGAAGACGAAGGGGGCCACGGCCACAATCGTACCTTCGAGTTTGGGCTGCGTCTGCCGGGCGCGCACTTCGTTCTGAATCTGGATGACGCCGCGCAGCAGGCTTTGCAGCCCTTCGAGGACGGTCTTGAGTTTGCCGCCCTGCTGCTCGCGCACGACAAGAGCCTCGGCGAGCATATCGAAGTAGGGATTGTGGCGGCGTTCGGCCACCTGGTAGATGGCGTCACTGAGCGTGGCGCGGGTCTGCAAGGATGTGACCACCTGCACAAAGTCGCCACGTACCGGCTCGCGCATATAGGGCGTCGCCTCCTGCAAGGCGGCGGTCAGGTTGGGATTGGCGCTGTAGGCCCGCAGCAGCGTCTCGATGGCCTGGCTGAGCGCATTGACGTACTCGCGCTTGAAGCGTTCCTGTTTGGCCACCCACACCTGCCAGTAGATGACGGGGCCGAGGCAGATGACAACCCCAGCCAGAACCGTCGGCCCCAGGATGACCAGCGCGCCCCCGGCCAAGACCGCGCCGATCCCTAGACCCGTGAGCAGAAACTCGCGGGCTGACAAAGGAATATCGGCGGCCTGCAAGCGCGCGTTCAACTGCGCCAGCAGTCCCCGCTGATCGATGGGCACGAGGCGCACATAGGCGCGCGTCGTCGCCCCGATCCAGGCCAGGAGCACCCCGGCAGCGGCTAAGGCCGCGAAAAGTAAAGTCGGTGTATTCAATGTGAACCTCCTCGAAAGTAGTCCCAAGTCCAAAGTCGAAAGTCCAAAGTTCTTGCGCTTGGGAGTGAATGTTGAATGCTAGAAGCTGATCGCTGACGGCTGATGGCTAATCGTTGCCAGCACCAGATACATCGCCGTGCCAAACGCCAGCCAAGGGATGGCGGGGAAAGTGCGGCGTTCGCCATTGTGTGGGCGGTGCCGGAGCAAAGTCACAGCACTGCCTACGAGCAAGGCGATGCCCAAGGCGACGACGAGCCGCACATCGGGATACAGCGCCGTCAACACGGCCAACGCTTTGCCATCCCCCGCGCCCCAGATGTGCAGGTCAGTGAGCACCAACGCCGCGATCCAACTGCCCACCAGGACTTGCGCTTGCTCCCCGGAGAGTCCGGCGCAGAACGCGGCGGCCCCAGCGGGGAAGACGGCGGACGGCGTGTCGGACAGCAGGATCATCAGCAGGGCGAACCCCACCGCCACGCCACCCGGCACAACCGCGCCATCCGGTGGGATGACCAGGGTGCGCAGCAGTCCCAACACTGCCAGCGGCAAGGCCGTGGCCCAAGCCGGGACTTCGCGCGTCCGCAGGTCGCTGCCGCTCAACCCGGCCAGCCAGAGGCCGACCAGGGCAGGCACGAGTGTGACAGCGGTTGCCCCTTGACTCACTACACAGATCCCAGCGGCGCGCCCATCGCGGCACACGCCACAAACACTACAAGGCAGGCCAGGACCAGCCCAACGACCAGCACCATACTGACCTCAGCTTCGACTTGTGTTCCCTGTAGAAAACGCATCGTCGTCACCCCCGTTTGAAGTAGCGGTGCAGGCTGACCTGCTGTCCGGTGCGCAGGTAGATGCTCTCTTCCAGCGTCTGCGGGTACAGGCCCGTCCACTGCAAGCCGTTGCCGGTGTCTTGCCACAGCACGTTGATGGCCGGGATGTCGCCTTCCATCTGACGCGAGGGCAACAGTTCGGCCACCTCGCGCACAATGCGACGACGCTGCCCGTTGACCGTGACGCGCTCGATGTAGAGCACCAGGTCAAAGGCGTCCACCAGGTAGCGGGTGATCACGCCGGGGGCCATCGCGGAATCGGCCAGTTGCCACATCTGCACCACGCGGTTGGCGATCTCGTGGACGCCGTTGGAGTGCAAGGTCAGCAGTTGCCCGTCGTGGCCGGTGTTGGCTGCCATCAGGACGGAGCGAATCTCTGCCCCACGTGCCTCGCCGGTGACGATGCGGTCCGGGCGCATCCGCAAGGCATTGATCACCAGGTCGTCCAGCGTGATGGCGCGCTGGCCTTCCTCGGTCTCTTCCGTGGTGACCATTGCGATCCAGTTGTCGAGTCCCAGTTGTAACTCAGGGGTATCCTCGACCGTGACCACCCGCTCTTCCGGGGGGAGAACGGCGCACAGGGCATTGAGCGTATTAGTCTTGCCCGACCCTGTGCCTCCGGTGACGATGAGGTTGAGCCGTCCCAGCACACAGTCACGCAAGAAACCCGCAATGTCGGCAGTGAGCGTCCCTAATCGCACCAGGTCGTCCAGCGTGCGAGCGACCAGGCGGTGGCGGCGGATCGTCACCGCGACGGGCACGTTGTCCACCAACGGTTCCATCACCGCGTTGAGGCGGCTGCCGTCCGGCATCTTGGCGTTGACCCTGGGATTGGAACGGTCGAAGCGCCGTCCGTGCCGTGCCGCGATGCGGTCAACGAGCTTCTGCACCTCGCGGGCACTTTCGAAACGTATACTGGCGCGGTACATCCCCCGTTCGGCATCGTCCACCCAAATCACGTCCGGGCCGTTGATCATAATCTCCTCGATGGTGGGCATATTCAGGTACGGGGTGATGACACCGTAGCCGAAGATGTCGTACTGCAAGCGCGCGACCAACTCTTCCAGCGACTCGGTAAAAGGCCGCCCGTGTTGCAGCGCAGCGTTCGCGTGTTCGTCGACCAGGGTGCGCAGCAGCGTCTCGGCCTCGCGTTCGACGTGGGCGGTGGGCGTGCGCAAGGCTTCCAGGCTGAACTGCCCGGTCAGGCGTTCACGGGCAGCAGCGAGCAAGCCCGTGTAGGGATCGGGGTACTCCGCAGTGGCATGCGCGGCAACCCGTTGAGCAAAGGTCGATGGCGCTGCCATTAGGCCACCTCTGTTGCCGCAGCCTGGGTTTCCGGTGTGGAGCCGAACGGCCATTCCAGTGTGCCCCCGGTGACCGCCAGAAAGGTTGCCAGTTCGATTAGGGGCGCGTAGTGACCGGGATACAGTGTCTCTGGCCCGCGCGCTGGCTCGTGTTTTTTGTCACGGTAGACGATGAATCCGGCATACAGCGGTGCACAGCGCACGATGGCGCGCACCTGCTCCGCATCCCAGGCAGCTCCCGCAGGACTGACGACGGCGCAGATATTCAGACTGGCGGCGATTGTCGCGAGCGCTGTGCCGTTGGCCAATTCGGTGAAGATGTGCTGCACGGCTTTCGCCGTTTCTGGATCAGGGATCAGGCTATGCCCGGTCGCGACCCGCCCATCGGTAGTCTTGATGCGCACTTCACAGTCGAACAGGTAACCATACGGCGGTTGCTTACCTGAGTACAGACCGTAGTGCGCCAGGAGTCGCTTTTTGCCGACGTGCGCCTGTGGCTGTTCCGCATCTGCGTCAGCCTGGGATGGCATAGCGGGTGCGGTGAGATGTCCAGGAATATAGCCGTTGTCCTCCCAGATGACATCCAGTTCCAGTTCGAGTTCGTCCAGCGTGCTGGTTGCCACCGGCCAGGTGACATGATCTGCGCCCATTTGGACGAAAACGGATTCAGGCGGATAGTCTTCCCGTTTCAGAGTCAATGCCCGCCGCAACATCTTGGTGCGATCCTTGGGCAGGCCGATGCGTTGTGCGTGTTCGGCTGTGCTTTCCCAAAATAGATTCGTTTTCATTGTTCCTTGCTCCTTGTTGTAGTGTTGTTGTTTTATGATTGCTGTGCTTCCCGTGTAGGACCGAACGTCCATTCCAATGTGCGTCCGGTGACGGCCAAGATCGCCAGGGTGGTTTCCCAATCGATCAGCGCCTCGTGTTGGCCGGGGTACAGCATCCCCGTCCAGCGCGCCTGCTTGTGGGTCACGTCGTGGTAAACGACATACCCGGAGTACAGCGGCGCGCGGCGCACGATGTCGCGCACATTGGCCTCGCCCCAGCGTCCGCCACTGGGACTGCCGAGGCCGCGCCGGTTCAGGTCGGCGGCGATGGCATACGGCGACGCCCCACCGATGAACTGTGCGAAGATGTCGGCTACGACAGCCGATGTGTCGGGATCACGCACCAGGCTGTGCCCAGTCAGTGCTTGGCCGTCGCTGGTCTTGACGGTGATGTCCGGGCCGAAGCTGTAGCCGTAGGGCGCGGTGCTTCCGTTGTGCAGACCATACTGCGCCCGTAGGTGCTTGTTGCCACCCCTTGCCTGTTCACGTCCGGCCTCGGCCACGGCCTGCGCTTGCGCGGCGGGCACAGCGGGACTGTCAGGGACGTAAACCCCACCTTCCCACGCCACGCCTAAGTCGCGCTCCAGCTTGTCCTGGGTGCTTAAGGCGACGGCCCAGGTGACGTTGGCCGCGCCCATTTTTCGCCGGATCCGGCGCGGCGTATAGCCGTTGCGCTTCAGCGCCAACGTCCGACGCAACATCCCGGTACGGCGCTCCGACATGCCAATGCGTCGCGCGTGATCTACTTCGCGTTCCAAAAAGATACTTGTTGCCATTGTTCCTCTCTCCTTATTGTTAGTTGCTGGTTTACTGGTCGCTGGATCAAGCATCGAGCTTCCAGCAACCAGTTTCAGTTCCCGATAAACATACTTTGCACCTGCTGCCACAGTCCCGGCTCTTTGCGCCGCTCCGGTGGCTTGAACGCTGCCGCCTCTCCTTCGATTTGCCCGCCCCGGCTAACCCAAGTGTTAGCTAACGGTGGGTAAAAGCGCACGGCCATCGACACAATCGCGTCCGACGTGGGATTGGGCTTCTCCAGCACGAAGGGCGTCTGGTGATTGTTACTGTAGGTGAACTGTGAATCGTAGGGCACTTGGGCGAACTTCTTCATTCCAATGGTGTTGATCACGTCCTTCAGCTTGAGACCTGCCTCGGTACTCCACTGGTTGATGACCAACTCGAACTTGCCGATGCCCTCGCCAAAGGTCTGCTTCAGTTGCGGCACAGTCTGGCCGGTGGAGTGCATATCGGCCACATCGGGCCGCACCACGGTGAGCACCAGGTCGGCGGCGTCCAGTGCGGCGAGATGTACATCGTTGTTGACGTCCGGCCCCAGGTCGATGATCACGAAGTCATATTGCTTATGCGCGGTGTCGATGATGGCGCGGGTCAGTGCCTGCGTGCGGTGCGGGTCTTCGCGGAACTCTGACCGGCCCGCGACGTCCATTGCCGCGATGCCGCTCAGGCAATGCAGCTTGGAGGTCGCCTTCGTGCTCCACAGTTGTACTTTCGTCTTGAGCGTCTGCGGTGGACAACTGGCGCTCTTGGTGCGCAGATAGTCCAGTAGCAAAGTATTGATCAGGCCGTAGATGTTTTCCTGCGGGGATAGGCCCAGGCGGGGCGCGACTGCGCCGCGGGTCATATCCAGGTCCATCAACAGGGTGTCTTGCATGGCGATGACGCCAAAGGCCGCGGCGAGGTTGATCGCCAGACTGGTCTTGCCCACACCGCCGCCCGTGCCCCACAAAGCGATCACCATACGTCGCCACCCGGCCTCGGCCAGAGTGTACAGTGTGGGGGTGTCCAGCGGGATGTAGCTGCTGCTGGCCCGTTCGGCGCGCGCCTGGGTGACGGCGTTGGGGATCAGTTCCAGCAAGCGCCGCAACTGCGCGTCGTCGAGAGGCAACGAGACGTGGCCTTTCATTCCCAAGGCCAGCAACTCGTCGGTACGCGATTCCAGCGGGGGCAGCAGACCGATGCACGCAATGGGCCGTTCGTCGTAGTGCAGCAGTTCACTCACCAGTTCTGAGCGAAAGCCGGGCAAGGTGGGCGAGAGCAGCACCAGGTCAGCTTCCATTTCGGTCGCGTCGGTGAAGACCCCGGAAGCCGTGGTCGGCCCGGCGACGATTTGCAGTTCCGGTATCTCAGACAGCGCGCGTTCCAGACGCTGCATGTCGTCCCATACCTTTGTGCCGATGACAATCTTGATGCGTTCCATATAGTTCTCTCCTTCGGATGGTAGACAGTAGACGGTAGACGGAATACGGGTTGGGGATAAGGGAAAGGGGCGAAAGGGTGAAAACCCACCCTGTACCCGACTTTTCGTCTCTCCCACTCACCCATTCACCCACTCTCCCTAACTCCCTGTTACCGTGTCTCCGTCTCCCCCTGTCTACTGTCTACCGTCTCCGGTCTACCTCCCCAGAACTGCGCGTTGAAGTCTTCCCACGCGAAGCCCGGAGTCTCCGGCAAGGCTTGTCCTGCGGCGACGGTCGCGCGCCAGATGGCGGGCCGTACCGCAAGGGACATCTTGCCGTTGAACACCGCCCAATCCAGGCTCTCGGCGGTGGTTTCGGGGACGAGCACGTCCACGCCCACCACCGGCCCGGCGATAAACGGTGCGGGTTGCTGCCCGTCAGTGGTCACCGCCCCGTATTGCGGGTTGGCGATCTGTTCGTGGTTGACGCGCACCACGATGGCCCCGGCCACCACCCGCTTGGTCACCGGCAGTTGCAGCGTGACCGTCACGGGCTGTAACAACGCCGCGTAATCGGGCAGCGGCTCCGGTGTGGGCGGGGGTGGCGTGACCCCGGCGGGCAAGGGTGGCACGGTGCTGGTCGCCAACTCGGTGGCGCGCACTGTGCCTAACGTGGTGTACAAGTCCACCAGGTCGCCGACCGCGATGTACGGGGTGGTTTCGGCGTCCACTGGAATGGACTTGATGACCAACTGGGGATCGGTGAGGGCCAACGCCAGACGGCGCACTTTCTGCGCGTTCTCACCGGTGGCAATGCGCCCCCGGTTGAGCACATCGCCCGCGCGCACCGTCTCGACGAAGACCCCATCGGCCAGCATCGCCTGCAAGGTTTCCGGTGTGAGCACGACTTGCAGCAACGACGCACTGAACGACTGCTTGTCCAAAGCAATGTAACCGTTGGTGTAGGCGTCTTGCAATGACGTGTACGCCGGAATGTCCTGTACCGCGATGGCGACTTCGTAGGTAGGCGGGGTGGTGAGTTGCGCAAACAACAGCACCCCCACGAACGCCCCCCCAACGAGTAGCAGGCCGACCCAGAATTGAATGGATTTCAGAATTCGCATTTCGTTCTCCTCTCTCTTTTCCTAAATTTGGTGTGCAGTTTGGAGTAGGGAGTACGGAGTAAGCAGTAAGGGGAAACCTCCCCGCTTACTCCATACTTCTTACTCCTTACTTCCTTTACCGAGCGTCGCGCGAGTCTTGTCCAGCAAGCCTTTTCGCGCGGGAACACCTAACGTCTCCTCCGCAATGGCTTGCGCCGCCGCCTTCAGGTCGCCGACCACGGCGTGGGCCTGTGACCACTGCTGCTTGAGGCGGCGCTCGTGCCATTGGGCGACCGGGGTATCAGCGCTGACGATGAGCACCAGGCTGGCGAGGTCTACCAGGGCGGGGGGCGG
>Ga0334886_1002239_pt1 | contig 19973 bp, 16 predicted proteins | sample GraSluR1_MG_9_FD_207232 | JGI IMG/M metagenome (GOLD analysis project Ga0334886, IMG submission 207232) | Sludge microbial communities from methane-producing bioreactor in Wageningen University, Netherlands - Granular Sludge_27_06-R1 | ecosystem: Engineered > Bioreactor > Anaerobic >... | reverse complement strand
CTGTGAACCGGGCCGCGGCTGCCTGCAACGGAATCGCATCCTCGCGGTCACTCAGCGCAGCACCGGAGCGGATCTTTGACAACTGAATAAAGAGGCCCCGGGCAGCCGGACGCCTCAGAAGCGCCGTGCCATCGGCCCCGGCACACAATGGTGTCCGACCAAGCCGACACGCGACGAGCCAAGTCTCGCCGACCGCGCCCACGAGACCCGTCCGCCTGCTAACAGCCGAATCCCCACCCGGCAACCATCCGTCCGCCTCATCCGGCCACACCGGCACCGCCGCCCGTGTTCGACGCGTTTCCGGCGTTCGACATCAGCCCTTGCGTGAAGTCGGACTCGTCAAGGCAATGCTGGCGCGGAGTCAGCCGCGGCCTCGGGCAGGTCGAAGAAGAGAGCCACAGTAGAAGGCAGAATCGGATACTGGATGCGGCAGCGGTAGACGTCAAAACGGTCACCATCCCACCCGAGCTGCTGGAAAGCGTAACGAGCCAGTTCGGGGTATTGCGGATAATCCGTCGTATACAGAGCCGACGCCCCTTTGCCCAAGTGCGTGACCGGCTCGCGCGGTTCCAGACGCTGCCAGGGCGCATGCGTCCCCGCCGGCTGTACCTCTGCCAGGTGGTCGGCCGATGCCAGCGCGGTGGGGCTCATGGCCCCGCACGTGTCTTCGCGGATGACCAGGTCCAGCAGCAGCGTCTCGCACGGCACACGCACCTCGGCCAGGTGCGCCCCCACCTCATTGCCCGGCTCCCGAAAACGCGGCACGGCCGCCCGATTCAGGTGCCCTTCGACGCACGTCACCGCCGCCGTCTTGCCCACACCCACACCGGTCAGTTCACCGTACACACGTCCCGGCGCCCCCGGCACTGTTCGCAGTTCCAGCGTCGGCTCGCTGCAGAACTCACGCAACAGGCCGACGCCGTACTTCTGGTCCGCTGTGGGAATCAGCGGCTCGCGTTGCACATTGCGCATCGTGCCGTCATCGTTCATCGTATAGGCCGGCGATAGCACAATCGGGGCACGCGTCGGCCGCAGCCGGCGCAGCGAAACGAAGCCCGTCACGTTCGCCAGGTCCAGCAAACGCGCATCGTGCTCCGCCGGCTGCACGATCAGGCACTTCATCTGCACCCGCACCTCGAGCCCGAACAGGTGGCGTTGCCCCCGAAAAGTGGCCCGCCGGTGTTGAAACGTGATCTGGGCGGCCTCATCGTCATCGACCAGCGCACTGACCATGGAATCAAACGTCGTGCGGTCATCGGCGTGCTTGTTCACGAGTTCCTCGAACTCGTCCGTGGCCCGCGCCGCGGCCGCCACGGCCGTCTCACGCACGCCGGCCTTGCGGGCCGCCTTCAGAAACATCCGCAGCGCCATGATGCCCGGCAGATGCAGGCTGGCGGCCAACGGCCCGGGAGACGACACCACCCGCAGCAGCTTGCAGCACACGTTCATGTCGACGCCCAACGACCGCCGCAAATCAGTCGGCTTGACGATGTGGCCCCGTACTCCCGCGATGAGCTCGGCAAGGGCCGTACGCAGCCGCTGTACTACCGCGGCCGTCTCGGCCTCAAACACGTGCACCTCCGGCGACGATGCCGCAGGCACCAGCGCGTTTCGGTCTGTTCGGTCTACGTCCACGTTGCAGCAAGCTCTCCACGCGTCCCCGGCAACTGTGCAATTGGCACGAGTGGCCGCGGCGGACGCCGGCCTCGGGTCGCCACAGCACCGCCAGCCGGCATGCCCGCCGGAATGCCCGTTAGTAGCTATCGTAACAGGCGCAGATTCAGCCGCAATAGCAGATCAGGTTCAAAACGGAATTACATGTCGAATCACCGGCAGAATTACGTAGGGAATTACGAAGATAATCATTGACACAAGCAACGCCGGCCGATAGCATGAGCACTAATGAGGTGGAAAGGATCCGGCGACACGGCCCCGTTCCGGCCGAGCCACCCTTTCCCCCCGCCATCAGCAAGAACATGTCGCCGGTGTGTGGGCGAGTGTCCTGCCGCCGCGGCATTCGACCCTCGCCAGCCACGAGGGCCTATTCGAAGGAGGAAGGATAATGGCAAGAGTGTTGTTGGCTGCCCTGGCGGTCACGGCCATCACGACGAGTGCGTGGGCCATCGAGCCGGGCCTGTATGGCGTCCAGTCGATGAACGATACCGGCAACGGGCTGTTCAAGATCGACCCTGCAACCGGTGCCGCCACGAAGCTCACGGACCTCAACAAGGATCCAAGCATCACCGGCGCGTCGTTCCTGTACGGCGAGCTCTACGTAACCGACGTCTTCAATTGGGTTTCCGGCAGCGGCTACATGCTCTACAACAAGTTGGACATGGAAACCGGCATCTTCACGGGTGTCCATGACCAGGGTTACGACTTCAACTGGCACGGCCTGGCGTCGTCTGATGCCCTGGGCGTGACGTGGGCGATCGGGCAGGACACCAACAGGTCGCTCATCCAGACTGACGCCTTCGGCAACATGACCATCATTGGCCCGACCGGCATCGACGGCCGCGGCATGGCCTACGACGATGCCAACGGCATCCTCTACGCAACCAACTACGACGATTCCGGACTCTACTCGGTCGACATCAACACCGGCGCCGCAACATACATCGGTGACACGGGCGTGCGCTGCGATTTGGTCGGATTGGCCTATGACGATTGGAACCAGATCCTGTATCTCAACGAGGCCGATGTGACCAATTCGCTGTACACGGTGGACGTCACAACCGGTCTGGCCACGTTGGTCGGAGCAAACGGCCATACATGGATCGACGGTCTGGCCTGGATTCCAGAGCCGTCATCGCTGGCCCTCCTGGCCCTGGGCGCCCTGCTGGCCCGGCGCTACCGCTAGCGACGCTGCAGGCAGCGCTTTTCGCGCCTTAGTTGGCTGCCGTGTAGGCGGCAGGCGCTGAGGGGATCAAAGACCGCCGCACTTGCGCAGTGCAGCCCAGGTCTCCACGTGACCGGTCGTGCTTAGGCCGTAAACGTGGAGACTGCTTTTGCGCGCAGGCATGGCAATCGTAAGACTAATATAAACAAATACTTACGCCGCTGGCACTACGACCCAAGCCCCGGCAGGCCGAGCGGCATTAACGCTCGTCGGTCAACTCATACGTTCCGTAGCCGGCTCGGCGGAGCTTGCCTTGCCGCACCAGCTCGTCCCAGACGGCCTGCGGGTACTGCGTCGGCGGCGTAATGGCCACTATGCCAGACTTGCCGCCGCTGCTCATGGCCCCGTGCCCCAGGCGTGATTCGTCGTCAAGCCGCGTCAGCTTCAGCCGCTTCTTGAAGGCCTTTAGTGCGTTCCGCAGTTGGGTGGCGTCCGGCCCATCGCCCGGGGGCGGGCAGGGATCGTTCGGCGAGCCTGCTGTGCTGCTGGTCATCGTGTGCTCCCGCGTGGCCGCTGAACAGGCGGCCTAGTACCGATGATACCATCCGGACGCCGGTCGGTCTGCGGGGCGCCAACGAAGCTGGTCATTGCGCGGCCGACTACCACAGCGCATGGCGGCGGCCTGCTTAACCTAAGGGCGGCCCACAGTGACTATGCCGGGCGTTTCATTCGCCAAAGAGCAACTGAAACGCCGCGAAATCCGCCAGGTCGGCGTCGCCGTCCCCATCCAGATCCGCACAAGCGCAGTCTCCGGCCGGGGAGGCCTGCGGGCCAGTCAGGCAAGCGGCCACCAGCGGCCAGTCGTCGGCGTCCACAACGCCGTTGCCGTCGCAGTCACCCAGGGTGAAACCGCCCACGACCGTCAGCGTGATGGGCAGGGGATAGGTGCTGAACTCCGGGTCTCCATTGCTCCCGGTATGGCCGATCTTCAGGCCGTGCGGCGTGCTGGCAGCGAAGTTGGTTGCGGCTGCCGGGTATAGGGTCGCGGTGGTCGTGCCCGGGCCGACCGCCCGGATGACGAGACGGTAGAGATCTGCCGGAGCGCCCAGGCCCTGCGTGAAATCAGTGCAGTACCCGTTGATATTGCTGACACCCTCGTCGCCGAGAAGGCCGCGGGGCAGCTCGATCTCTGACCGCGTCTTGCTGAACTGGCCCAGCGCCTCGACGCTCACGACCTGGGCCACCCAGCCGCCGTCCAGCACGATATCGTGCACAAACTGCATGACGCCGTTTTCGGCGCCGGGGGCCAGGTTCGCACCGGCCGTCAGCTCGGCCCGCACCGTGATTTCAACCTCGTCATGTACGGACAGCTCGTCGAGCGGCCGTCCGCTAAGGACCACGACGGCCGTCGTAAGCGTGCACACGGTTCCCGTGTTGTCGTTCAACACGACGCCGGCGCTCGCGGGCGTGGTGCTGGTGTAGCGCACACCGACGACCTGGCCGGTCGTGCTGCCCTGGAAATTAAGTGTCCATTGCAGGTCACTCGGCTCGATGCCGTTGTCGCCGGTAGCATCCACGTCCCAGGGTCTGATCTGGGTGGCCGGATCACCCCCGTCACCCTCCGGAGCATCGGCGAAGCTGTTGCTGAAGATCCAGTCGTCGTCGCCGAAGACCGCAGCAATCCGGGCAATGTCGTCGGCGTCGCAATCGCCGTCGCGATCCGCGTCGCCGGGAATGAAAGGTGTGGCCAACGGATTCAGGCGGCCGGCCATGATCTGGTAGGTATAGGGGGCGGAGAAGTCATAGTCCGGACTGACGCCGTCCGCGAGCCAGAGCGGCACATTGGTGAGGTAGGGCTGAATGGCGTCGGGGTTGGTGTTGGCCGCGTTGTCGTAGAAGAACTGCGGCGCGCTCCCCTCGCCCCCGCTGCCCACGAGGCTCTCGCCGCGGATCCACTGTTCGGTGGCGGTGTCCGGCCAGTTGTTGCCGTTGGGCATTTCGCCGACTGCGCCCGGGGCGGGCTGCCAACCGTCGCCCGTGGTGCGGTAGTCCACACGGGTCAGGACGTCGGGGTTGAAGCCCTGGGGGTCATCGAGGGCGTGCACGTGGCGATAAGGCAGGCCGGGATGCGTGCTGCCGCTGTCCACGTGACGCTCGTCAACGTCGTATTCCCAGCCGCGCTCGTGCTCGTAGCTGACTTCGTCCACGACTTCCAGGTCGTCAGTTATGTCGTCGGGCGTGCCGGCGCCCTTCATATCAAGCGTGTATCCGCCCATGCCATTGGGCTGCCCCTCGTCCAGGTTGCCGTCACCGTACTGGTCGACCTGCTCTTGCGTCTGTGGATCAATGACCGGCGTGATGAGTTCGTCATCGTGCGCAATGTCCTTGCCCCAGCGCAGGCCGAGGGGATTGGTGGGATCGGCCTGGGTCCGGCCCGGACGGTTGCGGATCAGCATGATGGTGTTGCTGCCGTCATTCTCGAGCTTGCCGGGCGTGTCGAGCCCGCCGTTCCAGATGCTGTTCCAGCGCTGGAAGCTGGTGTCGCTCAGCAGCGTGGGGTAGTTGCTGCTGATGCTGATGCCCAGGACGAGCAGCCCGTTCGGGCCGAGTTCCAAGCCGTCGAGGCTGAAGAACTCGTCGATCTCCTGGGCCAGCGGGCGCGGTGGTATGCTACCGAGCGGGTAGTACTTGGTCATGGCGCCGTTGACGAAGGCCAGCGCGTAGCCGTCCAGCTTCTTGCCGGGCGTCCCCAGCAGCTCGATGAACTCGCGCGTATCGTCCAGACTGCCCGGCGGGTTGATGAATACCTCGTTGATGAAGACGGTGGCGTTGGCGGGCATGAGGCCGATGAGGGCGACAAGCGCCAAGGTGATGCCCCTCCGCATGGGTGCTCCTCCAGAATAATGCTTGCCGAAATCACTTTGCGCCGGGCGCACATCGTGTTCTCGCGCGCGGCGCCCTGCTACTGCGCGGACGGGGCGGCACTGTGCCACACCCTTCACTTGAGCTCGAAGGACTCCACGGAGCGCCGGCCGATGCTCAGTACCCCGTCGAACACCAGGGCCTCACTGAGGTCCGTTTGCTCGGCCGGCATGACGTCGCCATTCAAGGCGAACTCCCCGTCCCGATTCGTGTCGTCGAACACGCCGACGTGTCCGTCGGCAAACAGCACGTTGGCGCGCACGCGATTGTGGCCCTTGTGGCCGCCGAAGATCCAGGATCCGAAGCCGTGACTGGGCCCGAAGTCCGCATAGTTCTGCGTGCCATAAGGACCGCCATACGGGCCGTCGCTCAGGTTCTTGACGGAGCGCTCCCCCAGCACAATGTCATCCGTGTCCGTGCGGCCGTCACCCAGCAAGGGAATGCGCGCCTCCGGCACGCGCAGCCAGCGCCCCAGCGCCAGCGGCCCCAGGGTGGCGCTGACCCGCTTGAGATTGTAGTCACGCGAGCCGGGGTTCCATTCGGTGCGGGCCATGTACCAGGACTGTGTGTAGTTGGAGTTATAGCCGCGCCGCAGCAGATCGCGAGCGGCCTGCTCGTCATAGCGGCCGTACGTGTCGAGCCCGAGCTTCTGGTTGTAGCGCGCCGGGTTCGAGGGACAGAGCTGCTCGTTCGGAAAGCCGGTTCGGCTGTTGACCAGGTCGGCCACCCAGCCGATCTCGTCAACGGGACCGTCGCGGCCCTTCGACAGATCGGGATCAAACGAACCGCTGCAGGTGTAGCCGCGGTTGCTGGTCGCGTACGCATGCATACCAACACCCAGATTGCGGAGATTCGCCCCACACTTGACTTGCCGGGCCTGCTCGCGCGCACTGCGCAATCCCGGCAGGAGAATGGCCAGCAGCAGCGTGATGATCGCAAGCACGACCAGCAACTCGATAAGCGTGAATCCTCGGCGCATGGTCAACCTGCCAGCACAGTACATGGTGCATCCTCGCATACCTGGAGCGCGAAAATGGAACTCGGGTCAATCATTGCACACGGATTGCTTGCATCGCCGCACATTACCGCGGGATCGAGCACCGCCGGCCGGCGGCCAGTGCGGCGCTCGATCCCCGCGCAGTAGTCTTGCCCAGCGGGCATTCTCGTATTGGTCGGCCGCAGAGGCGGCGCCGGCCTGAGCCTGTCCGCCGCGGCGCGTGGCCGACATTGAACAGCGCAGATTGCTCAGGACCTCACCTCCGCCACTGGGTACCAAAGCCGCAGCGCGTCAGGCGTCGATCTGTCATCAGGCGCGCCGCCGCGCCAGTGACAACAATGCCGGCAGGAAGAACAGCGCCATGGTGCCCGGCTCGGGCACGTAGTACCCCGGGTTGCCGATGTCGTCGTTTGCCGACGGATACGAGCCGAATTCGTCCCCGACTTCCGACAACACCCATTGGTAGATGTCGTTCTCGCCCAGTGCCGCGGGGGTGGCCGGGTTCCCGCTGATGTACCGCGTGCGGATAGTGCCCTCGAAGTCCTCGTCACCGTAGGTCAGGCGGTCGACCAGCGTATCAGTGGCGTCAAAGAGGTTGATTTCGTCATTGCGCCCCAGGTTGTTGGTGTAGCCGCCCAGAACGACCACGCCGCTGAGCGACCAGTCCGCAATGAACGTGGCCGCATCATCCTCGGTGATGATCACCGATTGCCAGGGGGCCACGATCCCAAAACCGCTCAGATCGAGGGCGCCCGGAATGCGGCTGTCGTCATCATAGCTCCAGCCCGTCATGTCGATGGGCGTATCACCAATATTGGTGAACTCGACGAACTCCCCGCCGGTCCCAGAGTACATGTACTCAGTAATGACCATGTTGGCGACGGCCGGCGCGCCGCCCAGGATGCCCAGTAACAACACCGCCAGCACAACACACTGCCCACTAGTCGCTTTCATCAACTGTCTCCTCGCTACCGTGTTCATCTTCATTTCTCCTCCGACAACACCGTCGGTCCGGATCAAGTAAGCACGCGCTTGATTGTGGACAGCGCCCGCCCGCCGCCCGGCTGCGCGCCATGCGGCCACCCGCCACGGCGGACAAGCTCGGGGCCGACGCTCATGCAACGCGGTAGCAACCAGGGCCGTACGCGTTCGCGCGCGTCGCGGACGCACTTTCCGCGCACACTGATACCACGCGAGTGTTAGCAGATGGTTAGCCGCGGATGAAGATACGTCCGCTGGACGGAGATGCCGGCCAGCGAGCTCCGCACCAGTCTGCCCAACACGCCGAGGCGAGATCCACAGTTTCCGCACAAGCGGTGCAGCTTCCTTGTGCCGAAGTTAACGTTCAGCTAACCGGGTCTTAACGTAGGTTGGCTCCACTGCGGCTCAACACCGAGCACCGCAAGCGAGGAGTCCGGCAATGTGGAAACACGCTACTGCCTGGTTGGGCTGGGCCATCCTGGTCGCAGCCGCAGTCAACGCCCAGCAGCCACCCGAGCAATTGGTGAGAATTCCGGCGGCGTGGACTTCCTCCGGCACTACGTACGGCACGACAGACTCGCTGGCCGCCTGTGCCACTAGCGACGGCCGCGCGCTGGTCTTTGCGACCGCCAAGAAGGCAGGCCGCATCGACATCTTCGATGCCAACACGGGCCGCTTCGTCGGCAGCCACGGTTGTACGGGCAGCGCGGTCGGCCAGTTCCGCCATCCCAACGGCGTCGTCGCGGTGCGACTCCCGCGGTCGGCGTCGTCCGGGCAGAGCACCAGTGACGTAGCCGCAATTCTTGTTGTCGAGCGTGATAACGCCCGCGTGCAGGCCTTCTGGGCCGACGACCTTGGCCCAGCCGGCTGCTTTGGCCAGGCCGAGCTGCAGCGCCCCTACGGCGGCGCGGCGTCCACACGCGCCGACGGCACGTACTTGTACGTGACGCAGGCTGATGTTCCGGCCGATCGGGCGGTCTGCATCTACCGCCTCACGACCGCCGGAGCCGAGATTAGCGCCACGTTCGTGCGCGCCTTCGGCGATAGCAGCGGCCGCGGCGTCCTGCACGAGGCCGAGTCCGTGCTCGTCGATGATCGCATGGGACGTGTATTGCTCTGCGACGAAGACAAGCGCCAGCGGAACGTCAAGGTCTACACGACCGACGGCACGTTCACCGGCCAGACTTTCGGCGATGGTCTTATCGCCGGCGATCCTGAGGGCCTGGCGCTGTTCGCGGACGGTACCGGCGGCTTCGTGATCGTCACAGACCAGCGCAAGGACATCACGATCTGGCACGTGTTTGACCGCCGGACGTACGAACACCTGGGTGACTTCACCGGTACCCCGCCCATCGCGAATACCGACGGCATATGCCTGTACCCGCAGGCGCTCGGCCAATTCACCTATGGCGCGCTGTTCGCCGTTAACAACGACGCCGACGTTCACGCCTACAGCCTGGCGGACATTACGCGGGCGGTGGCGGCCATGCGGGCCGCTCAGCAATCCGAGCGCAGGCCTGAAGCGCCGGACTCATAGCGCGGCGCGCGTGAACCACTATCCGCAGCCGGCTCGTCCCGCGCAGGTCGGCTCGTCGCACCGCCGACGCTCAGCAAAAAGCCCAGCACGACCGCCAGCAGCGCGGCCATGAACACGCGCCACTCGCCGGGCAGGGCGTACGTGAACGTCTGCGCCGGAATCCAGAACAGCAGCGTCTTCGGCAGAAACGCCAGCGCGAACACCGGTTGCGCCTCGCGCGCAAAGGCCTCCAGACGCCACGAACGCCAGCGGTGTCGGATCAGGTGGTTGCAGTAGTCGTGGCTAAGCATCATCCCCCAGGCGTACATGCCGAGGAAATTGAGCCACAGGCTCTTCGAGAACGCGATCCACAACCACGCCGGCAGCAGCGGCACCGCCGCCGGCCAGTAGCGCATTTCCACCAGGCCGTTCACGAGGATGGAGAAGCCGGGAAACACCAGCGTGAACCAGCAGCCGTACACGCCCCAGACGGCGGCGCGTTCCAGGACGTGGTCGCAGCCCCAGTGCCCCCGGCTCAGCCGAAACTTGAGCAGTTCGCCGAACGTGCCCAGCAGGAACAGCTTGCCGAACCCCATCAGGAACGGGTGCGTCAGCGTCAGTGCCGCGAAGCGCCCCGGCCAGGTCGCGGCGAACGTCACCAGTGCCAGTGAACCGACTGAGAGCGCCACCGCCGCAATGATTGCCCCCGGTCCCAGCCTCTCTCTCAAGCCGTTGCTCCTGTACCAAACCCACTGCCGCGGTCACGGACCGCCCGGGCAGTTCAATCCGGCGCGCCGCCGCCGCACGCTACGGCTTTGCGCTGCGCGTCATGGCATCATAAGCAAGCCCGACCCACGTGTCCGGGTCGAAGCCGAACCGTCCATGCCGCGCGTCGAAGTCCCGCGTCGGCTTGCCGGCAATGACGTCTTCGCGCGACTGTCCGGCGCGAATGGCCTGGCCGATGCGGTCCCGCACGGCGGCCAGCATGTCGCGGTAGGCCTGAAGTTCGGGCTTCTGCCCGACCGCCCCATGCCCCGGCACTATCCGCGTTGCGTCATCCGCCAGGGCCAGGGCCCGGTCAGCCGCCGCGATCATCCCGTCCAGCGACCCGCCGGCATTAACATCCATGAACGGGTACGAGCCGTTGAACCAGATGTCGCCGACGTGCAGCACGTTGGCAGCAGTGAAATGCACGAAACAGTCACCGTCCGTGTGGGCCGGCGGAACGTGTATGATGCGAACCGGCGCGCCTTTCCAGCTCACAGTCAACACTTCGTCAAACGTTATTACCGGTCGGGCCCCCGGCGGCGCGGGTGGCATGCTGAGATCGAGGCCATGCAGGTGCTGCGTGCCAGACATGCGCTGCTGCACGTTCTCATGCGCAATGATCAGCGCGCCGGCCGCCGCCAGAGTCTCGTTGCCACCCACGTGGTCGAAGTGCCAGTGCGTGTTGATCAGGAGCCGTATCGGCCTGTCGCAATGTTGGCGAATCGCCTCGACCAGCTGATCCGTGAGCCCGGGGTAGCCGCTGTCGACCAGCAGCCCACCCTGCTCACTTACCGACAGCACAACGTTGCCGCCCACGCCGCTGAGAGCATACAGGTGCTCGGCGAGTTGCGTCGTGTGGATCTCGACCTGCGGTCGCTCCTGGGCCCGCAGCGGGCCGGCCAGCAGCAGCGCCAGCACACCGGCGATTATCGAACGGATGACAATTCCGTGCATTGCCTTACCTTTCTTCCTGAAACCAGTCTGCACCGGCGCGGCGGCATCGCCGTACGCCGACCGCAACCAGCGTACGTCGCCCGCGGCCGGCCCGATAGTGGCTCGACAAGAAGCTACAGGACGACCGGCAGGATCCCGCCAGAGCCCGGGGCGTCGCGCCGCGCGCATGAAAACACGGGCCGGCGTACAACGCCGACCCGTGCACGGTTTCAGGTTGAGGTGCGATGTGGCGTTAGCGGCGCCGCCGGGCCGCCAGCAGACTGCCCAGGGCCAGCAGGCCGAGTGAAGCCGGCTCGGGGACGACGATCGTGCCGCTGCCGTAGTTGACCGTAGCGAAGGCGCCGATCTCCTCAAGGGCGAAGCCTTCGGTCAGGTCCTGCGGGTTGTCATCGCTGAAGGTAATCTGCGACGTGCCGATGCCGAGCAAGTCGAAGGTCATCGTGCCGAGCAGGATGTTGCCCCAGCGCGGGATGAAGGACAGGCCCTGGATCCCGTCGCCGTCGCCGCTAGGCACGGGCGTGAACAGGTCCGTGTTACAGGCAAAACTGTTGTATTGCACGGCCGGGTCGCTGGACGCGACATCGAAGCCGAAGCCGATAATGGCCTCGGCGATCGGAATATCGGCCCAGATCTCAACAGTGGCCTGCGGGTCGCCCAGGCCGGCCACGTAGTAGTCCGGCACCATGGACACGTCGATGTCTGCCAATGCGGGACTCGCCAACAACGCCATACCGATTGCCATGTAAGTCAGTTTGATCATGCTTCCCTACCTCCATTGGGGTGTTTTCGTTCTCACACTGGTTCTAGGCGGCGGCAACGGGCAAGTCAAAGCAGGATGGCATTATCTTGTCGCAACAACTCTGCGGATGTCGGTGTCCGATAAATGCTGCCTTGAGCGCTTTCGGCGGCGGCGTTCAGGGTGAGTGTGCTGACCAGCAACGCCGTGCCAACGTGTTAGTGCACCTGGGACCGAGAAGGCTGAGGTTTGTGTCGCCGGGCAGATATGGGGCAGTTGTCCGGTCAACCGAGCCGGCCGGCGGTCTGGCGACAGGCGGGGGCCCGTAGCCGTTACGGACGTTGCGGGGGCACAAAAGCGGCTGAGCTTAGCAGCCCGTTGAAGAACCGCCACTTTGTCACGCAGCGGCCAGTGGCTGTGAAAGCGGTGTCATCGGCATCGGCGTCCTGTTCGATTGGCGCATGTCCGCGGTGCGGGCCGTGATCCAACGCCACAGGGCCCAGGCGATGGCCAGCAGCGCGGCGCAGGCCGCCGCGGCCCGGCTCTGCAGGCTCCGCGGCGTGCCAACCCCGAACAGCTTCCGCAGAATCACGCCCAGGTTGTACGCCGCAGCATGAATCACGTAACGTTTGGACACGTTGACCAATCCTCGCAGCCAGCTCCGCCGGCCCGCCCCGGTCTCACACGTATGCGTGAAGCTGCGCTCACACAGCATGCGTCTCAGCCGTTGGAGTCGCCGTCCGCGCCGCCCATGAATCCGCCGACGGTTGTTCCGGAACGCCCGCTCCTGCCCGGCCGGCTTATCGGTCCACACGCGCGCCTGCGATTCATCCTTCTCGCTGATGTACGTGCGAATGCCCCACGCCGTGCACTGCGCCCGCGTCGCGTTGCTGTGATATCCACTGTCCGTCGCCAGATCCTGCAACTCCGCGTCGCTGCCCGCCCGCATCAGGTTTACCTGCGCCGCCACCAGCGTCTGCGGCAGACTCTCCGGATCGCCTGCGTCCCCCGCCTGCACCGTCGCCGCCAGCAGCAACTCGCTCTCCAAATCGACCGCGTGCTCGGCCTTGTGTGCGACGTGCGTCGTCCCATCCTTCATCTTCGCGATCCGGCCATCCGGCTCCGTCGGCGACTCCCAGTCGTTGTTCGAGAGCTTCTTGCCCTTCCGCCGCTTGTCGAACTTCTTCAGGTCGTCATCGCTCGGATCTTCGATCCCCGCTTCTTTCGCCAACCGCCGCAGGTACTGCTTGTAGTCCTCGCCCGTGTCCTTGCGGACAATGCTCTTCAAGGCCGCGTTGGCCTCCAGCAGCGTCGCGTCCACACCCACCGCCTGACCCCTCAGCAGCTTCTTCAGTTGCGCGATGCCCAGCACGAAGGCGAAGACCTCTTCATGCACTTCCAGCGGCAGCCGCTGGCGAATGTTCGTCAGCGAAGAATGGTCCGGCGTCGACTCCGTCAGTCCGAAGCCCAGGAAGCTCTTGAGCGAGTTCGAGTCCGCACACCGCCACGCGATGCCCCGCTGGCTCTCAAGCCCCTCGAAGTAGCCGATCAGCAGCATCCGGAAGTACACCCCCGGCGGGATCCCCGGCCGACCCTGCTCCGCGTAAAAACCCCGGCAACGTTCCTCGACCCAGCGATCAAAGCCGGCCTCCGCCAGCAGCTCGTTGAGCTTGTCGTAGAACGGATGCCCCGGCCCCCGCGCCACCGCCGCCGTCGGAATCCACAGTTCTTCCTGCCGCTCGCCGCCTCGCCGTCCCAACGCCATCACGCGTCCTCCTTGACGCTTTCATTATCGCATGCCCGGCAAGGGGTTTTTCAACGGGCTGCTAGCAGTCCGCCGCAAAAGTCGCCTTGACAGCGCTAGCTAGATATGCTAGATTGCCGGCCGGCTTGGAGATCACAGGTCACGGAGGACACGGCCATGGCGCTGGGGCGGCGGAAAGTGGAGCGGCAGACGGATTTCTGGGTGCCCACGAGGGACCTGCCGCAGTCGCCGGGGCATCCCTTCTACGAGCAACTCAATCAGGTTTTGGCCGCCGCGGGCTTTGACCGCTTCTGCGAGGATAGCTGCCGGAAGTTCTACCACACGCGGCTGGGTCGGCCGTCGGTGCCGCCGGGGGTGTATTTCCGCATGCTGCTGGTGGGGTACTTCGAGAAGCTGCCCAGCGAGCGGCAGATCGCGTGGCGCTGTGCGGATTCGCTGTCGCTGCGGGCGTTCCTGGGGCTGGCGCCGGGCGCCGGTTCGCCGGACGACAGCTCGCTGAATCGGTCGCGGCTGCGGATTGATCTGGAGACGCACCAGGCGGTGTTTGACTGGGTGCTCAAGCGGTTGGCCGAGCACGAACTGCTCAAGGGCCGCGTGTTGGGCGTGGACGCCTCGACGCTGGAGGCCAACGCGGCGATGCGTTCGATCGTGCGGCGGGAGACGGGGCAGAGCTATCGGGAGTTCCTGACCGACTTGGCCAAGGCCTCGGGGATTGAAACGCCGAGGGCGGAGGACCTGGCGAAGTTCGATCGGCAGCGCAAGGGCAAGAAGTGCAGCAATGACGACTGGTTCAACCCCCATGATCCGGACGCGAAAATCGCGAAGATGAAGGACGGAACCACGCATTTGGCACACAAGAACGAGCACGCCGTGGACCTGGATACCGGCGCGATCGTGGCGCCGGCGGTGCACCCGGCGGACGAAGGTGATACGACGACGATGTGGGGCACGCTGGAGCAGGCGTGCAACTCGCTGCAGGAAGTGCGCGAAGACGAGACGGTGCAGGCTGACACGAGTGGACTGCACGTGCAGGACGTGGTCACGGACAAGGGCTACCACAGTGCGCAGACGCTGGTGAACCTGGAAGAAGTGGAGTTGCGGGGCTACGTCAGCGAGCCGGACCGCGGGCGGCAGAAGTGGACGGCGAAGAGTGCCGGAGAGCAGGCCTTCAAGCGTCAGGCCCAGCAGGCGGTGTATCGCAACCGCCGTCGGCGTCGGAGTCCACGTTCCAAACGTCTACACCGCCAGCGGGCCGAGCGGGTCGAGCGCAGCTTCGAGCACGTGCTGGACGACGGCGGGATGCGGCGGGTGTATCTGCGGGGTCGGGAGAACATCGCCAAACGCTACCTGATCCACACGGCGGCGTTCAATCTGGGCTTGATCATGCGGAAACTGACTGGGTTTGGGACCCCGCGCGGCTGGGCGGACGCCCGTCGGGCCGCGGCGCGGGGTTTGCGCGCGCTGTGGAATGGTCTGGCGGTGCGTCTGCGACCTTGGACGGCCATTCCCGCGCTCAAGGTCTGGCCCGCAGCCCTTGGTCACGACCGCCCCCTGGCTGCGTGAAAGCCCGTGGAAATCGACGTCCGCGGCGGACTGTTAGGGATCCTCGTGTCGCTGCAGCACGAAGTCGTTTATGCCGTCGATTGCTTTGGCCCAGACGAAGATGAGTCGAGTGAGCCGCACACGGAAACTCAGTCGCCGTAGGTGCGCAACAAGCGTGCTGGGTTCTGCGTGGCCAGATTCGGCGAAAGCAGCGCAAGTCGGATGAAGGTCATGGCAGCTTCAATATCCATGGAACTGCACCGATTGCAGTCAGTCGGTTTGTTCACTGGACCGGGTAACGCGAACAAGGATATACGATGGTCACGCTGGATGACTTTGAGTTCCTACCGATCACGTTCTTCTCGCAGCCCCTGGAGGCTATACGGGATGTGCTGGTTAACCAGATTCTCCCGAAATGGGGCCACTGTAGTGTCAGCACCGGATCCTTTCGGCTTCCGTTTGAGCGCGAGCCGCAGTACAGCGGAACTCATGATGTGGATGCAGTGTTCTTTACTACACGCGCCGCACCAGGGTACATAGTATTCATGGCCAATTTGCAGGATGGCTGGTCCAGCCTTGCACACGTCATCAGCGCGCAACTACCCGGTCGCGTCCTGGTATGCGCGTTGGCGATGCCGACCCACGCATATCCCAAAAACAGCATGCATATACTAGAAGGCGGGGAGACGATGCGTCTCGTTAGGGCAATGAAAGATGATCCTCGCTGGGAGTTTTATGAAAAGGGCGAAATTCAGCCTTTTGAGACTGCGGCTTACTACACGCGGCGTTATACACGTGATCGTGTGAACCACCAGATTATGGTAGAATACCTGAACAAGCTCGGTATTCGGATCGACGACCCGCAGTTCTGGCAGGTTGAAGGCGAAGTGCTGCACGTGCACCAGTCGCTCCCCAAGCGGGATTAGCCTGTTTCAGCGCGGTTCGCCGGGCGTGCCAATCCTTCGCTCACCACTGCGGCTCCGATTCGGGGCGCGCGCTTCCCGGAGCCGCTGGTGCTGGTAGACTGGACGGCGGCCGGATCGGAGGAGGTTTTGCACTACGTCCGTGACGCCCTCGGCAGCGTGGTCGGGCTGCTGGACGCCGGCCAGCCGGACGCGACGCCGGAACCGGTTCCGGCGCGGCTGGTCGAGCGTTACGACTACGACCCGTACGGCAACCAAACTGGCGTGGCCGGCACGTATGAGCAGCCGTTCCGCTTCAGCAGCAGATACCACGACGCCGAAACCGGCCTGGGCCACTGGGGCTACCGCTACTACTCGGCGAGACTCGGCCGCTGGCTCAGCCGGGAACGCTTCAATGGGGCCGCGGCTGGTGGCTCTGGCCGAGCAGTACGGCCGCTACGGCTATCGGCGGATCACGGCAATGCTGCGTGTGAGCACCATGGCCCGGGCAGTGCCACTATTCACCGCCGCCTCCGGCTGGTGCCCGGCTAGCCGCCCGTCAGCGTTAGCACGAACGGGTCGATGTCGAACGCGTTCACCAGGCCGTCGCCGTTGCAGTCCGCCACCATGTGGTCGCAGTCGGGATACGCCAAGGCGTAGCCCGCCGGATCGGTCAGCGCCAGCACGAACGGGTCGATGTCGAAGGCGTTCAGCAGGCCGTCGCAGTTGGTATCGCCGACGCGGCGTAGCGCGAGATCGTCGTAGAAGACGGAGCTGGACGCGTTGGCGAAGAGATCCACGGCAGCGATGTTGCGGCTGCCATCGCCGCCGCCGTAGACACCGGCCGTCCAGGAGGCCGGCGCTCCCAGCGGCTCTCCGTCGTAGAAGACCTGATGCGAATCCGCTGCCAGGTCGATGAACACGCGGACAGGGACCCAGCGTTCGCGCACGAGCGGCGTGCTGACGGGCGTGGCCCCGTCCCGGATGAACGAGTCCGTTATCGAGTCGTGGTGAAGCTGCACGGACCAGTCGTGCGGGCCGCCGTCGTTGTACGTGTTCAGCATAATGAAATACGAGCCGCAGGCAGTGCCGGTGCAGGCGGACTGGAAGTCTGCCGGCACGTACGACCACGCCGTGAAGAGCCAGCGTTTCTCGTCCGCGCCGACGAACTCATGCACGAGGTCGCTGGGGCCGGCGATGTTCACGGACTGCGGCGGGCTCTGCCAGTGCTCCAGGTCCAACAGCGCTCCCGCCTCTGAGCTGTCGTCCCAGCCCTTCCAGCCGCCCTGATGGTGCATGTAGCTGCCCGCCGGGTAGTGATCGAAGCGGTCCACCCAGGGCGGAGTGGCGGCGGTCGAGCCGTCGTAGCACAGCACCACGCTCATCTCCGGATAGCCCAGCGCCGCCAGGTCCATCCACTCCGGGATGCCGCAGCCCTGCGAGCGCCAGAACGTCGGAGCCTCCTGCCCGGCCTCGTTGAGCCCCGGCCAGAATGCCACGCTCTCGGTGGAGTCGTTGTTCCAGATTTCCAGGACGTACAGCCCTGGCGGCAGCGTCAGACCGCCCATCGAGACCGTCCGCACTTCAAAGGCCGTGCCGTCCGGGACCAGGTCGAGCGCGCGGTCCAGGAGTTCGGCGCCGGCCATCGATGGGAAGGACGGCGCGTGCCAGATCTGGATGTACACGTCCTTGGCCTCTCCCTGGCCGGTCAGATCGTCGCAGCGTTCGACGCCGTAGGTCACTAGCGAGATCGTCGTCTCCTCGGTCAGCATCAGCCGGCGCGCGAAACCGTTGTCGGCAACCGAGTATCCACCGTCGAGCGAGCAGACGACCTGGGCGGCTCCGGGCGTGATCTCATTGGAGGCGTTCTGGCAGACCTGGTGCGGACCCACGCAGTGGCACAGGTTATCAGACGCGCGGAAGACGCACACCATTGGAGAGTAGCAGTTGTTATTGATGCAGCGAATGCGCGCCCGCCAGGTGCAGCTCCCTGCTAACCCCCAGCATCCGCAGCCGCCGAACGCCTCGACGCAGCCGATGCCGTAGCGGCACTCGTTGTCGGGATCGCTGACGCAGTCCTGTCCCGCGTCCACGACGCAGGCGCGCGTCCTGAGATCGGGCGCATCGTATGCGACCGCGCCGCCGTCCGGCAGCACGCCGCGCAGGCCGCGCACACGCAACCGGCCGTCTGCGTCAATAGCATAACGCAGATCGTCGATTTGCAGCTCCTGCGCCGCTCCGCCGCACTCCCAGAGGAAGCGGTGTCCGGCCAAATCGGCCGGCGCGGCGACCGGAGTAACCTGGCTAGTCCGGTCGATGTCGATCGGCCAGCCGTCGGGCGCCACGCCCCTGAGCCGCGCTAGAGTCACGGCGCCGTCCTCGACGCCGTAGGCCAGTTCCTCGATGTACACGTATTGGACAACTTCCGCGCCGTTTACGCGCGCGGTCGTTCGAAGAATGCCGCCGCGCATATCCGCGAAGCTCTCGACCGCCACGTCATAAGATACCGGTAGACCCAAGGCGGCAAAGTCCGGCACCGCGTTGGGCTGGCCGACCTCCCGCTCCCCCGACGCCGCGCCGCAAAGTAGTGCGGCCAGGACGATCGCCGCCAGCCGATTCGAGTTCAGCGCTGCCATGTTCCCGACCTCCGTAGAAGTGATTGGCCGGCCGTGACCGCGAAGTACACCGGGCGGTCGACGAACCCGACCTGATACCCTCTCGACGCGCTCTTATCGCCTTCCCCGAAGTGACCCGCACCTCGAGGTCAAACCGTTCCAGAGCCGACGCGGTACGTGCTGGCGCTCGCGTGACGTGTTCGCGGTGACGACGGGCCAGCCTTGCTGCTGACCGGCCGCCCCGGCGTGAGAGAAGAAGCGGCGTCGCGTGGCGGGCAATCCGCTGCCGCGGTCGCAATTGCGTACCTTATTGTCCGCAAGATGGCACCCCGAAGTCAATGATAAGTTGAATCGCGGGGCGCCGGGGCAGGGCCGGCGCATGTGGGCCATTCCGGTGATTCGGTAATAGTTAGGGTCGCGCTTCAGCGCACAGCGCGGTAAACGACGGTCTGCGTACTTCGTTTCGCGAGCTCGCGGCTTTCAGGATTGCCATTAGCGCGGGAGTCTGGTCATGGAAGACCCAGCGAGCACTGGCCCCATGCGCTATTTCGCCGAACTGCCCGATCCCCGCGCCGACGGCTGGGACGACTACGCCGACTTCGTGCTGGTCGAAGCCAAGTGGTTCAAGACATCTCTCGACAGGCCCCATGGCGCCCCCTCCGCCGACACCTGCCGGCGCGTGTTCACCCGCCTGGACCCCCAGGCCTTTGAACGCAGCTTGCGGCGTTGGGGCGCCGGCGGCGGCGAGTTGCGTCGGCGCGGTCCGGCTTCTAACATGGGGTGCCTGTGAATTACCTGGCACTGGAGAGGTGCCCGAGTGGCCTAAGGGGCACGCTTGGAAAGCGTGTGTACGGGTAACCGTACCGCGGGTTCGAATCCCGCCCTCTCCGTTGCGGCGCGGGCTGTTGCGCGCTGGTAGCGTGCGGGACAACCCTGTTCGACTGGAGACCGCCCGAAGCGGAGACTGCGGATGGCGCGCGGCTTGCCGGCGCGTATGACGAAGCCCGGCAGCGCCAGGCGGGCCATGGCCGGCTGGATCGTGCGGCACGACGATAGCTGGCTGTTCGTCGCGAGCTACATCGGCCTGGCGGTCGTACTGAGCATCTGGATCAGCCTGTTCTGGCTGGTCGCGGTGGTGGCCGCGCACGCGGTGCTCGAGTGCCTGCGGCAGCGCCATTGGAGGGCGCGCGGCGCGGCCTTGCTCGGGCGGGTGGCGTGGGAGCTAAAGCTCGACTTCGCGCTGATCCTGTTCGCGCTGCTGCTGTCGGCATACATGGACGTCATCCTGGGCGTAGCCGGCCTGGGCGGGGCGGCCCGCCTGGGCGCGGCGTCGCGGATAGGACTGCGCAGCGGAGCGCGCGCCGCAGGCTGGAGCCGCGTCGTGAAGGGCATACTCATCTCGTTGGACGACCTGGCCCAAGTGCTACGGGCGGTCC
>Ga0334886_1002232_pt1 | contig 19996 bp, 14 predicted proteins | sample GraSluR1_MG_9_FD_207232 | JGI IMG/M metagenome (GOLD analysis project Ga0334886, IMG submission 207232) | Sludge microbial communities from methane-producing bioreactor in Wageningen University, Netherlands - Granular Sludge_27_06-R1 | ecosystem: Engineered > Bioreactor > Anaerobic >... | reverse complement strand
CGCCCCAAACAGGGCGAGCGTAGTCACCGGCAAAATCATGTGCGCAATTCGTTGCCAAATCGTCGGGGCCTGAACATCATACGGCGACATCCCTCCGCCGGGCAACAGCGGTTTGCAGTCTGAACACGCCGTGAAATGCGACCAGTCAAAGCCGCTAGACGGGCTGATCGGATTGCGAAGCAGCATATTAAATATGATGATCAACACGAGGCCAAACCAGAACACAGGAATGGCCTGCCCGACGAAGGCCACAAACGTGGCAATATGATCAAACAGAGAATACTGCTTGAGCGCAGAAAGAATGCCGATAGGAATCGCAATGAGCAGTTCAACGGCAAATGCGACCAACATCAGTTGCAGCGTCGCCGGCATCCGCTCCAAGATCATGTCGAGGACGGGACGCTTGGTGACGTTGCTTGTACCCCAGTCGCCCTGCGCCATCTGCGTAAGCCAGTTCCAATAGCGCACATACCACGGCTGATCCAAGCCCATCAACTGCTCCAGCCGCGCCATATCCTCCGCCGTTAACGACGGATTCTCCTCGAAGGCCGCCATTGGCCCGCCCGGCGCAGCCGAAATCATCGCAAAGACAACGACGCTGATCAGAAGCAACAGGGGTATAGAATGGATCAGGCGACGGAGAATATACTGAGAAATGGTCCACCTCCGAGGAAATCGGGCGGAGAGAAACCCCGGGGCATGACAAACCCAATTGCCATGCCCCGGCGCATCAAAGGACTACTCGAAATCCCAATCGAACGTGTTCCAACTGCGCTGGCTTTCCCAACTATTGATGCGGTAGTTCTTCAGGTTGCTAACCGTCAGGTCGATGTCTGCACGGTCGTACAGATAGATATGCGGCAGTTCGGCGTCGATCTGTTCGCATGCGATCTGATAAGCCGCCTTGCGCTCTGCGTTGTCTGGCGTCGCCGCCGCCGCGACAAGCGCTTCATCGGCAACCTCGTTGATCCAGCGCGAGTAGTTGAAACCCGTGCCGCCGTTGGCCTCGACCGGAATGCTGGAACTGTGGAAATAGCCGAACATCTGCTCCTGCGGGTCAACCGTGTCAGACGTCGTGAACATCAGGACGTCGAACTTGCCGTGCTTGCGGAAAGCCCCGCTCGACCAGCTGCCGAACAGCTCGGCGCTGGGCACGTTCTCGATATACAGATCGATGCCCACTTCACGCAGCATCTCGATGATCAATTGCTGCGACAGCTCGCGCAATTGGTTGCCGGAAGTGGTCTGGAACTTCATGCGCAGCGGGGTCCCCTCTTCGGCATGGAGACAGCCGTGGCACTCGCGCACCCCATCCCCATCCTCATCGGTGAAACCGGCTTCCTCCAACAATGCGATCGCCGCCTCCGGATCGTACTCAGAGGGCGGAATCTCGCACTTTGCCCAGCCCATGCTTAGCTCGCTGGTGGACACAGTCGTCTTGCCGTACAGCAGTTCGTCGATAATGAACTGCTTGTCGATGCCGTACTGGATGGCCTGACGTACGCGCAGATCGGCCAACAACGGATGTGGATTGTTGATCGGGTCGTCGGTCGCGTCGATCGTCGGGTCAGCCAGATTCAAGAGCAGCCGCTCGGAACCGGGACCCGGATTGGTGTGAACCGTGATGTCGGGGTTGTTCTCGAAGGCGGGAATGTCCGCCTCGGTCAAGTCCCACAATCCATGGATCTCGCCCGAAGTGATCAGCGCCTTGCCGACCTCGCGGCTTTCGACAATGCGCAAGATCACCCTATCCAAGTACGGCTTTTCCGGGTAGTCGCGGTAGTTCTCGTTCTTGACGTAGACCATGCGATCGCCCGGAATCCATTCCTGCAACGTAAAGGGGCCGGTTCCGATCGGCATCCAGTTAAATTCCCACTGCGTCATGTTTGCGGGGTCGCCCGTAGCGTGCTTGGGCACCACAGTCATGAAATTGCGCAGGAACGGCGCGTAGAACCGGCTATACTGCACCACCACGGTGTGGTCGTCCGGGCAGGTCACCGACTCAATAGCGGCAAGATTGGACGCGATAACCGAGCCGCCCTCCGGGTGCGTGATCGCTTGCCAGGTGAACTCCACATCCTCACAAGTAAACGGCACGCCATCGGACCACACCACATCATCGCGCAGATGGTAGGTCACGGTCAGCCCATCCTCGGACACGCCGCCGTTTTCAAGAGTCGGCACCTCGACGGCGAGTTGAGGATAGTAGTTGCCGTCGGGGTCGGCCCTTACCAAACCCTCTTCATAGTAGCCTGCCGCCTCAATCGCCACGGTCTGCGTGCGGATGAACGGGTTCAGAATCTCCGGTTCCTGATAAAGGCCGTAGATCAGAACCTTCTCGCCTGCCGCAGCCGCCGGCGCTTCTTCTGCCTCCTCCGCCGCAGGAGCTTCCGCAGCCGGCGCTTCTGCCGGCGCTGCCGGTGCGCCTCCGCCGCCACACGCAGCCAAAACCATTACCGCAACCACGGCAAGCGACGCAACCAACCACCACTGCTTGCGTTTGCTCATTCGGTATTCTCCTTGTCGCCTGGATTTGGATTGGTAGAACTGGATCATGAACCGGCTCATCGTTTGATGGATGCGCCAACCGTTCGGTCCGACACCGCACCCCTCACGCCATCGTGATTTAAATTGAGCAAGACTGGCCTCTAGCACTAACTGTCGCGCCGCCCTGCATCCGCATTGAGAGAGCGACGGAAATAATGAGGTAACCCTAAGGTCGGGCGAAAGTATACCCGCTTACAATTGTTGTGTCAACCGGCGAAAATCCGCGTCTCTCCAACAACTACTAGCCGGCGACGAATGGGATCCAAGAGCTTGCGCGGCGACAGCAGGGCGGTCGGCAGGCGGCAACCACCTTGCTGTCGCACGTTTTATTACACCTTGTCGCCGCCAACCGATTGGTTTACACTGCGTGAACTCATTCGCAAAACGCCTAATCCATCCACTGTTCATTCTGCGAATTCTGCGCAACACCTTCTTCCGCCCGTTGCAGCGCCGTTGGCCGCGACACCACGTAGCACCAGTTTCCATCTGCGAGTGCGCCCGCCGCAAGATGCAGACCGGCGCGCTCGGAAGCCTGGTATCGAGTGGCGCATCTCACAGCTCGTCGCATTGTCGTCATACGTCGCGGCCGGACAACCGCATTCCGATCACCGGCCGCATCGATCAAGGGGGTAAACCCAATGTGGTCTAATGTTGCCAATATGGTGAAACGCTATCCCCTAGCAACGTTTATATTACTGGCCTATCTGTTCTCTTGGTGGCCCCTGCTGATATACATGCTAGGAGATTTCCCCGTGGAGATCGCCGCATTCGGGCCATTTCTAGCCGCATTGACTGTGTTGGCTATGACCAACGGCAGGACTGCTGTCATGTCGTTGCTTAAGCAAATGATACGCTGGCGGGTAGGGCCGCAGTGGTATCTCGTCGCCTTGGGATTTCCGCTGCTAATGACGGCGATCGCCGTCTACCTGACCGTACAACTCGGCGCGCCGGCGCCGAGCTCGGACCAGCTAGCTGCTTGGCCCGGCATCCTTCCAATGTTCCTGATCGCGCTACTCGTCCCCGGCTTAGGCGGAGCCTGGGAGGAACCCGGCTGAAGAGGTTATGCCCTGAACCGGCTGGAAGTCAGACGATCTCGGTTAGGGGCGCTGCCGCCGCTGTGGGCCATCATCGTCGTATGGCATCTCCCGCTCTTCGTCACCGGCAACATCGAATGGGTGGATGTCTTCAATATGATTGGCGGCGTAGTCATCTACAACTGGCTCTATCACCGCAGCGGAAAAAGCGTTCTGCTTGTTATGATCATCCACGCCATGAATAACGCCGTGTCCGGCGAGTTCGTCTCGCCCATGTTCACCGGCGCCGATTCAGTGCAGTTGGCTTGGATGCGTACGCTGGCGTGGGGAGTCGCCGCGCTGATTGTGTTGCTATCCCAGTGGAGATGGTGGACAATGACCGGCGCGGGTGAGGACCGTGCAAACGCTGAGTCTACACGCTAAACAGAAGCGCCCGCCGGAATGCATTCCGGCGGGCGCTCTCGCGATTACTCCGTGCCTGTCGGCTTCGCCTAAATGTCCAGCCGCGCCTGATTGGCGTGAGTCTGGATAAAACGGCGGCGCGGGGGCACTGCGCTGCCCATCAGCATGTCGAAGGTCTGGTCCGCTTCCGCCGCGTCTTCGATGCTCACGCGCAGCACCGTGCGCTTCTCCGGGTTCATGGTCGTATCCCACAGTTGCTCGTGGTTCATCTCGCCCAGACCCTTGTAGCGCTGGTCGATGCGCACGTTCTCGTCACCCAGTTCCTGACGCAATTCCTCCAACGCCTTGTCGTCGTAGACGTACTCGCTGCCGCGCTTGCGCTTGCCGTTTTCCTCGCGCGTCAACGTCACGCGGTAGAGCGGCGGCTGCGCAATGTAGAGATGTCCCTTGTCGATCAGATTTTCCATATAGCGGAAGAAGAATGTGAGCAGCAGCGTGCGGATGTGTGCGCCGTCCACGTCGGCGTCAGTCATCAAAATGATGCGGTGATAGCGCAGGCCAGACAGGTCGAAGTTCTCGCCGATGTTGGTGCCCAGCGCGGTGATCAACGCCTGGATCTCCTTGTTTGCCAGCGCCTTGTCCAAGCTCGTCTTCTCGATGTTCAAAATCTTGCCGCGCAAAGGCAAGATCGCCTGAAAGCGCCGGTCTCGGCCCTGCTTGGCCGTGCCGCCGGCGCTGTCACCCTCCACAATATAGATCTCGCACTCGCTCGGGTCTCGGCTGGAACAGTCGGCCAGCTTGCCCGGCAGCGTCAGGCTTTCCAGCGCGCTTTTGCGGATTACCAGATCGCGCGCCTTGCGCGCCGCCTCGCGCGCCCGATATGCCGTGCGCGCCTTCTCCACAATCTGGCGAGCGTCGCGCGGATTCTCCTCCAGCCATTGCCCCATACTCTCGACGATCGCCGTCTCCACATGGTAGCGCACCTCGTTGTTGAGGAGTTTCAGCTTGTTTTGCCCCTCGAACTGCGGCTCCAACACCTTGACGCTGACGATAGCCGTCATGCCCTGGCGCGTGTCGTCCCCCGTGAAGTTCGCCTCACTCTCCTTCAGGAATCCCTGCTTGCGCGCATAGTCGTTGATCAGCCGCGTCACCGCGGTGCGCAGCCCCGTCAGGTGGCTGCCCCCATCCGGCGTGTTGATCGTGTTGGCAAAAGCAAAGACCGACTCGGCGTAGCTGTCCGTATATTGGATCGCCGCTTCTACCTGTGTGCTTTCCACCTCCAGATCCACATAGATCGGCGGATGCAGCACCACGCGGTTGCGATTTAGGTAGCGTACAAACGATTTGACGCCGCCTTCGAAATAGAAATTGACCTCATGAGGCTGCTCAGGACGCTCGTCGACCAGACGGATGTCCACCCCGCGCGTTAGAAAAGCCATTTCGCGCAGGCGGGTCGCCAGCGTGCTCCACGAATATTCCAGCACCTGAAAGATCGTGTCGTCGCGCAGGAAAGTTTGCGTCGTGCCGGTCTCGTCCGGCGAACAATCTCCGATCACCTCCACATCAGTGACAGGGACGCCGCGCTCGAAGCGTTGGCGATAGACCTTGCCGTTGCGCCTGACCGTCGTCTCCATCCACGTGCTCAACGCATTGACCGCGCTCACGCCGACCCCATGCAGCCCGCCGGAGACCTTGTAGCCGCCGCCGCCGAACTTGCCGCCGGCGTGCAGTTTAGTCATAACCACCGTCACCGCAGGCAGGCCGGTCTGTTTCTGTAGCTCTACCGGAATGCCCGCGCCGTTGTCCGTGACCGTGACGCTCTCATCCTTGTGAATCGTGATGCCGATCTGGTCACAGCGCCCCTGCATGGCCTCGTCAATGGCGTTGTCCACCACCTCGAACACCATATGATGCAGCGCTTTGGCGTCGGTGCCGCCGATGTACATGCCGGGCCGGCGACGCACCGCCTCCAGGCCTTCCAAGACCTGAATCTGATCGGCGCCATAGACGAAATTCTGATTCTTTGCGTTTGCCACAAACACCTCCGTCCGTCACAACCCAAATAAGAACCGGCTCGCCGCTACCCGGCAATCTCCTCTGCCGCGGCGTGCAGGATACGCGTCCGATAAAACACGAGCAGCGCCATCGCCAACCCGCTGCCGATATAGGCGTTGATCACAATGGCGACGGCAGTTCCGATCGGCGCCATCTCCGTCAGCCGCCGCATGATCAGGGCGATGCCTACGGTGATCACGGATGTCAGCACAATGAAAGCAACCGTCGACCAGAAATTCTTGCGCACCACCGTAAAGCTCTGGGCCACGGCTATGTGCAACGGCAAATTATCCATCACGAGCGCGGCCGCCACAAAATACATATAGAAGAAAAGCACCATGACGGCCCCGCTGAAGAGGAACATCACGAGCATGCCTAGCGCCGGGCTGAGAAACGTGAGCAGCGCCGTCCCCAAAATGACCGGCACAGCGCCCGCAACCAGCAGCACGACCACCATCAAAATAAAAAGCAGCACCATCAGCCAGTGGCGCAGCACCGTGCGCGCAAACTCCGCAACGGTCGCCGGCTTGACAGCGCCGCCCAAGGGCAGCCGCCGCGCCAGCAGGTTCATGTACACGACCCCAAGCAGCAGCCCGATCAAGCCAAGCACGCTTGCTATGCCTGCGGCTGCCAGCGGATTGGCGATCTCAAACACCCGGTCCTCGGTAACCGGGCCAATTGCCACAAGCAGGCTCGGCACATGCAATAGCGAACTGCTGACCAAAACCTCCATCAGGTTGGAATGCCGCCCGGCCTCGGCCAGCATCTCCGACACCTGCGCCGTCATGGCCGCCATGTCCGGCGGGACGCCCTCCATGCGCGCCGCTTCAGCATAAAAACCGGCCAGTCGCTCGGAAAGCGGCGCCACGCTGAAACGCGGCCCCAGCCAGAGCAAAATGTCCAACGCCACCGGAATCAGCAATAGCTCCAACCGTCGCCCCAAAAACCGATAGCCGGCTGAAAGACTGTCAATTACGCCCAATCCGGTCGCCTCCATTCCGCTTGTTATGCGGCGCCTATACCCCATTTCTGGGTGGAAAAATGTTCTGCGCCGAGACAGTATTATAGCACAAAATTCGTGTAGAACAGAATTTCGCACGCGGTGCGGGAACGCCTGTTCGCCGCCCGGCGCGCCCGTTCACGCCTCGCCCCCAATGCCCGTCGCCAACGATTATTGACGTTGGCGCATCGGGTTAGTTACAATGCCATCGTAGCCTGACCGTTCGATCCGAGTGCGACTCGCAGAAGGCGCCGATGCGAGATCGAGTCGCCGCGCATCGACGGAGCGTTTGACGCCGGTCCGGTTACACAGGTCTAGACATGCTAACATAGACGCAATACGCAGACGCTATCGCAACGACGGACCAACCAAGGAAAACCAAAGGTGAACCCATGACGACCTTTGTCATAGAAGGAGGCCATCGTCTCCACGGCGCCATTCGCCCCACGGGCAACAAGAACGCAGCGCTTCCTCTCCTCGCAGCCTGCCTGCTCACCGACGAACCGGTCACGCTGCACAATGTGCCCGCCATCGGCGACGTCGCCACCATGTTCGCCATCCTGGCGGACCTGGGCGTCGAAGTCGAGTCTAACGGCGAAAGCGTCATCCTCTGCGCGCGCAATGCTCGCTCGTCCCAGCCTGACGTCAACCTCTTCAGCCAAATCCGCGGCTCGCTGACGCTGATGGGGCCGCTGCTGGCTAGGCACGGCCGCTTTGGCGTGACCGCCAATGCCGGCGGAGACGACATCGGCCGCCGCCGCATCGACACGCACATCCAAGTCCTCGAAGCGCTAGGCGGCGAACTCGTCCACAACGGCAAGTTCGAACTGCGCACACAAGGACGCCTACACGGAGCCGACATCCTGCTCGACGAGGCCTCGGTCACGGCTACCGAAAACGGCATCATGGCCGCCGCGCTCGCCAAGGGAACTACCATCTTGCGCAATGCCGCCAGCGAGCCCCACGTCCAAGATGTCTGCAACCTCCTGGTGCGCATGGGCTGCCCCATCGAAGGCATCGGCAGCAACGTCCTCACCATCCACGGCCAAGACAGGCTGCACGGCGGCGAAATGTACATCAGCCCGGACTTCATCGAAGTGGGCAGCTACATCGGCCTAGGCGCCATCACCCCAGGCGAGCTGCGCATTACCGGCGTCGTACCCGAACACCTGCGCATGGTCGAAATGGTCTTCGTCGACCGCCTGGGCGTCAATATGACCTTGGAGCATGACCCCTGCGCCGAACCGTACTGCGCTTATACGCTGGTCGTCGGGGAGGAGCAGGAGCTGCGCGTCAAGTCCGATTTCGGCGGCGCTGTGCCCAAAATCGACGACGCGCCCTGGCCCGCCTTCCCGCCTGACCTGATGAGCATCGCCCTGGTTGCCGCCACCCAAGCCCAGGGCACGATCATCATCCATGAAAAGATGTACGAAAGCCGCCTCTACTTCGTCGATAAACTGATCACGATGGGCGCTAAAATTATCCTGTGCGACCCGCACCGCGCCGTCGTCGTCGGCCCCAGCCGCCTGGTCGGCCAGCACGTCACCAGCCCGGACATCCGCGCCGGCATGGCGCTGCTCCTGGCCGCGCTCGCCGCCGACGGCGTCACCACCATCGGCAACGTCCAACAGATCGACCGCGGCTACCAGCAGATCGACCACAAGCTGCGCAAGCTGGGCGCACACATCGAACGCATCGAGGGGCGCGGTTAGCACGTCCCCCACCAGACGAGAGACATACCCATGCCCGATATCGACATTCACGCCATCCAACAAGAGGTCGCCCGCCAGCGCGACGACATCCTCACGTTCCTGCGCGAACTCGTCGCCATCCCCTCCATGGACTCCCAGATCGGCCCCGTCGGCGAGCGCGCCCAGGCCGAGATGCACAAGCTCGGCTTCGAGGATATCCGCTTCGACAGCATGGGCAACACCCTCGGCCGCATCGGCAACGGCCCGCGTATTCTCCTCTACGACAGCCACATCGACACCGTCGGTATCGGCGACCCTGCCGAGTGGCAGTGGGACCCCTTCACCGGCAAGGTCGAGGACGGTCGCTTCTACGCCCGCGGCGCCTGCGACGAAAAAGGCAGCACGCCGGGCATGGTCTACGGCCTTGCCATCGCACACCGGCTCGGCCTGCTCGAAGGCTGGACTGCCTACTACTTCGGCAACATGGAAGAATGGTGCGACGGCATCGCCTGCCACGCCCTCGTCGAGCACGAAGGCATCCGCCCCGACTTCGTCGTCATCGGCGAACCCACCAAGATGCAGGTATACCGCGGGCACAAAGGCCGCATCGAAATGCAGATCGTCGCCAAGGGCCGCAGCGCGCACGCCGCCAGCAACCACCTGGGCGACAATGCCATCTACAAGGTTCTGCCCATCATCGACGCCATTAGCCGCCTGGAGCCGCAACTGGGCGACGATCCCTTCCTCGGCCACGGCAAGATCACCGTCACCGACATGAAAGTGGAAACCCCCAGCATCAACGCCGTGCCCAACCTCTGCACCGTCTACATCGACCGGCGGCTCACCTTTGGCGAGAGCGCCGCCGACGCGCTGCAACAGATCCGCGACCTCATCCCCGCCGAGCATGTCGCCTCGGGCGATGTGCGCGTCGAAATGTTGCGCTACGACGAACCGAGCTATACCGGCTTCGTTTTCCCCGTTGACAAATACTTTCCGGCCTGGGCCATCGACGCCGAACACCCGCTCGTCCAGGCTGGGCTGGAGACGGCGCGGCGCATCGGCCTGCCCGAACACGAAGCGGGCAAATGGAACTTCAGCACCAACGGCATCTACTGGGCGGGCAAAGCCGGCATCCCCTCCATCGGCTTCGGCCCCGGCGAGGAAGAGACCGCCCACACCGTCAACGACAGCGTCCTGCTGGACGACGTGGTGAAGGCGACCGAGTTCTATGCGCTCCTGCCGGGGCTGATCGAGAGCTAATGGCCCGCCGCGTGACGCTCAGCGCCCACAAGGCGCGCCCCTACAGACGCATGGCGCAACACGTAGAGAAACCGTGCCCATGAACCGCACCGAACTGAATCGTTCGCCTTTGGCCGTCATCGCCGTCGGCGGCAACTCCTTGATCAAGGACGCCAACCACCCTCAAGTGCGCCACCAGTGGGACGCCGTGCGCGAGACCGCATGCAACATCGCCAACCTGATCCAGGCCGGCTGGCGCGCGGTGATCACCCACGGCAACGGACCCCAGGTCGGCTACATCCTGCGCCGCAACGAGCTGGCTATGCACAGCGTCCACACCACCCCTATGGACCTGATCGTCGCCGACACGCAGGGCAGCATCGGCTACATGCTGCAACAGGCGCTCAACAACGAGTTCTACCGCCGCGAGCTGCCGCGGCAGTGCGTCACCATCGTCACCCAGGTTCGCGTCGAGCGCGACGACCCCGCCTTCGCACACCCGGCCAAACCCATCGGCGGCTTCCTAGACGAAGCCTCTGCCCATCGCTTCGAGGCGGAAGGCTGGCCTGTCGTCGAAGACGCCGGCCGCGGTTGGCGGCGGGTCGTCGCCTCTCCCCAGCCGGTCGAGATCATCGAACAACAGGCCATCGCCGAAGCGGCGGCCACAGGCTGGATCGTCATCGCCGCGGGCGGCGGCGGCATCCCCGTCACCCGCAACCGCGCCGGCGAGCTGCGCGGCGTGCCGGCGGTCATCGACAAAGACCTCGCCAGCGGCCTGCTGGCCGGTCGCCTCGATGCCGACCTGCTGCTGATCAGCACGAGCGTCGAACACGTCGCCACCCACTTCGGCACGCCGCAGCAACAAAACATCGAGCGCATGACCGTCGAGGAGGCGCGCCGGTATCAGAAAGAGGGCCATTTCGCCCCCGGCAGCATGAAGCCGAAAATCGATGCATGTATCCGCTTCCTCGAACAGCACACAAAAGCCGACGCCCGCTGCATCATCACAAACCCGGAAAACCTGGAGCAGGCAGTCTACGGACACACGGGCACGCACATCGTCCGCGCCTAGGACGGCAGCCCGGCGGCGCGCCGGAAACCTATCGTTAACAACTTGTAAACATTTAGTTAACGCTCGGCCTGCATGCTGCTTATGCGTTGTTCGTCGCGGGCGCCGCACCAGTGCAGGAGAGGCGCTACAGGAGGTCCGTCGAGGAGGTGCAGGGGCGGGGACGACGGGACGGATTCGGTAGCCATTTGCGCGGGCATGGTGTACAATAAAAACGCTTGACCGTCGCCCATCCCGATTACGCGCGCCGGGAACGTCCAGGAGAAGCTTGGCAGCCATGAGCACGACAGCCGTTGGCAAACGAGTCAGAGCCATAGCGCCGGCCCGCTCAAACATCTTCGCCGGTCGCCAAGGGCGCAAGTTGCGAGAAGCGCTTTTAGCCTATCTGTTCCTTTTCCCCGCCTTCCTCATCATCGGCGCATTTGGCCTGTTCCCCCTTCTCTTCGCCGCCTACCAAAGCACCCTCGTGGGCCTTAACCGCATCGTAGGCAGGTACGACGGTCTCAACAACTACGTCAGAGCCATCGACAACTTAACCTATGTCCTCTTCTTCTGGCTCGCGGCTTTGCTGCTCTACATGGCCGTGCGCAGCGTGATGCGGGCGCACCGCACAGCCCAAGAAAAGCAGTGGGCCTTTTGGATCTGGGCGCCGTCCGGAGCAGCCATCGGCGCCAGCTTTGTCCTCTTCGTCCTTTTCATCTTCCGCGCCCTGCCCGCGGTGCTGGAAGTGCCGCAACTGATGCGCGCCCGCGGCGGACCACAAGCCAGCTTCCAGCAACTGCTTGCCCAAGCGCTCGCCGCCCCGCCGATTCAGATAGCCCTATGGTCTGCGCTTCTCGTTTTCGTCGCCGGCATCGCCCTACACTGGTTCATTGCGCGTAGGCGTTCACCCAGAGACAGGCTCCACAACGCCACCGGCGTTTTCACCGGAGCCGCGGTCATGTTTCTGTCCGCCGCCTACCTTCTCTGGCTCACCTGGACCGAGATCCAACGCGCTTACAGCGATGCCCTCGAAGCGGGCGAGGGGCTCGATATTTGGTCGCAGATCATCACGATCAGCGCCGGCTTCCTGTTGCTCTTCGTCGCCTGGCAGTTATGGGAAAGCGCCAGCCATCGCCAATCCAACGCCGGCACAGCCCTGCGCCTGGGAGCCGCAGCCGCGATGCTGGCCGGCGCCTGGTTCCTGATCGGCGAGCTGCCGCGCGCCATCGCCGCCGGCGACGACACGTGGTGGTACGGCCTGCTTGCCACCCTCTACTACTCGATGGGTACGATCCCGATCCAACTCGGCGTCGCCCTGCTGCTTGCCACGCTGCTTTTCCAGGACATTTGGGGCAAATCCGCCTTCCGCATCATCTACTTCGTCCCTTACATCGCCCCCTTCGTAGGGACCGCAGCCGTGTTCCGCATCATCTTTTCCAGCCGTCCGTCGGCCCCCGTCAACGCCTTCCTGCGCAGCGTCGGCGCAGACCCGCTCGCCTGGCTCAACGAACCGGCGGGCATTTTCCAACTCATGCTGGGCAACGCGTTCACTTTACCGGCCTGGGCCGCTGGGCCGAGCCTGGCCCTGGTCGTCATCATCATCTACGGTACGTGGACCTTCGTCGGCTTCAATACCGTCATCTTCTTGGCCGGCCTGGGCAGCATCCCCCGCGAGCTCTACGAAGCCGCCTCGATCGACGGCGGCGGGCGCTGGGCGCAGTTCCGCCACATCACCTTGCCTCTGCTCTCGCCCACCATCTATTTCCTCACGCTCTACTCGGTGATCGGCACCTTCAAAGCCTTCAACCACATCTATGTGCTGCGCACCGCCGCGGCCTTGGGCACGACCGACACGGCCAGCGTCGTCATTTTCCAAACCTTCAAGCGCGACACGCGCTACGGCTACGCGTCCGCCCTTGCCATTTTGTTGCTTCTCATCATCCTGGCGCTGACTGCGGTCAACAACCGCCTGGCAAGCAAGAGGGTCTTCTATGGCTAGCCAAACCACCCCGCTCGCGCCCCCCTCAGCCGGCAACGCGTCCGCCGCTGACGGACGCAGCAGGCCGCGCATCGACATAGGTCAAATCCTCACCTATGCCGTCTTGCTCACGGGCGCTGTTGTCGCCATTGTCCCGTTTTTCTATACCGTCAGCGTCTCGCTGATGAACCTGACCGAGGCGACGGGCGGCGCCTGGCTGCCGCGTACGCCGCAGTGGGGCAACTACGAGCAGGCCTGGCGCGACGCCAGCTTTTCGCTCTACTTTATGAACAGCGTCAAGATCACGCTGATCACCGTGACCGGCGAACTGGTCTTTTGCACCCTGGCCGCCTACGCCTTCGCCCGCATGGAGTTTCCCGGCAAGGCGTTTCTTTTTGCCCTGCTGCTCTCCACGCTCATGCTGCCCGAAGCGGTGACCTGGGTGCCCAACTTCATCACCGTCTCGTGGCTGGGCCGCATCGGCCCCATCCCGTGGATTAACAACTGGCCGGCCCTGACCATTCCCTTTATGGCGGGCGCCTTCGGCATCTTCCTCCTGCGCCAATTCTTCCAGCAGATCCCCAACGAGTTATGGGATTCGGCCCAGATCGACGGCGCCGGACACCTGCGCTATCTGGTGCGCGTCATGCTGCCGCTCTCCAAAGCGCCGGTGATGACCCTGGCCCTCTTCGCCTTCATCGGTTCGTGGAACTCCTTGGCCTGGCCGATCCTGGTCACCTCCACGCCGGACTGGCGCCCCATCTCCTATGGCCTGCTGGCCTTCCTAGACGAAGCGGGCGCGCAGTTCCACCTGCAGATGGCGGGGTCCATCATCACCATTGCGCCGATTCTGATCATCTATTTCTTCACGCAAAAGCAGTTCATCGAAGGCATCGCCACGTCGGGCCTGAAGGGGTAGCAGAGGGAAATCAGGGGTTCAACGGCAAACTTCAGCGCCGTCTCATATAGATTAGGGTTGTCGCAGGCGGGCGTGCAAGGTCTTTTCAGAAGCGTCGAGCCTCTTCGGAAAGGTGCAAACCCAATGTGCAACGCCTAACGAAGAACCTATACAAGCAGTTCTCAACTCAGTTGTCGAGTCTGAACGCGATTCAAGTCAAAAACAAGGAGAACACTATGCGTCACAAGCATCTTTGGATGATCGTATTGCTGTCGAGCGTCGTCTTGCTCCTGGCAGCCTGTGCAGCTCCGGCCCCCGCACAGCCCGCCGCAGCGCCTGCCGCCGGCGAAGCGCCCGCGGCCGTTGCCGAAGGCGCCTGCGCACCGGCCACGGAAGGCGAGTGGGCCGGCGTCGATCCGAGCGGTCAAACCGTCATTTGGTGGCATAACCACACCGGTTCGCGCGACGAGAAGCTCACCGCGCTGCTGGCTGAGTTCGACGAATGCGGCATCACCGTCGTCTCCCAAAGCCAGGGCGGCTACGATGAGATCCGCGACAAGGTCAACGCCAGCATTGCCGCCGGCGAACAGCCCGCCGCGCTCATCGCCGGCTATCAGAACGACCAGGCCTTCTACCAACTGAACGACGCCCTCGTCGACCTCAACACCCTGATCGACGACCCGACCTGGGGCCTTACGCCCGAGGACAAGGCCGACTTCTATGCCAGCTTCTTCGACCAGGGCGTCCATCCTGCGTTCGGCGGCCAGCGGCTCGGCTTCCCGCCCAACCGCTCTATGGAAATGATCTACTACAACCAGACCTGGCTCGAAGAACTCGGCTTTGACGGCCCGCCCACGACGCCCGATGAGTTCCGCGAAATGGCCTGCGCCGCAGCCGAAGCCAAGGGCGACGGTTCCGGCGGCTTCATCCTGCGCGACGACGCCTCGGCTGTCGCGGCGTGGACGCTGGCCTTCGGCGGCGACATCCTCAACGAAGAGGGCACCAGCTACGTCTACAACAGCCAGGCTACAATCGACGCCATGACCTTCCTCAAGGGCATGTACGACGACGGTTGCGCCTTCTTCTTCACTGAGGGCTATCCCAACACCGAGTTTGCCGCCCGCAACGCCATCTTCGCCATGGGCTCCAGCTCCGGCATTCCCTTCTATGCCACAGACATCCAGACCATTGCCGAGCAGGAAGGCCGCGATCCCGATATGTGGGGCGTTGCCGCCGTTCCGCACACCACGCCCGATCCGGTTCAGAACGTCTATGGCGGCGACGTCATGATCGTGAAGACCACGCCCGAGCAAGAACTGGCCGCGTGGCTCTTCATCAAGTGGTTTACCACCCCCGAAATCCAGGCCGAGTGGGTCAAGATCAGCGGCTACTTCCCCACCCGCGCCGGCACGGCGGAATTCCTCACCGACTACCTAGAGGAGAACGTGCAGTGGGCGCAGGCGATGGCCCTCCTGCCCTACGGCAGCTATGAGCCGCAGCTCATCTCCTACCAGGCAGTGCGCGATGCCGCCACCCAGGCTTTCAACCAGATCATGCAAGGCGCCGACGTCCAGACCACGATCGATGCGCTGACCGAGTCGGCCAATGTCCAGCAGGCGGAACTGATGGCCGAAGTAGAGTAAGCTCTACACCTCACCCAATACGGAGGGGCAGGCCTTGTGCCTGCCCCTCGTTTTTCCGTCCAAATACGTTTCTAGCCCGCCCACAGCTTTACCCGAACTTCATGCACTTAAAGCGCTCGAAGACCCGCGGCTCGCCGTCCGGCCCGGTCTCGCTCCAGCGCTTACGCCAACTGTCAGCCGCCTTCTCCGGCTCGTCAAACTGGCTCACGTGGCACAGGATCGCCGCTACCTTCCGTTCGGCGTCCGCGCTGATGTCCACTTCCACATTCGGCTCATCATGGCCGGAGACGTAAAGCTGGCTAATCTTGTGCGGCAAATAGCCCTCGTCCATCATATCCGGGTAGAACATGGGGTTGTCCGCGGCCGGGAAGATGGCCTCCAGTGCGATCAGGCCGGCGTTGCGATGGTCGGGATGGTTGATGTAGCCGTCGCCCACCAGATAGCGGTCCGGGTGCGGGCAGATGATCAGTTCCGGACGAATGCGCCGAATCTCGCGCGTCACGCGTTTGCGGATGGCGGGCGTCGGCTGGAGGAATCCGTCCTCCTCGCCCATAAAGATCACCTGCTTCACGCCGCATAGCTCCGCCGAGCGGCGCTGCTCGATCTTGCGCATGGCGATCAACTGGTTGCGCGTGATCTCCGGGTTGTGGTTGCCCTTGTCGCCGTTGGTCAAGATCATATAGGTCACGTCGATGCCCTGCCGCGCCATCTGCATCACAGTACCGGCGCAGGTGAAGTCCGCATCGTCCGGATGCGCCACAATCACCAGAACCCGCTTCACATTGGACCAGTCGGGCGCGCCTAACTTCTTCTCATCTGCCATCAGCCGTTCCTCGTCTAGCTTACATTTTTCGCCACGAAAAAGACCTCCGCGAGCCGCGGAGGTCTTGAACTTGCCTCAACGACGATCACATCTCGAGCGCTGCGTACCCTGGGCCTTCCGTGAAGAACAATGCATTGAGTTCCGTCGTGTACTGGTATTCTTCCGGCAGGTCCTCTTCGGGCAAGATCGCCTCAACGGGGCACTCCGGCACACAGGCGCCGCAGTCGATGCAGGTGTCCGGGTCGATATAGTACCACGGCCACTCGTCCTCCGGCTGTCCCGGAACGATACATTCGACCGGGCAAACCTCTGCGCACGCGCCATCTCGGATGCACAGATCGAAAATCACATGCGTCATGGAAACGTCCTCCTAAAGATAGTAGTTGCCAAGTAGTTCAGCCGTGTTAACCTACCATCCACCCGGCTAGATCGCGCCACGTCGACCATGCGCAAAACGCCATAGCGTAGATACGGGTGGGGTCATCAAAGCGGGTTCAATGAGGTCAATAAGCTGAGAGTGAAAAGAACATCTGTTACGCCTTGCACAAATATGCCACGATTGTACTTGGCTTTCCGGCAAATGTCAATTGCCTCTCGCAGATTTTTCCCAGGCAATTTACCCGACCTGCCCGCCAAAAAAGCGCCGTCGCGCCTAGCCTTCCGCAACTTGCGCCAGCCGCTCCTTGTCCAGAATCGTGATGCGCTTGCGCCCGATCTCGATCAGCCCCTGCCCCTTCAGATCGTTGAGCACTTGGGTCGCGGTCTCGCGATAGGTGCCTACGCTTTCCGCCAAGTCCTGATGAGTCAATCCCGTGATCGTCGCGCTCCGCTGCTCCTCGGCCACGCGCAGCAACAGGCTGGCAAGCCGCGCCGGAATCCCCTTGAAGGCCATGTTCTCCAGGCGTTCCTCAGCCTCGCGCAGACGCTTGCCCGTGATGTCTAAAATGCGCAGCGCCACCTGCGGCCGGTTTAGGATCAAGCGCTCCAGGTCGGTGCGGCTCATCACCAGGATTAGGCAGTCTTCAATAGCCTCGGCGAAGGTGTTGTGCATGCGCGTGCCCAGCAGCGCCATCTCGCCGAACAGCGTATGCGGCCCCAGCGTGGCGATCACCAGCTTCTTGCCTTCCGGGCTGATGCGGTAGAGCTGAACCCGGCCTTCCTTCAAGATGAAAAGCACCTCGCCCGGCTCTTCGGGGCGGTAAAAGACGCGACCGCGCGCCACCGTGCTCATGGTCGTGATGCGGTTCAACTCCTCCATCTCGCGCGGCGACAAATCCTGGAACACCACCAATTCCGACAGGTGTTGCATCTTCTCCACAGGTTGCGCAACAGACCCCTTGTCTTCCGTCTTAGTCGGCATCGTCATCTCCCACGCCTTCGCGTTGCTCTCTACTCGAACCAGATCGTCCCGTCCGGCGCGCCCATTCAGTTCATTATACTCGCCCGCAGAAGGAATTAGCCAACGACAATCGCCCGGCACATGCGTCCCGGACCTGAGCCCGCGCCGCTCCGGCGCGCCCCGGCTGTTTTGGCTGCACCTGCTTTATTGCTACAATGAACCTATGTTGCCTCAGCGCCGGCGCAAGCCAGTCCACCCGGACTCAGGGCCGGGCTATCTGTACGAGCTGCAACCGGCCCAGCCGGCTGCCCCGCCTCCCTTGCCTCCGGCTCAAGCTGCGCCCGACCGCACCGCCGAAATCCTCACCATCAGCGTCATCACCGCGCTCTTGGTCTTGCTGGGCATTGGCATCATTTTCTGGACGCTCGAAAACCGCCCCGCAAGCGCGCCGACGCCGACGCCGACCGCCACGCCCGCGGCAGCAACCCTCACCCCAGAGCTATCGCTCGCCCCAAGCATACCCGCGCCGACAGAACGCCCGCCTGTCACGCAACCGGCCTTGCCCCAAATTAACGGCACGCCGACCCCTGCGGCCGAGTCTGTCCCCGCGCCGCCGGCAGGCGCAACGCCCGATGTGCGCCTGCCGATCGTCTCACTCGACAGAGGGACCGAAGAAACTGCCGAGCCGTTGCCCACCGCCGCCGTCGACGAAAGCCCTGCACCCGCTGCTTCGCCAACTGAACTCATCATCGCGCTGCCGTTCGTGTCGAGCGACGAGGCGACTGCAATCCCGCCTACGCCTACCTCGCCCATTGTCGAGTTGACCGAAATCGCGCCTACGGCAACCCAGGAACCGGCAGCTCCGCCCACCGCAACGCCGGCGCCTTTTCCTTCGCCTACGCCCTATCTGATCGACAGTCTGAGGGCTATTGTCGACCGCCAGTCCATGCAGCTCTACGTCGGCCCGTCGAGCATCTACACCGCCACCGGCTCGCTGGGCGTCGATTCCGAGATCAGGCTCTATGGCCGCGACGCAACCGGCGAATGGGTCTATGCATGTTGCGTCGATAATGAACTGGCCTGGGCGCGCCAGGCGGATGTGCGCATCGAGGGCAACCAACTGCCCAGCGATTTGGACGACGACGAGAACGCCAACGATGTCCGCTGGCTGCGTTTCGAGCCGACGCTCTCTACGCTGCGCCCCTTGCCCGCGCCGACGCCCATCCCCGAAGGCGACTTCCCGCTCTTCCGCTTCACGCCCGACAACCGCGGCCGCATTCAGCCCTTGCCCAACCTCTCCGCCGCGGCCAAACCCTGGATCACAGAACCGCAGGCGGGCGGCTCGTTGGTTTCGCCGGTCGTAGTCGCCGGTTCCAGCGCGATCGTCGCCAGCAGCGACGGCCACCTCTACAGTTTCGACCGGGTCAACGGCAATCAGCGCTGGCGGACCAACCTCGGCCAACTCATCACGGTCTCTCCCGCCGTAGACAACAGCCTCATCTACGTCGCCGACGACAACGGCGTCGTCCGCGCCTTGCGCGATCTGGGCAACGCCACCGACGAGCTGTGGAGCCGCTCTCTGGGCGCTCCACCCATCAGCGGCATCAACATCTTCAGCCGTACTCTCTTCATCAATCTCAGCCAGCGAATAACGCTCATCGACGCAGAAGACGGAGACCTTCTCTTCGAGTTGAATCTGCCCGTCGATCCGCAGCCTCCGGCCATCGGCGGCCAGTTGCTCTATGTCGCCGCCGGCGCTGTGCGCGCCTACGATCTCATGGCCCTGATCGAAGAACGGCGGATCGACCTGGTGTGGGAGGAGCCCAATATCGCCAACATCAGCGCTGCGCCGGTCTACAGCACGCCCGGCGTCAAGAGCTTGGCCGAACTGTACGTCGCCGGCGGCAACAACCGGCTCTACAGCCTGGATGCTAACACCGGCAAAGAACTGTGGAACCAAGACAACGGCGAAACTATCCTAAACATGGCCGTTAACGACGCCATGATCTTCGTGACCGGAAACGGCTACATTCGGGCGCGTTCTCGCGTCGACGGCGCCGAAATCTGGAGCCGCGGCATCGCCGGGCAGGTCCTCGGCGGCCCCTACGTCGATGATCGACGCCTCGTCGCCTATCTGCAAAACGGCAGTTTCCTGTACCTTGACGCCGCTTCCGGCGAAGCCCTGGCGAGCCTTGCCGCCTATCCCGCGGCCGCAAGCGCCGGCGCAGCCATCAGCCCGCCCTACGTCTTCGGTCCCGGCAACGACGGCAAGCTCTACAGCTTCCGCGAGGCCCCA
>Ga0334886_1002203_pt1 | contig 20185 bp, 17 predicted proteins | sample GraSluR1_MG_9_FD_207232 | JGI IMG/M metagenome (GOLD analysis project Ga0334886, IMG submission 207232) | Sludge microbial communities from methane-producing bioreactor in Wageningen University, Netherlands - Granular Sludge_27_06-R1 | ecosystem: Engineered > Bioreactor > Anaerobic >... | reverse complement strand
GTTCAAAATGCCCCTGTGGGGAATATAGCAAGTCAAACATATAGGGATTACCCGGGATTATGATGTTACCCCCGCTCATATCATTATCGCTATTATTAGTAACAGTAACCTTAATCTCTTTACTCGGAGCTATCCTGTCACTTACAATATTGACCCCCTGCAGGGCTCCCAACGTCCAGGCATTCTCCGGAAACAGTATCTTAGGCATATCAATCGCCTCCTATATAGGTTGCTGAAATTTAACCCTTACCTGATAATATCTACCCAGCCCCGCGCTGCCGCCTCTTTCTACTGACAGCCATTCCGTGGCACTGGGCCAGGAAGTATCAGGTGCCCAATACGGTAGTGTGTCTAAGAAGGGTGGTGCCAGTTCTATAGTAGTTCCGGTGCTAGTACCTTCAGGCGGCGAGTCAGAGTACCTTATCTCAAATTCCTTGGGGTCTGTAGCGTCTATATCAATCCGCCCGGAACCTAAAGTCTCTAGCCAGTCCCCGGATAGGCGCCCTTTTAGCGGCATTTTTATAATAGGAGACAGCCAGTACATTTCTTCGGGGGAGGAGAAGGACCACAGTACAGGTTTTATGGTGTTTGCAGTGTCCAATCCTAGTAGTCCTGGAAAGGCATAGTAGTCTGTTCCTTCTACGAAAGCGTTGGGGTCCAAGCCTAGTACAGGGCCATAGGTTCCTGCTGAGGCTCCTGTAGCTGTACGAGTCTGGTTAAATACTTCGGTCCCGGCTATAGTGTACATTTTCAGGGTCACAGTAGTACCTACCCCGCTCGTAGCCGCGCCTTGCTGGAAGACGCCAATATAGTTTCCCGGTGCCGGTAACGTCCACTCCGTGAGCAGACCTCCGTTGTTTGCCCAGTTTGTTTGTGATAGCCGCAGCTTTCGGTTCTCACACAAAACAGTACGTATGCCGTAGTCTTTACGAGAGTAAGTTGCAGGTATAAACAAGCCTGTCGGGTCTTTGAAGTCACCAAAGAATAAGATAGTACTTTTTTGAGTAGTGCTTTGTATAGGGGCGGACCCGTAGTCATAATATCTAATGAAATCAAAACTTGGAGGATCATAAGCTGTGTAGTCTCCGGGTGTAAGGCTCCTATTATGGATCGGAGAGAAGTTCATATCAGTTCCAGATACCAACGTGGTAGGGGCTCCCACTACATTAGCCTTAAGTACTATGTCATAAGTCTCTTCTGGTTCCAGCACTATAGGGTCCCCGTTGGCCTCTTGTAACTTAACCCAGGTCCAGTGTTCTTTTCTATCGATAATAGATAGGGCATTCTGGAAAGGGAGCAAAGCTCCTGATTGATTAAGAAAAGAAGGGGCTCCTGTTGAGGTGTCTAATAAATCAAAAACATACGGGTGTGTTCTTATAAAAAACACGGGACCTGACACAGAGCTCGCAGTCTCGTTTTTAACAGTAACCTTTACCTCCCTGCTAGGAGATACCTTGTTACTGACTATATTCACACCTTGAAGCGCACCCAGAGTCCAGGAGTTCTCAGGGAACAAAACTTTCAGCATCAGTCGTTGCCTCCCTTTGTCTCTACCAGTCTATTAGATCTCGGCTTTCGCTGCCGTTGACCTGTGACTCTCGGTGCTATAATCGCTGCGGGCCACATAAAATCAATATCTGATTCGTAGGCTACGAGTACGTAACACGAGAACTCGTTAGCCAGTTTCTTTAGCTTCACCCCCTCTTTGGTCAGGTTTATATCACACATATGGATCTTTAAGTCCTGAAACTTCCCCGGCCATAAAAAGCGGATATTGGAGTTGAAAACTATCTGGTGGTTGGGATGGCTGTTGCAATACCGGAACTTGGATAGTGCTATCATCCTCATCTCCCGGAATCCCATAGCGTCAAGCCTTTCCTTTAGCTTCTGGATAGTATCATCCATTCTCATCATCTCCTGTGTAGAATATCAGGTAGGTGAACACACAGTCTGCAGTACCGGTGGCTTCTGCTATGTGCACACCGTCATCGTTCAGGAGCACCCGGGGCTTAGAGCTGTGGGTGGAGGCACCTATCAGGGTAACGGCACAGGCTACCGGCTTAGAGCACTTAATCACAATGGAGTCGCCTGCCCCGACACTGGTGTTACCGAAGAACATCTTAAGGCCGTTAATAGCTCTGATCGCCGGTGCTATCTCCGGTATGTTTACCCTCTTTACGAATAGCTGGTCATACTCGTCTCTTGTGTAATATAGGTCGTCGTGTCTGTGGTTCTTCAGGGCAAAGTCACGCCAGGTCTTTCCACCAACCCTGAGCGCAGCAAGTGCCGGCTCTCCTACCCTAAGGTACTTCAAGTTACCGAGGTCATCATAGTGTTCGTGGTCTATGTCTGCAAAGTAATCGGGTCCGTATTCGTTAAGCCCATCGAAAAAGGCTCTGGCTGCGTAAGCCGACTCTCCTATTCTTAAATACTGTGGGTGCTCGTGGCCTACCCTTGCAAAGCTGTCTTTTGTGTACTCCACTTCGTCCATATCCAGAAGACTTTCGGTGTTATTAACTTTCTCCTCGAGGAGGTAATACTCATCGTCGTGCTTATGGTCGGCAGGTGCGAAGTCGTTAGCCGTGTAGTACCTTACAGGACGTCCTTCATCGTCCAGCTCTACGAGTCGTTCAACATTATCCACCGGCGTGTCTATCCTTACATATTCCGGGTGGTCGTGCTCCTCCGGGGAGAAAGCGGTCTCCGGGAGTCCCTGTAAGAGTAAGGTGCGGACCGCACGAGCCGGAACTTTGCTGCTCTCACCCTTCAGGACCGCCTGAAGCTCCTCGACCGATACTTCAAGTATCCGGGCTAATGCCTCCAGGATCTGGGGATTCTCCGCCTGCTTCTCCATAGTTATGAGCGTCTCTTCGTCCAGAGGGGTGTTGTCTGTAAGGAGCAGATCGGCCTCGATCAGGTCATAGAAGGCGCTCTTCAGGTGACCTATGAGGTAGGTACCTACATCTACGGCATAAGCGCCCTTAACAGCATCCAGCCCTTCGGGTGTTAGGTTCATAGTGGTGCTTCTCTGTGTCCAGGTTTTTCCTATCTGGGAAGTTAACCCGTAAGTAGTCCAGACGCTCTCATATGGTGCCAGTGCCTGAGGATCCCCGACAATAGCGCCCGCGCTAGTCCTGAACACGCAGTCACCCAGCATAAGCTCTATTAGTTCCTTGACTTGGGGGCGCATCCCAGAGCTAATAGAGGCAGCTGCATCGATTATGTCTTCTATATATGGGTGCTTCAGGTCGGAGGTAGTCGTCTCGTTCAGTGTGTACTCATCCTTGAACGTGTACATCTTAAGAAGTCTCAGGAACCCTGCAAAGTAGGGGTCCGGCAGCATATCTCCAGGCTCGACCAGCACACCGTTTCTGTTTGCTGGAAGCCAGTCCCACATATTAACCGGCAGCTCTCTCGGGGAGAGATTACCTATGAATCGCGACAGTGCGGTGAGGTAATGGCCTATAAGCTTCAAGGGCTGTGATGTAGCAGCGTGGCACATAGCCCATAACAGGGCTGAAACGTGGGAGGCCGTGACCTCGGGGTAATTACATCCGTAGTCGTGCCCCAGCATAGTAGCGAAGGAGGTTAGCCCAACCCCAGGCTGCGCCTCCCCTAAAGGGGTGCCATTTGTACGCCAGTTAGAGGCGATAGTACCCAGAGCGGTGCCGGCCAGAATACCGGAAGCAGTACCCGATGAGGCAAAGGTGTTAAGCGCACCCACCAGGGCTGTCCTAAGCCCTTCCCTGCTGGACAGAGGAAGCCCGGAGGCTAGTACCATACTTTGGGATTCATCATTTACCCAGGTGGTGTAGTTAAGGCCTCCGATACTCTCACTCTCGCCCCGGACGGCAGCTCCAAGATTTTGGGCAAGAAGGTGATTATTAGGCAGCCAGGTCAGCCCGGCGCCATACAACCCCTCAAAGGACCGGGAAATCCAGTACTCGAGAAGTGGAATACACAGAGCAAGGTCTGCCTTTTCTCCGGAAGACAAATCCCCTACGGTCAGGTCGAGGTTCATCCCCGCCCACGCATCGAACCTGCTGGCCACCGCTGACCAGACAAGCGAGCTGGAAGGCCCTGCAGTGTCAGGGTCGGGTAGGAAGTCGCGAGCAACCAACCCCTCGTTGCTTCTCATAAGCCCGGAGCCCTGGTATGCCTTTATAAGGTGTATCATATTTGAATCTAGAAACGCACCTTTTTGCCTTAGATTCAGATAAGCCAGTCCCCCGGCCTTCCTGAAGATCTCGGTAAATCTCTTGTAGGTCTGGCCGGCATAAACATCGTCACCTGCCAGAAACCCTAGTATGTCTGTCGTTCCCACAGGACACCCCCTCAGTACACCCTGAGTATCGAAGTTAAGGGCATACCATAATTGACCTGTACTCCCGCTACCACAGAAATCTTGGGGCGGTGTGCGGGTGCTATGTACACTTTCACGGTCTCGTTGGTCGAGCCTTTAGTTATCTCTATGTGATTACCCACCGCTACTATGGTGCCTGTAACAGGTGTGTATGGAAGCCCAAAAGCGATATTCATAGCCGCCTCAAGAGACGATACAGTGTACGACTGTCGGGCAAAGAAGAGGAAGTCGTATAGCCTGCGGTAGAATTCCTCCCGTGTGTAACCAGAAGCTGCACCAAGGAGCGCAGTCTCACGGAACACACTCTCTATGTCCGAGTACACCTCGGGGTACAGGCTAGCCATATAATCCCTTAAAAAGGAGTTTCCGAAGGAGCAGCCCCACAGGACTACGTCAGAAGTCGGGTCCAATGCCCCCTTTGAAAAACTTAACTCCTCGTCTGCGGCGTTAAAGGTTATACCGCCAATACTGACGGCTTCAGTCCCTACTGTAAGCACCTCAAACCCTACGATGTCCGGTACGGAAATATGAATTGTAGAGGAGTCCCACCAGACTCTGTCCGGGAATGTGAGAAACAGCTTAGGAGTCCTCATAACCGGAGGAGTAGCCAGCGGATCCACCTCTTTAAGGGAGGTGGCTATGTCCAGCGCCTTTATGGAGGCCAGGTGTGCTAATCGATCCCTGTATTCCTTAATGAAGCTGGAGAAATGTTCCGGGACTTCCGTAAGGTACAGGCTCATAATCAGCCTCCCATATAGCTGACCGTTATCAGCTCGGGTGCGGTGTAGAACCTGTAGAGGTCTGTAAAGGACACACCCAGCGGCGCGAAGCTGTGCGGGGTGGCCGCGGTAGCTCCGGAAATAACATAATCCTTAAACGTCGGGGACCTGAGGGTCAGCTTAGTTGAGTAGGACTGGATAAGTCCGCCGCGTTCCGTTATGCTACTTAACACTCTTCCAAGATCGAAGGAGGCTTCTCCGTTTATCTGATTTACTAGCTGGTTCTTATCCACAGTGACCTCTGAGTTGCCCAGAACGAGGGAGATCTCTACACATATGGGCATATAAGGCTTTACTATGGCATCTATGCCTATAAGGTCCTCTGTGAGGGTCCTGAAAGCCTTGTCGGCATCTCCCCAGTTATTAACATACATACCTTTAACCGTAGCATTCACACCTGAGCTAACCGTGGCCGGGTTGAATATGGCAAGCAGCTTATTTCCGGAAGTGAAGGTAGCTCCCCTGTCTCCGGAGACTATAAGGTAGTCTGTGCCTTCATTAAGCACGGTACCTCCTACTCTTATCTCAGTAACATTCAGGATAGCACCCGGAAATACTGACCTGAGATCGAGTACCGGGATTCCCAGAGGAAGGTTATATCGTTTATCGTCAGAATCCATATAAGTCTCTAGGAAGGTGCCCGTCCCCGGGTAGTCAACTGCCCGGACCGTACCGTTTACCAGCACGACTCCATAATCAAGGTACATCGTCCTCGGGATGAGGACCAGGCTCTTTTCGGTTTCCGTAAGACCGTGGATCTGTTCTATGACCGACCCGTACACTACATTACCGGTCTTTATATAAGTGTCTATCATACCACCAAGGTGTGCGTAAGTAGGCGGGTTACCAAAGGCCACTATGTCCCTGAACATACGATTATCCTTACCGACTATGGCGAAGTCCTTAGAGCCTGCAAGTATCTGTGCTGCGGTAGTGAGTATGTTCTTTCCTGGACTTACCCTGCCCGTTATATAGTTTCTTATGCGGCTGAAATAGCTCCAGTTGTCCTCAGTCTGAGTACCATCGGAAGACAGATACACAAGTGCCGACTGAACCAGAGTGTTCCCCAGAGCCACGGAGATGCCGTAAGGTAGTTTACCGGAAGTGGCCGTTACTGCCTTGTAGGTCAAATATATGATGCGGGAAGAGGGCACTACCGAGGAAGTAGCAACCGTTTTGTAGGTCCCCGTGCCAGAAATGAAGTTCATCTCCGGAAAGCTGAGCCGGGTCCCCGGAGTTACGGTAGTGCTCAGGGTAACCTTCAAGACACCCCAGGAAGGCTGCGCTTCAAGTCTGGAGAGCCCTTGTAAAGCACCATAAAAATCCAAAGTGGAATTAGGCAGTCTCTCAACATACTCCCTGCTAACATCACCTCTAACCAGTTTCCTAAACTCCTCCAGCTCTCTCTTTATAGTGTCGTGGTAAGACTTGAAGAGCACCTCTATAGGAGCTATAAGGTACGTGTATGTCGGCGAGTCAGGGCCACTAGGTACCTCCGGAAAGTACTTTGCAATAAGCCCCCTGAACACTGCTGAAGGATTGGAGTCCAGTATATCAAACATAATTAACCTCCCGTTGCGCTTAGAATAGCGGTCGTTACTATACCTGCCTTTGTTTGGGCCTCTATGGTGATTAACACGTCTGTCCCCCTGACCTCGATACCAGATATTTTGTACTCTCCCAGAGCCTCTGAGAGGTCCCTCTTAAGCGAGGTGTCTGACATCCTGACCTTGTTGACGGCAGTATTCACCCAGCTGGTTATGTACCTTTTCCTGTTCTCTAAACCGGCTTTTTGAAAGAGGTCCCACGTAGAGCCGGTACCGGTGTGCTGATCCTGTATGTTGGCAATTGTCATAAAAAGCGAGTAGGCCAACCGCTGGTACATAGCGTCTACTCCCGTGCAGACCACCGATAGATCGGGGTCTGGCTTCCCGGTTGTCGGGTTGAAAAACCTGAATTCCATATGGACCCCCTACCTGAAGAGTAGTTTCTTGAAACTCTCAATGTCCTGTTCTGACCTCAGTGTAACACCAAGGATTTGGGTGATGCAGGCGAAGTAATTCAGCATATCGTCAAAGGGGACCTCCGGGAATTTACTCTTGGCATACTGGTAAACGGCCTTCATAAGCACAGGCCCAAGGGTGGGAGTTATCTTTTTAAGTAGATTCATTCCAAACCCTGAAGCATCCCCCAGAGCAGTCTTAAGCCCTTTTATCTGACTAAGGAAACCATCGAGGTTTCCAGTAAGCATCCCAAACAGATCAAGCGCCTGCAAGGCCTCAACTACGGTCCTCACATAGCTCCTGAGCTCCTCCTGCTCACTCTCTGACAGCAGCAGCTGCTCCGCTGTGAGCGCCTTAGTCTTGACCTCAGTCACCACGTTAAAAAATTGGGTCATATCCTTCATAGCCGGATCGAGGAAATTTTTCTTAAGCTCTCCTATGGCTAAGGACAATGTTCCGCTCATAATAGCCAGATCGGGGCCTACAGCTGCGAAGGCGGTCTTGGCCAGCCCTATGACCAGAGAAGTACTGATATTGACTTTACTCTTTTCCCCTATTACGTAGTCGCCCAGACTGTGTTTAAGCTGAGCCTTAGCATAACCCACAGCTGCCTTTGACTCATTAAGACTGTCTTGTAGTTGGTAAAGGAACACCCTGGAGGTCTTGTATAGTAGTGCACTCCCTCTGAGACTTGAGCTAGCGTCCAGCAGCTTTGACATAAGGTCCTCCAGCTGATAGTAGACTCTATTAGACGACTGAACCTCACTCGCCAGCGTGTCCAGGAAGTCTCCTGATGCTACCCCCTGCACAAACCCAAGCCACCACTCCTGCGACTTACTGGATACCCACTCCTTAAAAGCCTTTGTTTCCTCGGTGTGCTTCTTGATACCAACCATAGCCAGCATAGTGTCAAAGGCTACGGTGGACCCGTCAACCAGCTTTTTTATGTTAGGGGAGGCTTCCAGTTCCTTCTCCCACCAACTTCGCTGTAAGTAGCCACCCAGTGAGTTTATAGCCCTGTCAAGTGCAAGCCAGGTCTTTGCTATGTCCAGCTTTTCAAGCTCCCGGATAGTAGTGTCCTCCGTAAGAAGGAGGGCTTCTAGAATAGCCTTGTCCGCCTCTTCCAGTGCCTCGATCGCCGGGCCTGTTGTCTTTCCCTGCCTGACCCTGTCAAGAATCTCGATAGCCGTCTCCAGCTTAGTTACCGCTAAAGAGGCTGCATTATCTACCTTCCAGGGATCTAATTTCTTTTCATCAGTAGTGACTATCTTTTTCGCCGTCGCTTTCTTGAAATCATTGTATGCTTTCTTAAGATTATTGATTTGTTGAGCAAGATCATCAAGTATAGCGTCAACGTTCTTTAACTGTACGGAAGCCATAAGGGTGTCAAGGGACTTTCGCACGGCGTCAATATCGAGGTCGAAGGTAAACTCTGTACCGTTTACATAAGCCTGAACCATATCGAAGGCAAGGCCTAAGGACTTCCGAACACCTTCGTCGGGTATGGAGTTCAATATAGAACCCAGCGTCAAGTCCAGGAGACCGAGGTCTCGGGCGATGATGAAAGTACACCTGAGCGCTTCCTGAGACCGCTCGGCTTTAGAGGATCCTTCAAAGGCTTTCTTTTTGTCATCAGCCAGCATAAGCCGGAGCTTCTCAAGGGTCACCGTGTATTTACTTATATCTGCCGGGCATTTCATTCAGCATCAACTCCTGTGGGGAAGGTGTAGGTCTCTACTATGCCTGAGAAGCCCATCGTCTTGGTATAGGGTGACGACGCATCTTTAGTCGCAGACACAGAGGTCACTTCAACCAGGAAACCCTTATCTTTAAGCACCAGCCCTAGATAGTAGGAACCAGTCCTAATCTCGTCCTCCAGAAGCTCTTCGGTATAAGAAGTGGTTGGATGCAAGGTATGCAAAGTTTCTAGCAGAGTATATCTGGCCGTCTCCAATTCATTTCTGGAAATAATGTACTTATGCCTGCGCACACTCCTTATAAACTTCTCGAGGTTATGTGCTATGGTGTCCTTTTCGAGGGCTTCCTTTGGTACGATGTCAAACACAAGCAGATTGACACTAAGGGAAATCTTGGGAATGGACGAATTAACGACAGTCGTTGTAAGCCTGGGTGCATCCTCCTGCGAGTAGGTAAGCTCGGTGCTTACATCGAGAGTAGCCCCTATGTTCAGGGACTGTATTCTGGCATCGTAGTTAGCAGAAGTGACAAAATACGGAGATTCTACGTATTCCATAAAAGGCTTAAACGCCCGTAAGGTGCTTATGTCCAGTATCTTGTATAGTGCGAGGTCTCCCTCCCCTTCTTTGAAGCTCCGGGGGCCTCCAGGATTCCTCATAATCTCGAGTAATTGCTCTTTTGTGGGTCTTACATAAGGTAAAAACACGCTAGCACCTCATTATATGAAGGCCTCGTCAGCATAGCCTGATAAATACAAGCTGGTGCTGAGTTCTTCATAATTGACGACAACCTGAATGTCTGAGAAGATCATAGGGAACGTCTTGCCTCCGGGGCCATAAGTGTAAGCGTCCAGGTTGATCCGTAACTTTACCTGGTCGTATATAGAAGGATCGGATAATAACAGGGCAAGCGCCATAATCTTAACCGGGCTTACATCGCCGGTAGAAGGTACAGCACAATTCAGCGCCAACCTTGCAGGTCCTTCCATACCCCTCACTTTAGTGGATCCCCCTATCTTCTGAATTATGTGGGTGGGGAACGCCTCGGTTAACGAATAGTTTTGAAGCATAAGGTCTATGGAGGCATCCTCAATCAATAAGGTAAGCCCGGTTCTGGTGTTCAATGCTCTGTGCAGAAGCTCTCCGTAGTCCACCCGGACAGAGGTCTTCTTTGGCGTCCTGAAGGGCTTTATCTTCAGGTATTCCGGAGCCTGTATGCTGTCCCAGGCTTCCGTGTTCAGTACCAGGTCAGTGGAAGCGTCCTGAGGTGTTACGGGGCTATCTGCGATGACCTGCGGAGTGCTGGGCGTTTCCACCGAGCCGAAGTCCTCGAAAGTGGTGTCCGCGACCTCCTGCAAGTAAACATCGCTCGTGGACGCATCGATTCCCTCTATGAAACCCAGAAGAGTCTCTAAGTAGTTTTTCTGCCAGGGCTGTAGATCGGGTGAGCTTACCGAGTCCTCTATGAATTTCTCTATGGTATCTAGATGGGCACGGCGTTTCTCGGCGACGCGTTCTGCCGCTGCCTGAACCTCATCGTAGTCCCTTCTCTGTATAGCATCAAGTACCTGCTGGACCTCGGTAATACCTGACATAGCCTGCCGGGTAGGCTCAAATAAGATAGCAGCAAGACTATCAACTGAGGTTAGGTCCTCAACCCCGACCACACCCAGATACAGGGACACCAGATGCCCCACGGTCTTTTCCGGGGTAGTAAGGTCCTTTTCAACATAGCCCGCTTGCGTAAGCTTATAAATAAGGGTCTTAACTACCGCACCCAGCTCGGGGTCTGTGCTTACGGAAACCACAGCTCTGGTGTTTGAGGTAGTTGCGTAACCCTCGATAATCCCAACGCCTACATAAGGAGTAAGGTCGTCCCAGCTGTATTTTCCACTAACATTCTCAAGGGTAGGGCCTACCAGCCTGTAAATAACCCTTAGGTTAGGACGGTCAGCCCTTAATAGCACGTAACTGGCGGTCGTTAGTAAGGGGGAGGTCAAGGCTGTCTCCACCCCTATGTGGTAGGAAACAGCCTCTTCTATGAGCTCCTCGGTGAAATCAACTGCCGTGTCAACCACCACATCGTCAAACGCCAGAGGCTCCTCAATCTCAGGAACCTGCAGCTTTATCTCACGGACAATCCAGGCTTTTATGGTACTGTAGTCTTCCCTGAAAGCCAACAGGTTGTCATATATGTGCTTACCCTTGCTTATGATTAACTCCAGGTGTGCCTTACCCGAAGGCAGCTCTGAGAGGTCCCCCAGACTGAGCGCTTTAAGTACCATAATGTCGTCCGCGGTAAGCACTCTGCTCCCTATCAAGTTCCAAATAAGTCCCTGCAAGCCGCCGACAGCGGCTCCGTAGGTGATACCCTGGGGGATGTCATACCTACCAAACTCCACGGAATCGGGGGTCTGTTTTGTACGGAATTTGTTGTAAGGTGATGCTTTCGCCTGATCGCTAACAATGTAGTCGAACATACCACTGTGTATAAGGTCCTGGGTAAGCGACTGCAGCTCTACCCTAAGACTGAGCAGCGTAGAGACGACTATCTGCCAAAGGCGTACTATCTCGAGGTCGGTGTCACCGGCGGCCATAAGTTTCTTTATAACGTTGTCATTCCGTTCTCTTCTTTCTTTGGGCAGTTTCTCCGTGATGGCATCCAAAGCTTTAGCCAGCTCTGTCCTTGCCTGCGAGGCCCTCTCGCTGATAGCGTCGCTTATAGGCGCTGCATCGGCTCCGACTTCGGACTCTATTATGACTTCCACTATATCGACAATAGCGCCCAAGTCTATGGAACCTGAATCTATCTGCCCAAGAGCGTTGGTAAGGACCTCCTGAGTCTCTATAGCAAGGAGCCCCCGCGCTTCCGGGGTAAGCCACTCAAGGAGCTCCTCGAAGGATTCGGTGTCTATTGCGTCTGTCTTAAGGTTTCGGGCAAGAAAAGCGCTCTTGGCCCGGTGAGTCATTATGAGGGAACCACCAACATACTTTATCTCAAAAGGTTCGTTAATCCCGGAGGTAAGAAGATCGTCCGGGTTAACCTCACTTCCATTGAAGTTTTGTACCTTACGAGCCAGCTCCTCCAGTCTGCGCCTTACGTAATCGTTCATTATCTGTGACAGCTGCTCCTGTATTACCTCTTCTATCGGCTCGACTTCGGGGACAGTGGTGTCCGTTCTGTTATCTGTTATGTCCTCGGCGATAGCCGGAACCTCCACGTCTCCCAAACCACAACTTATATTAAACTTAAAGGTCCTGGAGCCGGCGACAACCTTTACCGGGAGGGTCGATGTTATAAACCACTGCAGCTCCTCAGGTAGTTTACTCAGGTCACGTGTAATACAGGCCTTTAGGGCTGTTCCGAGGGGAGTTACTGGAGTGTGCCGGTAAAGAGCGCGTGCGGTGGCATAAATAGCCACTTTTTCTGGAAGACTGACAACATCCAGGATTCCGTATGAGTGGTACAACTTGTTGTCGTAATAAGTGACGCTACCCGATAGCTCGCTATACAGACCACTGCCGGTGGGCTCTTTAGCGATTATATGCTGATACAGCGAGTACGTGCGCATATAACCACCCCAGAAATTAAACTGGGTGCCGTTGAATTCCATAAGGTCGCTAAAAAGAGGCAGGTGCTCGTCATTGTAGTACTTTATAGCGGCAATAAGTCTGGAGTCCCTTAGGTTCTCCTCCGGTTTATCCCAGGTTATAAGAGAAATAAGGTTCTCCTTAAAGAGAAGCAAGAAAGCAAAACGTTCCCAGTAGCCCTGAACATAGTTATCAAAGTAGATAGGCTGTGTAGTTAAGGCCGCACCTATGGACGAGCATACACTCAAGGCCTTCGTCAATACGCCGCTGGACACCAAAGGGAACCCATCCTGGTCACAGGCAAAGGGGGCGTCCGTATTGCTAAGAGCTGAAGGTAACGCAAGTAAAGACTCACAGTCACCAGATAACGTAGCCTGCCCTTGAAAAAGCTCAGACACGTACAGACACAGAGGCAGCGGCTCATTATACGAACAATAATCAGGAACGTAAAAGGAAGGCGCCATATTCAACAGGGCTACTGTTAACACATCACCAAGAACACGTTTGAGGGTGTCTTCAAGAGCCACAAGCCCGAAAGGGGTGGTCGGATCTAGCTCCGGGGAGACTGCCCCCGCATAAGTGTTATACACATTCACTGCCTTGTCGAGCCAGGTCGTGTCCTTGAGATTCTTGCTTATGCTTGGCATTTAGAATCCCACCGTATCTAAATACTCCTGAAGAAGTTGCGCTATCTTAGCTTTGGTGTTAGACACCCAGGCCGGAGACATTCCCAGTTCCTGTGCGATCTCCCCGGTGCCCTTTCTGGTATCTCCCAGGCCCGTGGAGTACTCAAGCACCTTAACCTCGATCGGCTTCAACTTAGAGCTGGCATACTGAAAGGCGTTCCGGACTTCCATATCGTCTCCGGCAGATTTTTTGTCCCAGGAGTCACTACCCAGCATTATGGGAGATCTCGTTTCCTTAAGGAGCTGCATAACCTTATCCAATGGCCAACTAAGCTCATCTGCCAGCTCGACGGGGGTGGGATCTCTGTCATACCGCATCTCAAAGTCTGCAGTCGCCTGTTTCAAGGTGCCCAGCTCCATCCGGTGGTTCTCCGGGAGCCGGATAATGTTCTGGTTGTTATTAACAAACCGATAGAGCTTCTGAAGATACGTGGTCACGTACGACTTCAGAGTGCCCTTAGAGGGGTCGAAGGCCTCAAGAGCCTCCAGAGTGAGCCTCTTAGCTTCTGCTCTCACTACCGGTACGGGTAGCCCGGAGGCATAATATTTATTTACAGCCATATTTATCTGAGGCTGAAGCTCGCTGAGGAGATACCGGAGCTCATTCTGGTCCTTTGTCTTTTTCCATACCTCCCAGCTGGCAACTAATCGTTCATTCATTGTAAAACCCCCTAGTCAGCCTTCATAGTTAATTTAGTAGCCATTACCCCATACTCACCCAGTACAAGATCCACAACCGGAGAGTGGGAGCCGCTCCTTAAACGCTCCAGCGCATCAATAGCATCCCGTGCCCTTTGATTCAAAGCTTTCTGCGTTATAAGGGGCTTCTCTGCGCTTTTTAGCATTTTCATAAGGAGAGCCGCAAGCTCGTCAACGACCTCACAGTGCGGGAGGTCCTCCACCGTTTGTGGCAAAATACTGGATATGTAAGTCTCAACACCAGCCATAGGACGGTATCTTAGTCTTTGCAGCAAAGCCTTGGCTGTGCCCTCTGGTTTCTCGCTTATGTAGCTTAGTAGCGTAGCAAGAACACTGTGTCTGTCTGTAAAGGCACCCTTAGTGTTACTCCGGGTCTCTGCTGTCCAGAAGGGTGAGGCAAAGTTATCCAGCCCCAATGGAGATACGGTACCGAAGCTGTCATAGTAAATTTTATCGATTTTGGAGTCTTGTAACTGCCCGTCAAAACCGTCGCATATCTCGAAGTTATCGTTTGTAGTCTTTGGAAGAAGTCTCAGCCCTGTGAGCATATAAGTGGTAGTATAAGCCCCGGACCTATTATCTATCTGATGAACTATGCTCTTTACCTCGCCTCTGTAAGGCAAGCCGGACACTATAACAACGCCGGGAAGTCCGACAATGGCGTAAGGATTGAAGTCTGTAAGCACCTTAGAGTACTGCTGAGATACTTTGGCATCCTGTAAGGTTATACGGCTTTTATGTACAAGACCAAATGGATCCGCGTTCACGTAAAAAGCTGGATCCTCATTTGTGGCATCCATAGCCGCTAGTGAACTTACCGGAAAGTTGCTCTCGTATGCACGTATCCCTGTGAGCTCCTCGAGAGCCGACAGCTCCAGTCTACGTGGGGACTCAGAGCTGGCCCCGTTAGGGTCTCTGGTGCTTACCTGCTTGGCAAAAACCACAGGCCAGTCAACACCTTGAGGATCCAACATAGGTGACATATAGCCGAGCAGCCTTGTAGGGGTGTTGTACTGCTGGTTCATCTCAAATGCGTGTATGTCCTGCGGGAATATGACATTACTCAAAGGAGGCTGAGTGGTGTAGGTAGTGGGTAGAACCATAAACTGAGATAGGAAGTTGGCGCCACCCAGGTGGTTCTCCTTAAACCCAAACTGAGGGTACACGCTAAACCCTGCTTGCCCGGTAAGAGCTCCCATAATGGAACCTAAGGTAGCAGGGCCTCCTCCGGGATTCCCTCCAAGCAGCATTTCACTGAGCCTGGGTTTAAGACCATAGTCACAGATCCATTTACCGGCGGAAGGGGTTACCCAGAACCGCTGCAGGACCTTGTGCCGTGCCTCCAGTGCCTTGCCAGAAACGGTGGCATCTAGAAAGTATTTAACAATAGTCGCTACCGCAGACGAATCATTGGAACGGTTAACCTGAACACTCCCAAAAGAGGTGCTGGTGCTAGCATCATTTAGTAAGCTTACAAGGGAGGGGTGTGTCTCTGGATCATCTATGTCTGTGGGCGCCTTCTGCCCATAGAGTTCAAACTCAGGGGCAAGTGAGGGCAAACGTGAGGCACCGGCTGTTAAAAAAAGAGCGGCAAACCTGGCCTGTGAGTTTAATGCCCAGTTTAGAGGCGATATGGTTTCAACGCTAACGTATAGGTCAGGGCTCATCCTAAAAGGAGTACCTACCAGGTAAGAGTCAACCCCCGCCTTCCACTCACCGTCAACGTCATCAAGGTACTGGAATACGAAACGCGTGCCAGGAGGTAGCAGCATCAGTTCCGGCCTGGGGCTGAAAGTGTAGTTTATAGAAGCGCTGCTTACCTCCAGCCTTATAGTAGCCTGCTCGAATGGTACGGTTATCCCCGTGTACTCGTCACTTCCGCCTTTATGGTATATCTGGACTCTGAACAGCATCACTCCACCTCCTGTGAAGAGTATAAGAGAGTCTGTGGAGTGTTGCCGGAGAGAATAAAAGGGAAGAAACCCCGGTTTCCCGGGGTCTGTGTTACTTTATACGCTTTACACTTTTGGCCTGTAGGCCCTTAGGTGTATTGGATACGTCAAAACTGACTCGTTCGCCTTCTTCCAGCATCTTGAACCCAGACATTTCGATCTGAGAGTAATGCACGAAAGCGTCTTCTCCGTCGTCTGTAACGATAAACCCAAAACCCTTAGCACCGTTAAACCACTTTACTGTTCCTGTCATCCTTAAAACCTCCTGCTAATATACAAGTTTTTATCTGAGATTTCCTGCAAGACCCTCAGACTGGCCGCGCTGGCTTTCTGTATTTTAAGATCCATAACTATCTCTTTTAGGGTGGTCACGAGGACCACGGCAGTCGCGTAAGGATGCTTCTGTTTTACCTGCACAAACTCCCAGTGCCTGAGTATCTCCTTAGAGCGTCTGATCTCCCGCTCAAAAGCACTAAAATGCTTTCTTAAACCCGATAGACTGTCACTAAGACCTCCGGTAATAACTAAGGGAAAAACCAAATCATCGATCTGATAAACCTTAATGCCGCCTGCAATAACCTCATCCTCCAGCGGTATGTGAAGGGCATACACCTTGTCCGGGTCCTCTATCTCCGACACCAGAGTCGTGGTAAACAAAGGTTCCGGATCTCTGTTCATAACCGTGAAGGTAGGTCCAAAACTTACATTAACTTCTGCCCTAGGGTAGATATTGCTTACATACGACCCTACTTCAGAAGGAGATACCACATCAAAAAACGACTTAAACCCCAAATAGGCAGTAGCTTTTTTCATTCAACCCTCCTGGATGCCTGTATAAAGAAGTCCTCCAGCTTCCCTAAAAAGGAGAGAACGGCTGAAACTTCCCTTAACAACAGGTCCTTTCGCGATCTGGCCTCGAAGACGAGGTTCAGTAATTCAAGCTGGTACTCCAAGAGAAGGGGTCTGTATGTTTCAAGGAAATATGTACAAAAATCAGGGTCAAGTTTATGCAGTGTCATAGCGGCGTTAACCGCGGCAAGGTGCTCGAGCACCTCAGTCTCTATTACAGCGCGCATCTTGCTTCCCGTTCTGGGGTTTTTGGCATATATCCCCATAATGTTGTAACTGACTACGATCAGTCCATTCAGTGTAACGTTCATAAGCTGGTACTCCGGCCCGCCGTTGAACATACTTATAATCCGCTGGTGCCTTGCTATCACCAGGGAGTCGAAAACTTTGATGATATGGAAAATCGAAGACCGGGAAAACCGCAGCCACCAAAGGATATAACCCCCCAGAACTGCTGCTACTACCAGTAAGCCTAGCCAGTAATTAAGCAACTCCATTCCTGCCACCTGCCTTCGCTGTTGAACTCCCTTCTGTGTTACCGTTCTTTACTTCTTTCTGGAAGGTGTCATACAAGGCCTTGTCCTGTTTTGACAGCATAAAAGCGGTAAGCATCCTTATTCCTTTCAGTACACCACCGACATAAACTCCCCTCTCCGATAAAGACTCGAGGTCAGCTACCATATGATTAAGAATCGTAAAGAAAAGCGTAGTAAAAAGAACATAAGCCAGGATGTCCATTATCAGAGGACCTGCAGTTACAGGGAGGAATGCGAGGGCCGCTCTTACTGAGAAGAGCAGTACAATCTCCGAAATCATTAACTTGAGTGCGTCCTGTACTGCTAACATCCTCATCCGTCTCCTTAAAGTTAAATCTCCTGTCGGTGTCTTAGGGCTCCTACACGCCGCATAAGCGATGTTGGCCACCGCCAACAGGAACAAGAAGAGCAGCTTTTCCGTCCCCCAGAGCCCGTCAAAGAGGAGAACTCCAACATCGTCAAGACACATAATCAGTCCCCCCTGTTAGAAGAGTGCCCCCGGGGAAACGGGGGCTTCCTTCTTAAACCAGCGCTTCTGCTCTTGATGCAGCGTTTACGTCTTCAGCAGACAGCTTACCGAACCATTCCTTACCCAGGTACTTGTTGAGGGCCGTCACAAGCAGGTTAACAGCCATAGGTACTATTATCAGATAGACCCACTCTGGGATTTTTATGCCCCTGTTGTCCATAAGGGTCTTGATCTGAAGAAGCGCGTTTTTCTGCTTATCAGGCACCACGGAGCCGTCGTCTATTGCCTTTACACTGCCCTCAAGCAGTACAACTACAGCCTTTATCGCTGACTTAAGGGTTGGCCACCACTTAGTGAAGCCAAATAAAACATCGAACAGCATTAGTGCTTTGTCAACAATCTCGGAAAAACTCATCCTAACACCTCCTGAAATGCAGGAATACTACTCGTCATCAACAATGTCATCCTCACTTATGGGCTGGTCTGCAGAGTCTTCATCTTCCTGCTTATCTATATTTTCCTTTGTACTTTCCTTGGCTGCCGTAGGCTTCTTTTTCTTAGTGAACTCCCCTGGGTCAAACTCACTACCATCAAGCCTTTGGCATACTTCTGCATACACGGACTCCTCTATGGCCATAAAACTTACAAGATGGTAGATCCCCACCTTATCAAAAGTCCCCGTTTCAGTGCCTACTTCTATGCTGGGATGTGCGTGTGCCCAGGCATACTTATCTCTGTGTTCCTTGTAACCAAAGTCAAAGACCTCAACCCTGGGCAGTAAGACCCTGCCTGCATTAGTAGGCTTGTATGGGGTAACCACTACACCGGGCTTCTTCTCTGTTTTCTTTTCGGACATCTGCTACCTCCTAAATTGTCTGGCCTGTTCTGCGCTGTGGAGGCCTCTGTTCCGGCAACGGCTTTCCGCCCTTTGAAGGGGCCTGCTCTTTTGCGCCTTCTACCGGCTGCATATCAACCGGTGTCTCGGCGGGGACCGGAATGATGCCCACTAGAAGACTGTAAACAAGAGGGAACTGTGCCTGAATACCGGCGAGCGCCTCCTCGAACTCCTTCTTTTTAAGGGACTGCAGCCAGGACACAAACCCACGCATACTGGGAGTATTAAGGATGTCCTCCGGGGAAGAAGCCTCCATAAGAGCCTCCATAAGGAACCCGGGAACCTCCTGGTTAGTTATATCAATGCTGGAGGGTGTGGCCTCTTGCTGCAATGTAGCCGTTGCCCGGATCTCGGCCAGTCGCATTCTTATGGACTCCTCTGCGGCAACCTGGGCCCTGCGTCTCGCATCTTTAAGCATCTTGGAGCTCTCTATATCGGGATCGACTCCGAATTCCTCCATCATAGTCTCGTCAGACAACTTCCTTGCGGCATTCAGCTCCATATAGAGCCGTTTACGTTCGGTATCATCAGCCATCTTAAACTCTTGGAGGGATACCTTAACTCTTGGTAAGTCTTTTATTTCTTCTATACGGCGGGCAACCTTTTCCACTAGCCGCATTAGGAAGCCACGGTAATTTATGAAGTGATTCTCCAGCATCCTCAGCGAGACCGAGGACCCTGACCAACTAAGCCCTCCCCTCACAAATTCCTGAGGCACCTGTAGCCCTGATATGACCTCGTCCTCTACCATCTTCAACTCTTGATGTACCATAAGAGGCCTACCGTCGCCACCGAGAGCATTTTGCTGTAAAGGGGAAGGGAAGAACGCTATTTCGTTAGGATCATTTCTCCATTTCTGTATCTGATCCTTTAGCTGCGAAGCCAGATTCCCTAGGTGTGGGAATGCCGGGGTCTGCGGTGTATATGGAGTGCCCTGCATCATCGTTGGAGTCAGATACCTATAAGGCTTTAGATGGTCGGCGGCTATGTAACCATTAGCTTTGCGGAGCAGCCCCATATAGTACAGGGTCTTAGCTACGTGGAATATAGGAGGAACACCGAGTCCATTTTCGTCATCTGCGTAACAAGGCCTTCGGAGGAAAATGATCTTATCTTCATTGAACCTTACCGCCGACTTGTCCTCAAGGGCTACCTTTAGGAAGATCTTGGGTACTTCCTTCAGGAACCGTGCCTGCGTCTTTATGTTTTGGATAATGCTTTTAGGCACGTTGTAAACGAAGGCGTGCTTCTCCGACAGTGGGTTATACTCGTCCACCATATGCAGAGGGTCCCAGAGATGAATCCTGAAGTCATCAGAAGTCGGGATAGTATCCTCAGAAATATCAGCCGGCTGTTTGGTTCCACAATGTTCGCAGTGGATATACAGCTTCTTTGACCTTATCTCCCAGTTAGCCCGCTCCTCTTTGTCCAGTACGGTAGTGTTCCCGACCGGTTCCACAACGGACTTACATATATGACAAGTGAAGGTTCTCTTGAAAGGGCTGTAGATGGACGCATAAACTACTCCGAACACGTAGTAATTGATTCCTATATCGACCAGCCTCTCCCGGAGCTCCATCGCCTTAAACACTTCCAGGTACTTTTCCTTGACGTCACTGTTAGGTGTTTTTACCTGTAAGGCTGTAATCGGGTACTCAGCTTTTTT
>Ga0334886_1002201_pt1 | contig 20217 bp, 16 predicted proteins | sample GraSluR1_MG_9_FD_207232 | JGI IMG/M metagenome (GOLD analysis project Ga0334886, IMG submission 207232) | Sludge microbial communities from methane-producing bioreactor in Wageningen University, Netherlands - Granular Sludge_27_06-R1 | ecosystem: Engineered > Bioreactor > Anaerobic >... | reverse complement strand
CCACCGTAGTTGCCGACGAAGTGGTCATATTTCTTGAAAGCGGGGTAGGCATTGGCCGGGAGCATTTCGCCATGCGTATAGATGTTGACGCCTGTGCCAACAGTCTGCTGGAGGAGTTCGTCCAGGTCACGCAGGTCATGACCGCTGACGAGGATAGCAGGGCCGGGACGCACGCCCAGATTGACCTGGGTGGGTTCGGGGTTGCCATAAGCGGTGGTGTTGGCTTTGTCGAGCAGGGCCATGGCCTGCACGCCCATCTCGCCGCACTTCAGCACCAGCCCCACCAAATCATCAGCACTCAGCTTGGGATTGGTGGTGGCTTCGAGGGCTTCCTGCATGAAGATCAGGATTTCGTCATTATAGGTGTCGAGCACATAAGCGTGGTCGGTGTAGGCGGCTATGCCTTTCAGGCCGATGATGAGCAGTTCACGCAGCGAGCGCACATCGGGGTCAAGGTTGGGGTCCATCATAATGCCGACTGTCATCCCCTTGGCGATCAGTTCGTCCAGGTCGTCGCCTTCCGGTTTCCAGGAAGCCCAATTAGGGCCGCCGCCGGCGCAGGGGTTGCCGTGCAGTTTGAAGCAGGCGGCCTGGGCGCGTTCCCGCAGGGCTTCGCGCAGCTCAACGGCTTTGTGAATCATGGGGACAAAGCGTTCAGGGTCGAAGTTGGCGTTGGTGATGGTGGCAAACAGAGCCTGGGCGACAAACAGATCGGTTTCGGGATCCGAAACACCCATACTGCGTCCGCGGGTGCCCCAAAACGAGATGCCTTTCAATAAGTAGATCAACAAGTCTTGCAAGCTGGCGACATCGGCGGTTTTACCGCACACGCCTTTGACCGTGCAACCCTCATTTTTCGCGGTTTCCTGACATTGATAACAAAACATACTGCTCATTTATAAATCTCCTTAGGCTTGGTTGTAGGTGGTACGGGGACGATCTCAAAAGATAATGAGATCGCATCTTCGGGACAGGACTCTTCACACAGACCGCAGTAGGCACACAGCCGCGGGTTTTCGATCACGGGACGCGCTTCGATCATCACCACTGCCTGGGTGGGGCAATACTGTGCACACTGGCCGCAGCCGGTGCAGCGTTCCAGATCAATGCTGGGGATACTCCAATTGTCCAAAATGTCGACCTCCTGATTTCCTGTTTCAAGCTTATCAAGAGGGGTGGCATCTGTCTGTGATAAAAGTTACAAGGGCTAACGGCTGACTGCAGGGTTACTACAATGTCAACATACTTATTCTTTTTCCGCTTCAGCCTCCAGCGCTTTCTCATCCAGGATTTCGATGCGCTGACGATTCAGGCGGATTAAGCCATCGCGCACGAAGGCGCGCATGGTGCGTGAAACGACTTCCCGCACGCTGCCGATCTGGGCGGCGATTTCGTGTTGGGTCCACTGAACGCCGCTGGGAACAGATGCTCTGGATTGGTCGAGCAGGAAGCGCGCCAGGCGGGCGCGTACCGTGCGCAGGCTGAGGTCATGGGTCAGTTGGGTCAGATGGGCCAGTTTTTTGGAAAGGTCTTGCAGCACGGCAAGGGCCGCTTCGGGATTGCAGCTGACGATGTGCTGAAATGGGTCAAAGGGGATTTTGAGCAGATAGACGTCCCCGATGGCAACTGCGCTGATGGGGATAATATCCTGTCCTGAGAAAGCCTGGGGAATATTGAATGCATCCCCGCTTGTCAGGTGGATCAAGTTTTGCTCGCGTCCGCTGCGATTGCTGCGATAGGAGCGTACCATGCCCTTAACCACGAAGAAGACAGCGCCCTGTTCATCGTCAAGATCGATCATCTGTCCGTCCTCGCAATGCAGGGGAATGGCGGCCTGGGCCATCTGGCATAAAACATGCTCTGGCAGGTGGGTCAGCAGGCGCATCTTTTTCAGGTCTTGCAGAGTATCCATGCAGAGGGTCTCCGGGTTGGGGTTGAATTTGCTGAACGAATCATAACATAATCAGCCAAAAATGAAATCCTGATATAATGTTAAAAATTCCTGAAACGCAGCAGGGGGTGGCTGCATGGGAAAACCATTAGACCAAATGGAGGCTATTCATGGAAGAATTTGTGACCTTGGCGCAAATTGATCAGGCTGTTGAGGCGATTCGCACCCGCACCGAGCGGAAACCCCGGGTGGGGATGATTTTAGGATCTGGTTTGGGCGACCTGGCGAATCTGGTAGAAAACCCGGATATTATTCCCTATAAAGATATTCCAAACTGGCCGGTTTCCACTGTGGAAGGGCATGTCGGGCAGCTGGTGATTGGTGAGCTGGAAGGCCAGACGGTGATGGTTCTCCAGGGACGGGCGCATTATTATGAAGGCTATACCATGGGGCAGACCACTTTCCCGGTGCGCGTGATGCAGCGCATGGGCGTTGAGATGCTGTTTGTGACCAATGCTGCCGGCGCGATCAACCCTGAATTTGAACCGGGGGATATTATGCTGATTACCGATAATATTACCCTGCTGCCCATGGCTGGCCCGAATCCATTGCGTGGCCCCAATCTGGATGAATTTGGACAACGCTTCCCGGATATGAGCCGATCTTATGACCGGGATCTGGCTCAGCTTTTCCGTGATATTGCCAAGGAAAAGAATACGGCGTACCGCGAGGGCGTGTATATCTGTCTGGCAGGGCCTTCGTTTGAAACGCCGGCTGACCTGCGTTTCCTGCATACCATCGGCTGCGATGCGGTGGGCATGTCGACGGTGCCGGAAGTGATCGTTGCGCATCATGGCGGTACACGGGTGCTGGGCGTTTCTGGCATTTCCAACAAGGCCAACCTGGACGGGAGCACGGTCACTACGCACGAAGAAGTCTTGCAGGCCGGGCAGGAGATTGTGCCCAAACTGAAGACAATTTTCCTCGAGATTTTGCGCAGGATTTAACCATTGCAAGCGGTAACAAGAGGAAATAAAAAGGCTATTTGTGATAGCCTGGTGGTGGTTGCTGGTCATGGGTGATGTGGTTCGATTTCTGGTAGATGCCGAAGTTTGGGTATATGCTTTGCTGGGGCTGATTGGCGTCATCTATGTAGGCAGACTGATTTCGGATTGGCGGGAAAGAAGTTCTGCGATTTTTGGTCTGGAACGTGAAGGTGCACAGCGCCGCCTGGTGATGTCTGCCACGGTGGTGGTGCTGCTGCTGGTGACGGCTGCCGCCGAGTTGTTCGTGGTTTCTTTTGTGGCGCCTGCTTATCCGATGACAGATCTGCTTCCCACCCCGACACTGGACTTGATGACCACGCCCACCGCCACACTGGCACCGGGCGTGACCATTCCGTTGGTGGTGCCGACCATCTCTGCGGATATCTCTTCGGGCTGCATCCCCGGTTCAATTGACTGGACATCCCCTACTCCAGGCGAGGAACTGATTGGTGTGGTTGAGCTGGCCGGGACGGTGGATGTACTCAATCTCGGTTTCTATAAATATGAGTTCAGCTCTCCTGGGCAGGATAATTGGGAAACGATTGCCGGCGGCAACATGAAAAAGGTAGAAGAGTTCTTTGGCAACTGGGATACCGGTCAGCGTTTGCCTGGAGATTATCTGCTGCGTCTGGTGGTGACCAATAATGAGGGCACGGCTTTGCCGCCCTGCATCATCCCGGTGAAGGTAGTGGCAGAGGAATAATGGGAGGGTGGAGTGCCTGAGATTGAGATCCGCCCGGCGATAGCGGGTGACCTGCCTGTGCTGGCTGCTCTGGATCATGGCTGCCAGACGGCGTATGTGTGGCAAATGGAGCGTCAGTTTGATGAAGGACAAATCAGCGTCAGCTTCCGGCAGGTGCGCCTGCCGCGTGCGGTTGCCCTGGCGTATCCCCGCCTGCCGGAACTGCTGCTGCAGGAGAAGTTTAACCGCCTGACGCTGCTGGTGGCCGTGATGGATGGCCATTCGGTGGGATATGTGCGCCTCAAGGATGACGTCATTCCCGGGGCGGTCTGGGTCAGTGATCTGGTGGTGCACCCGCTCGCGCGTCGCAAGGGAATTGGTACCGCCCTGGTGCTGGCAGGACAGCATTGGGCCATGCAGCACCGCCTGCGGCGTATGGTGCTGGAGATGTCTTCCAAAAATCACCCGGCCATTGAACTGGCGGGGCGGCTGGGGTATGAGTTTTCGGGCTATAACGATCATTTTTATCCCAGTCAGAATATCGCGATTTTCTTTGCACAATTCTTGCGCTGAGTAAGTTGTTCAACGCATTCGGCATTGAAAAAAAGGATTCTCAATTTATCTCATGTTGAATTTTTTCCAGAATGAAACCTTAGCCTTATTACGCACTTTCAGCCAGATTTTGACAGCTGGCATGTCGATCACGGCGTTTTCGCTGTTGATCTATGCGATGACTTTCAATCTGCGCAACCGCGTGGCGCGTACCTTTGCCCTGATCCTGTTTTCGGTAGTAGTCATTTTCTCGGCGGATGCGATTGGCGGTACATCTGAAACCCCTGACTGGATTGCCTTATGGCTGCATGTCCACTGGCTTGGGATCATCCTGTTACCGGCAGCCTATCTGCATTTCTCGGCGGAGATATTGGCAACCACGGGTTCTCCGGTCAGCGGGCTGCGTTTGTGGACGGTACGCATTGGATATGGGCTGAGTTTTGCTTTTATGATTTGGCTGTTATTTGGGCACGGGATGGGCGAGGTGATTTTCAACCAGCCGCCGGCGCCGTATTTTGCGCCCACCCTTTTTACACTTATTTTTACGATTTATTATTCGCTGGCGGTAGCGCTGGCGTTATATTTTTTTGCACGGGCGTACAACCGCGCCACGACCAATGCCAGCCGGCGGCGGATGGGGTATTTGATTGTTGGCGCGCTTTCACCGGCGCTGGAATCTTTTCCTTATTTGTTGTACAGCTCCCGGTTTGCGGCCAGCAACGTGGGCCTGTTCTGGACGGTGTCAGTGTTCAGCACTTTACTGGCAGCGGCATTGTTGATTGTGATGGCGTATGCGGTGGCCTTCTTCGGCGTTTCCTGGCCCGACCGGGTGGTGAAATCACGCTTGTTTAAATGGATCATGCGCGGGCCGGTGACGGCGATCCTTTCTCTGGCTGTGACCACGCTGGTGCGGCGGGTGGGTGAATCTGTTTTTGGCGCTACCTATTCTGCTTTGGTACCGATTTCGATGGTGATGACCATCTTGTTAATGGAGCATTTTATCACCTTGTTCAGTCCGATCTGGGAAAAATGGTTGTTCTATGGCAAAGACAGGCGCGCACTGGATTTGCTGCATCGCATGGAAGAACGGTTACTGACAGAGAGCGATCTGAACCAGTTCCTTGAGATGATCCTGGGGGCGGTATGTGACCAGCTGCAGGCGCCCGGTGCGTATGTGGCAGCCCTGGACGGGAAACGGATGTCGCTGGCGCTGACGGTGGGCGAAGTACAGATTGAAGAAAGCGGCGTGTCTCGCGACCTGCTGGAAATCGTTTCAACACAAGGGGCTCTGGTTGGCACGTTCCAATGGGGCGGTGATTTGCTGGTGCCTTTGTTCAATGGAGATGCCGGCAATGGCAGCCGTGATCTCTTAGGACTGCTGGGAGTTTCCGGTGCAGGGGACGAAGAATTGACTGCCGAACAATCTCATACGCTGGGCGTTTTGGTAGAGCGGACGGCGCTTGCCCTGCGCGACCGGCGGGCGCAGGAAAAGGTTTTCGATACCCTGCAATTGCTGACCCCGGAGGTGGATTTGATCCAGCGTATGCGCGCAGCCGGACGGTATGACAGCCAGATTTTGCTCAGCGAGGATGCTCTGCCTGATGCGAGTATGTCGCAGTGGGTCAAGGACGCGCTGACCCATTACTGGGGCGGCCCCAAGTTAACCGAAAATCCGCTGATGCGGCTGGAAATCGTGCAGCGGACGATGGAGGAACACGATGGTAATGAGACCAATGCCCTGCGCTCCATTTTATTGAAAGCGATTGAGCGGGTGCGTCCTGAAGGGGAGCGGCATTTTACCTCTGAATGGATTCTTTACAATATTCTGCAAATGAAATTTTTGGAAGGCAAGAAAGCCCGGGATGTTGCCAGCCGATTGTCTGTCTCTGAGGCGGATCTGTATCGTAAGCAGCGTGTGGCAATCGAGGAGGTGTCCAAAGCAATCCTTGATATGGAAACACAAGTCCAGAATGGGGAAGATTTCACCCCATAAACTGGTTGTATGTCCAAATTGATTGATATATAATAGATAACGTGAGTGTGATAAAGCAGTCTTTACTGTTTTCTTAAGGGTGGGGAGGTGCATTAGTGGCAGCTGAATACGAGTTTTTGAAGGTTAAAGCGGAAGCTCCCGAGCTTGATGATGGCTGGTGGGCTTCCGTTCTGGCAGATGAAGATGCCTGTCTGCCAGCGGATGAGGAAGTTTTCATCCCGGAAGATCCGCCAGCAGTATCCCAAACAAAAGATGAAGAGAAAAATGGTTACAAAGACTGGGAAACCATCCAGGCAATTTTCGAACGTGATGAGATCATCACGCTGAAAGTGCACGCCTGTAATCGCGGCGGGCTGCTGGTGCATGGCGAGCATATCCAGGGATTTGTGCCGATTTCTCACCTGGTGGAAATGGCAAACTGCGCCAATGAAAAGACCCGTCACCAAAAATTGGCCGATTATATTGGCTGTACCTTGCAGCTAAAGATCATAGAATGCGAACCGGATATGGAGCGCGTTGTGCTTTCCGAGCGGGCTGCATTGGCTGGCGAAGGCCGGCGTAAATATTTGTTCGAGTCGCTGAAAGCAGGCGATGTGGTCAGCGGGATGGTAACCAATATTACCGATTTTGGCGCATTTATCGACCTGGGCGGTGTGGAGGGACTGGTACACGTTTCCGAAATATCGTGGGGCCGCGTGCGCCACCCGGAAGATATCCTGCAAATTGGCGAGCCAGTCAGCGCCATGGTCTTGCAGGTTTCCGAGGAAAATGTGCGCGTGGCATTAAGCCTGAAGCGGTTGTGTCCTAATCCATGGGAAAAACTGCCTGAGAAATACAAGATTGGTGATGAAATCCCGGCCACGGTTACCGTTATCAAACGCTTTGGTGTGTTTGCCCGTCTGGAGGAGGGGGTGGAAGGGTTGATCCATATTTCTTCTCTCAATCTGGAAGGCGATTACCGTGATCTGAATAAAATGTTCCATGCTGGTCAGACGCTGCGCGTGCGTATTTTCCATATTGATTCAGGACGTCGACGTTTGGGACTGGGCCTGGTCGAGATGGAATAAGCTGCGACTCAGCTTATTCCTTTCTTCGATACTCCAATGACAGACAAAAACACTCCTCTGCCACAAAAACCACCAGAACTGAAGGTGCGTTTTACTGTACGGCATCGCCGCCTGCTGCTGGACATCCTCGGCGCGCTGGTTGTGGTGCTGGGGTTGATCACTGCTCTGGGGCTGCTGGGGCTGACCACTGGCGGCGTGATTTCCCCATGGGTAGAACGTATGCAGCGGTTTTTGGGCTGGGGGTCTTTCCTGGGGGTAATTTTTATTATCGGCGTCGGGAGCTTTTTGATCCTGTCTCGTTTCATCGCGTATTCCAGGCTGCGGGCAGGGCGGGTACTGCTGGCTGAAGGAATCGCTCTGCTTTTGCTCGCTTTTCTGGATGCGTTTGGTGATCATTCCCTTACGGCTGCGTCAGCAGGTAAAAATGGCGGGGTGATTGGTTGGGTGCTGAATAAACCCATCCGGCAGATTTTCCCTGCCCCATGGGATCTGGTCATTATCGGGGGATTGCTTGCCCTGCTGGTTTATTTCGGTTTTGGGCTGAACCGCCGGGTGGAACGGCGCATTGAGCGTTGGTTGTTTGCGCCGCCAGAAACTGACCAGAATGGGCCAATGGATGCGGGATATCCTGACGCTGTGCCGCTGCAGGATGATTTTGTGCCGCTGCCGGAGGCGCCGATGGGGGAAGCAGGGGAGAGTGTTGAGGACAAACGCCGTGACGGCCGCCTGCCGAAGTTGAGTTTGCTGTTCAAGGATCAAACGGTTGGCAAGGATGAAGGCGCGATCCACGCCACGGCCGGCCTGATTGAGAGAACCCTGTTTGACTTTGGCATCCCCTCGCGGGTGGTAGGCTATCGCGTTGGCCCGACGGTGACCCAGTTTGCAGTGGAGCCAGGCTTCGTCGAGCGCACCGGCCCGGACGGGGAGGTATCCCGTCATAAGGTGCGCGTTTCACAGATTTCAGCCCTTTCGCGCGATCTGGCCCTGGCCCTTTCGGCGGAACGGCTGCGGATTGAAGCGCCTGTCCCCGGTCAGTCTTTTGTGGGGATTGAGGTGCCCAACGATACCAGTGCACTGGTACGGCTGCGTTCCTTGCAGGAGTCACCCGCCTTCCAGCGGATGAGCGGCAACCCGCTGGCGATTGCTTTGGGACGGGATGTTTCCGGCCAGCCGGTGGTGGCAGACCTGGGAAGGATGCCCCATTTGCTCATTGCCGGTACGACAGGTTCGGGCAAGTCGGTATGTATCGCCGCCCTGGCGGTGTGCCTGATGATGAACAACACGCCGGATGAACTGCGCCTGGCCCTGCTGGACCCCAAGATGGTGGAGTTGGTGCGATTTAACGGTCTGCCGCATTTGATGGGTAAGGTCGAGACGGATACCGAGCGCATGCTGGCGGTGCTGCGCTGGGCTTTGGCAGAAATGGACCGCCGCTATCGTTTGCTGGAGGCGGCGCGGGTGAAAGACCTGCAGCGCTATAACCGTCAGATGCGGCGGCGGGGCAAGGAAGAGCTGCCGCGCATCGTGATCATGATTGACGAGCTGGCTGATCTGATGATGTCAGCGCCTGACCAGACCGAGCACAGCCTGGTGCGTCTGGCGCAGTTGGCGCGTGCCACGGGCATTCATCTGGTGGTGGCGACCCAGCGTCCCAGTACGGATGTGGTGACAGGGCTGATCAAGGCCAATTTCCCGGCGCGGTTGTCTTTCACGGTCGCTTCTTCGGTGGACTCGCGGGTGATCCTCGATACGGGCGGCGCAGAGACCCTGCTCGGACGCGGGGATATGCTTTATCAGGATCCCGAAGCGGGCAGCCCCATCCGTGCCCAGGGCGTGATGGTTACCGACCAGGAAGTGGAGTTGGTGGTTTCTTTCTGGCAGCAGACCTGGCAGGGGCAGGAGACAGAAGCTCCGTGGGAAGAACTGGTGGAAGGCCCTGTGGATGATATGGATGCCCTGCTGGACAGGGCGGTTGAATTGGTGCGCCGCGAACAGCATGCCAGTGCTTCGATGCTGCAGCGCAAGCTGCGGGTGGGTTACCCGCGCGCGGCGCGCTTGATCGACGATCTGGAAGACATGGGGGTGGTTGGGCCTTCGCGGGGCGGCGGCAAGGAACGTGACGTGCTGATTGCGCCGGAGGGGGATGAGGTTGCAGATGTGGACGACGAGGAATAAACGTTAATCCATCCCCCCATTTTTGGCTGTGCAGCATATTAACCCCATTCCCACACGCGGAGCGGGGTTTTATGTTTATCAGGTTGTGTATCCTCCCGCAGGTTGGACTTGACCTGACTTTGGCATGCTTGTGAAGAGATTGGCTTTGTTACCTTTGCACAGCGAACATCCCTGCGGGAGGTTTGGGGCTGGTGATATAAGCTGGCGGTTGTGGAACCTCCCGCAGGGATGAGATTGAAAAGTTGTATCGAAGCTCAATCCTTGCCTTGACGGCCTGGTGATTTCTTCGAAACCTGCGGGAGGGGGATTTGAACAGAATTCATCCGCTTGACAGTTTAGCGGGGGTAAGATAGCATTGAATCGCTTAAATACCGGTTTGATTCGCGGTGCGATTTATCGAGATATAACCGAAAACAAACCACAACGGGAGATGAATCGTGCTTGAAGCGAAAGAAAAGGATCCGAAGAGCCTGACCGATATTTTACGGGAACGATTAAAAGGTGTTTTGGATGCGGCGGCTGGTTTTTTGTTGAAAATCGGTTTGACTGCCAATGCGTTAACCCTGATCGGATTGGCCGGTCATTTTGTGGCTGCTTTTTTGCTCTTAAGGGGGCATATCTTCCTGGCGGGAGTGGTGTTGCTGGTGCTGGCACCCGCCGATGCGCTGGATGGTTCCATGGCACGCTTGCAAGGCGATGTCAAGCCTTTCGGTGCCTTTCTGGATTCGGTAACAGATCGTTATGCTGAGCTGCTTCTCTTTGGCGGGTTGCTGCTCCACTATATTTCCCAGGGTAATATAATGGCTTGTGTACTCGTCTATTTAGCAATGATGGGATCATTGATGGTTTCGTATAGCCGTGCGAGGGCTGAGGCCGTAGGGGTTGAGGCCAAAAACGGGATCATGACCCGGGTAGAACGGTATATCGTGTTGATTGCCGCGCTGCTGTTCAATTTCCCTGTAGTGGGGGTTGGAATCATCGCCGTACTGGCGAATTTCACTGCTATGCAGCGCATTCTGCGCGTGTGGCGCGATGGTCGTTGATATAAAAAATTAACGTATCCACAAGTTGATTACAGAAAAGGATGAAAGACTTATGCCAACTGGATTTCAAATCGGACCCTTGTTTGTACATTATTATGGACTAATCATCATGATCGGGGCTCTGGCGGGGGCCTGGCTGGCAGACCGGTTGGCGAGCAAGCGCGGCCTGGAAGATGAATTGATCTGGGATGCCTTGCCGTGGCTGTTAATCGCCGGGATCATCGGTGCGCGCATCTGGCATATTCTGACGCCGTCTGCTTCCAATGTGGCGATGGGCCTGACGACCAAATATTATTTGTCTCATCCGCTGGATATGCTTTCTATCTGGAATGGCGGACTCGGCATCCCCGGGGGTGTGATGGGGGGCGTGCTGGCTTTGTATCTCTTCGTGCGGAAACGCAAGGTGAGTTTTCCAGTGGTGCTGGATGTGCTTGCACCGGGTTTGATCCTGGCTCAGGCGATTGGCCGTTGGGGAAATTTCGTTAATCAGGAATTGTACGGCGCCCCTTCTGATCTGCCGTGGGCGATTGCAATTGACCCGGTGCATCGCCTGCCGGGGTTTGAACAATTTACCCATTTCCACCCCCTCTTCCTGTATGAATCGCTTTTAAATGTGGCTATCGCGGGAATTTTGCTGTATGTGGGCAGCCGATTTAAAAATGTGCTGAAGGATGGCGATGTCTTCCTGATGTATATGGTTGCTTATCCGATGGTGCGCTTCTCTTTGGAGTATCTGCGATTGGACGTGTCCAATGTGGGCGGGATCAATGCCAACCAGACCTTGATGGCGGTGATTGCGCTGGTTTCGATTGGTGCGCTCATTTGGCGGCATCGTCCTGGCGCTGTTGTGGAGACCGGTGAACCGAAGGCGGCGGCAGAAAAACAGGAAACTGTTGAATAATTTGTACGGCCATTAATGGTTGTTGTTCGGGCAGCTGCCCGAACAGAAGTTTGAGGATATTATGATCTATGCAGAAAACCTGACCAAGAAGTTCGACGATTTTGTGGCTGTGAACAGCATCCATCTCGACGTGCCGATGGGTCAGGTTCTGGTTTTATTGGGGCCGAATGGGGCTGGCAAGACGACAACGGTGCGCATGCTGGATTCGATCCTTGTGCCGACAGAAGGCCGGGCAGTGGTTGCCGGGTATGATGTGGTCAAAGATGCCGAACAGGTGCGTACCAATGTAGGGGTGCTGACCGAACATCACGGTTTATATGGGCGGATGAGCGGCGATGAGTATCTTGAATTTTTTGGTGAGCTATACGGCTTGTCCCGTTCGGTGTATCGGGAGCGGATTGACATGCTGTTGAAGCAGGTGGGCATGGATTTTGCCCGCCACCGCCGGCTGGGGGAATATTCCAAGGGCATGCGCCAGAAATTATCACTGGTGCGGGCGATGCTGCATAATCCGCCGGTGCTGCTGCTGGATGAGCCGACTTCGGCCATGGATCCCGAGAGCGCGCGCATGGTGCGCGATGCAATTAATGAGATGCGTTCCAGTGACCGCACTTTTTTACTTTGTACACATAATTTACAGGAAGCAGAAGAACTGGCCGACCAGGTGGCGATCATCTGGCATGGGCGAATCATTGCGAGCGGCCCTTTGCAGGAGATGAAAACCGGCTTGCTGGGGCCGATGGAATATGAAGCCTGTCTGGCGAATCAGCTGGATGGCTGGAAAGCCCGCCTGCCGAAGGGCGTTGATCTGACAGCGCGCGGCGAGAACTGGCTGCGTTTCAGGATTGAAGACCCCGATACAACCAATCCGGGCCTGCTGCGCAGCTTGCTGGATGACAGGCTGGATGTGGTGTCTTTCCGGGAAGTGCCGCATACTCTGGAGGAGGCCTATTTAAAGGCAGTCAGTCAGGTGCATGCCGAGAATGAAACGGGCGAGCCATTGGAAGAATCAGCAGAACTGGAGACGGCCAATGTTTGAGAGTCTGCGTCCTGCGCTGGTGATCACCAAACGTGAAATACGTGATCAGTTCCGGGATTGGCGCATTATTTTTCCGATTTTGGTGTTGACCCTGGTGTTCCCGTTTATCGCGAATTTTGCTGCTGCCCAGATGCTGGATTTTGTCAATCAATACGGCGCAGACATCATCGGCGAACGGCTGGTGCCATTCCTGATGATGATCGTGGGATTCTTCCCCATCTCGGTTTCATTGGTGATGGCGCTGGAAACCTTTGTCGGCGAGCGCGAACGCGGCAGCATTGAACCGCTGCTCAATACGCCGCTCAAGGATTGGCAGTTATACCTGGGCAAGCTGCTGGCGGCAACTTTCCCCCCTTTGCTTGCCAGTTTCTTTGGCATGGGCGTATATGCTGCCGGGTTATTGATTCAGGGCATTCCCCTGCCGGAATTTAATATCCTGATGCAGGTGCTGGCACTGACTGCTGTGCAGGCAGTGATGATGGTCAGCGGGGCGGTAGTCGTTTCTTCGCAGACCACCTCGGTGCGGGCGGCCAATCTGCTGTCCAGTTTCATCGTCATTCCGACCGCTTTCCTCATTCAGGGGGAGAGTGTGATGATGTTTTGGGGCACCAATGATACCTTGTGGTATGCCGTGATCGGTGTGTTTGTGCTGGCGGTGCTGCTGGTGCGGGTTGGGCTGGCGAACTTCCAACGGGAAGAGTTGTTGGGGCGCGAGATTGACGTGCTGAATGTGAAGTGGGGCTGTCGGGTGTTCAAGGCACAGTTCACAGGCGGGGCAAAGGGCCTGCGCGGCTGGTATCGGCAGTCGGTTTTCCCGACGCTGCGTAAAATGCGCAAGGCCATTTTGCTAACCACAGTGATTGGCGTGATTGGTATTTTTGTAGGGCGCGGGCTTTTGGCGCGGTTTACGATCCCGATTACAGAGACCTCACTGGAAGATCTGGACGCGCGCATCGCTCAACTGGTGCAGATGTGGCCGTTGTTCAGCTTTGGGCCAGTGATGTTCATCTTCTGGCATAACCTCCGCAGTCTGCTGCTGGGATTTTTCCTCGGGCTGGTGTCATTCAGTATTCTGGGGATGCTGCCGCTGTTGGGTACGATGACGGTGATTGGCTATTTGATGGCGCTGCTTTCGACCAATGGCCTGCCATTATGGAACTATGCGATGTTCATCATCCCGCATGGCATTCTGGAGATTCCGGCGCTGGTGCTGGCTACAGCAGCCGTGCTGCAATCCGGTGCTATCCTGGCAACACCTGCCCCTGGCAAGACGATCGGCCAGACCTGGCTGGAAAGTATGGCTGACTGGTGCAAGGTGATGGCCGGGGTGGTTATCCCGGCTTTGTTTGGGGCGGCGATGATCGAAGCCTGGCTCACCCCACGCATTGCCGGTTTGTTCTTTTAGCGGTTTGCGTTGCTTTTTTAACCTCTCTAAAATACAATAGCATTATTCATGCAGCGGGATCAGAAGGGAAAAACATCATGGGAGAAATCGTTGTCCTCGGTTCCGGGGCGGCTCTGACTGACGAAAATCACAAACATACTCACCTTTTCTTTCGGGAGGGGAAGGCAGGTTTGCTGGTGGATTGCGGCAGCGATCCCGTCATTCACCTTCCCAAAGCGGGGATTGAGATCAATTCGATCACTGATATTCTGTTCACTCATTTTCACCCGGACCATATTTCCGGCGCGCCGTTGTTGTTGATGGATATGTGGCTGTTGGGGCGGACGGAACCGTTGCATTTGTATGGCTTGACGCATACCCTGGACTGCCTGGAAGCGCTGATGGATATGTATAGCTGGCGCAAATGGCCGGATTTCTATCCAGTGCATTTCCACCGCCTGCCGGAAGAACCGTTGACCCGGATGATGGAAAATGACGCCTTCCGGGTTTTCACCTCGCCGGTGAAGCACATGGTGCCGACGGTGGGTGTCCGGGTGGAATTTTTGGCTGACAGCACTGTAGCGGCCTATTCCTGTGACACCGAGCCGTGTCCGCAAGTGGTGCAGCTGGCCGCCGGGGCAGATGTGTTGCTGCATGAATCCTTCGGGGAAGGGGTGGGACACTCTTCATCAGCCCAGGCAGCTGAGATTGCGGCGGAAGCCGGAGCGAAGAAGTTATACCTGATTCATTATGATTCCCTGGCTGGCAAGGAAGCACAGGCGGCGATGATCGCAGATGCGGAAGCCGTTTTTTCAGGTGAAGTAAGTCTGGCACAAGATTTAATGGTCATTCTGCCGGGTTGAGTTTCAGCCAGCAAGATGGGAAAGGCGCTGGAGGAAGCGCCTTTTCTTTTTTAAGTTGATATGTGTACTGAACGGCGGTAAAATTAGAACCGATCTGGACTTCAAGGAGAGTTTTTATGAATATTGACCAACAAGTAGCTTACCTGATGCAGGGTACCGCCTATGGCGATGAGACCCTCAAAGAGGCGATGACCAAAGAATTGCGTGAGCGGTTGATCGCGGCTGAAAAAGAAGGCCGCCCGTTAAAATTGTATTGCGGTTTTGATCCGCGCACCACAGACCTGCATCTCGGCCACACGGTTCCCATGCGCAAATTGCGCCAGTTCCAGGAACTGGGGCATGAGGTAACCTTCCTGGTTGGCAATTACACCTCCCTGATCGGCGACCCCTCGGACAAGGATGTGCTGCGCCCGCAGCTTACCCCTGAGCAGGTGGAGCAGAACGGAAAGACCTATGCGGAGCAGGCCTTCCGCATCCTGGACAAGGAGAAGACCAGAATCCGTTATAACGCTGACTGGCTTTCGGGGCTGTCTTTTGCCGAGGTGATCCGCCTGGCGTCCAATTTCACCATTCAGCAGTTCATGACCCGCGAGAATTTTAAAAAACGTTTTGAAAATGGGGATGCCGTGTACCTGCATGAGACCTTCTACTCGATCATGCAGGGGTATGATGCCTATGCCCTGGAGGCTGATGTGCAGGTGGGCGGCTCGGATCAATTGTTCAATATCATGACGGCGGCGCGCAAGATCATGACCTCGCTGGACCGCCTGCCCAATATCGCTGTGATTGTGGATATCCTGCCCGGCACCGATGGTGTGATCAAGATGAGCAAGTCTCTGGGCAACCATATTCCGATCAATACCAATGCTGAAGATATGTATGGCAAGATGATGAGCATTCCTGACTCGGCCATGCCGCAGTTCTCGCGTTTGGTAACCCGCTGGACGCCGGACATTATCGAAGCCCGCGAGAAAGCGCTGGAAGACGGTTCGCTGCACCCGCGGGATGCGAAGATGCAGTTGGCCTATGAAGTGGTGAGCACTTTCTATGGTGAAGAAGAGGCCGAACGCGGACAGGAAGTCTTTGTGACCATGTTTCAGAAGAATGAAGTGCCGGATGACATCCCTGATTTTCAACTGGAGCCCGGTTTGAGCCTGTTAGATGTGCTGGAAGCTGCTCAATTGATCGAAAGCCGTGGAGAAGGGCGCCGCCTGATCAAACAGAACGGCGTACGCCTCGATGGTGAAGTGCTTACAGATCCCTTTATGGTGCCTGGAAACGGCGTTTTGCAGGTGGGTAAGCGCAAATTCGTGCACCTGCGGCCATATCGATAAATCCCTGTTCCTGATTGTATAGATCTCCAGCGGCAATTGCTTCTGGAGATTTTTTATATTTCGGTGGTGGGCGGCATGCTCATCCCCTGTCGAAATTTGTGTTTCAGGTGATGGGACAATCTGGAAAGCACCTTGAAAAGGGCGAATTATTCTTCTGCCGGGCGGTTGAGAACAGTATCAAGCAGCGCTGTACCCATCTGACTGGCTGCCACGGGATCATCCTCTTCAAGGACGAGCGCCATTGCCAGGGGGACGCCGCGCCAGCCGGGGGTGGTGCCGGCCAGATACCAGGTGATCGTTTTATCGTCATGATGGGCAGAGGCCGTGGTTTCCCAGGCCGGCAGTCCAGATTTAGGCAGTTTGCTGGTGGTTTCGCTGACTGCTCCGGGTAGAAAGGCGATTGTCTTTTCGCCTGAGGGCAGGATGACCCAGCCTTCAAGCGGGGTGTTGACTGCGGCGGCAAAGGCCGGTGAGGGGCGTACGCCTTCTGCTGACAAGGAAGCGGCGGCCAGCGCCATTTGCAGGGGGGTGACCAGGATCGCGTCTTGCCCCAGCGCAATGCGCGTCTGGTCTTCAAGTGCCAGAATAGCGGCTGCATTGGCAGATGGCAGGGGAATGTCTGGTGTTTGGTCAAAACCAAGCGTTTGGTAGAGGGTTTTTAGGTCGGTTAAATCCAGAGCGGTGCCCATCGACAGGGATGCGCCGGGGCATCCGGCTGCCACAGCCTGATAGAGGGTAGCATTGTTTGGCAGAGGGACGGCGCAGCCCCATTTTTTCCCATCCAGAGTGAGGGTGTATTGCGCCGGGGGCGTAATCTCGATGCGGTTTTCCTTAACGGCAGTTAGCAGGAAAGGCCCCAGTGCGGTGCCAGGGGGGTACTGCCCCAGTGTGGCGCGGTTGAAGAGCGGCGCAGCAGGGTCATGGAGCGCAGTTTCCCATGACCCTTGCGCCTGGTCAGGGGAGAAGTAAGGATGAGAAGCAATTGCCAGCACTTCACCGCTTTGGGCATTCAGCAGCACCAGGGCGCCGGTATGCCCATCCATCAATTCATCTGCTTTTTTCTGTAACTGGAGATCAATGCTTAAGCGTACGTCCAGCCCTTCGGGCGGCTGGTTGTAGAGCAGCTGATTGAAAAAAATGGTGGAAGACGGGGTGCCGCGGTAGCCGCGCAGAAAATCATTCAGGCTTTGTTCCAGACCGGCCTGCCCGTAAACGGGGTGGATGTAGCCTACGGTCAGGCTGAGGGGCGGGTAGAGCAGATCACGCTGCAAGGAGCCGGGATCGCCTGTGGTGATGGCAATCGTTGTGTTGCGGCGGTCGAGCAGGGAGCCGCGGGGCACGTAGCGGTCGGCGATGCTCAGGCGTGGATTGTCAGTGCGCGTTAACAGGTCATCTGAGCGGATGATGGCCCACCAGCCGCCAAGCAAGGCAACTGCTGCTAAACAGGCCAGCATCCAGCCGGTGAGGAAGAGATAAGGTTTGTCATTGACCAGGGGGGCGGGTTCGATATCATCAGCACTGTTACTGATGAGGACAAGGATCATCAGGGCAGCAAACGAAGTTGTGAGGGAAGATCCACCGTAAGAAACGAATGGCAGGGTGACCCCGGTCAACGGCAGGAGACGCAAATTTCCGCCCACAATGAGGATAGTTTGCAGCATAAAATAGATACCCAGGCCAGCGGCCAGATAGCGGTGATAATGGTTTGTCGCCAGGATGGCGGTGTGCATGGCGCGCAGGCTGAGCAGGGTAAGCAGCAGCATCAGTGCGATCAAACCGAGGAAGCCCGTTTCTTCTGCAATGGCGGCAAAGATGAAATCGGAAATGGCGACGGGGACAACGCCCGGGCTGCCGAGGCCGAGGCCGCTGCCGAGCAATCGCCCGGAGGCAACTGCCATCAGCGACTGCACGATCTGATAGGAAGAGCCGTTGGGGTCGAGCCAGGGATTGAGCCAGGCATCTACCCGCACCTGGATGACGTCAAACAAAGCATAGCCGGCAATGCCGGCGATCAGGATCAGCGCGGCGCCAAACACCAAAATGCGTCGGCGGCCAGAAGCAAGGTAGGTGATGGCAAAATAGAGCAGGATGAAAATGGAGGCTGTGCCCAGGTCACGCTGTACCATCAGGATGAACAGCGACGCGCCCACCAGAATCAGAGATGGGGCGAGGAGCTGAATAATATTGAAACTGACCGGTTGACGGTCTGCCAGGTAGGCGGCCAGAAAGATGATCAGGAGCAGCTTCAGCGGCTCAGAGGGCTGGAAGAAGATTTTTCCGAATCCGAACCACAGGCGCGGGCCCTGTCCTTCCGGGTAAGTGCCGAAGACGAAGGTCAGCGCGGTGAGGAGCAGGCCGGTGAACAACCATACGTATTTATAACGCCGGAGCAGATCGAGGAGGTTGGGGATGCGCAGGCCGACATTGAACAGGATCAGGCCGAAAGCCAGCCAGATGGTCTGACGCAGCCCAAAAGCGGGGTTAAGCCGCCAGATGGTCATCAATCCCCAGCCGCTCAGCAGGGCAGTGACCGGCAGGAGGAAGGCGTCGCGTTCGGGGAGGCGTTTGCTGGTTTGAATATGCGTGTAGGTAAATCCTGCTGCCCACAGCGGCACGGCCAGCCAGTGCTGCCAGGGATAAGTTACCTGCCAGGAATGCAGGCGCACTGCTGGTGCAAGGGTCAGAATGGCGGCCAGCAGCACCACGGCCGACAGCGCCAGCAGGAAAAGTCGCTGCTGGAGCTGTTTTTTTGACTCGGCGGGGGGCGGGAGGAAGTTTTCCACGGGGGATTAGAGATATTTCCTGACGAGCAGGTCCAGTTTTTGGCGGGTTTCTGCCGGGATTTTGTCCGGCTGGGTCATGATCGCGTTTTTCAGGGTGTGCTGGCAGGAACAGTCTGCGGGGGCTTCCCAATCCTCGATCAGGTTGCGCATGGCTTGCTGGGCATATGCGGTATTGTTTTGCATGGTGCGGAGGACCATTTCCACACTGACTTCTTCCTCGGAGGTGTGCCAGACGTCGTAGTCGGTCACATGGGCCATGACCGCATAGCACAGCTCTGCTTCGCGGGCGAGGAAGGCTTCCGGGCAGGCGGTCATGCCGACCAGGGACATGCCCCACGAGCGGTAGGCGTTTGACTCAGCGCGGGTGGAGAAACGCGGTCCCTCAATCGTGAGGATCGTGCCGGCGCGATGCACCTCTGCGCCGGTGCGGGTGACTGCTTCGAAGAGGGAGCCAGAGAGGAAGGCGCAGAAGGGGTCAGCTACGCCGATATGCCCGACCATACCTTCGCCGAAGAAGGAGCGTTCACGGTCTTTGGTGAAATCAAAGATTTGATCCGGGATGACGATCTGGCCGGGGATGTAGTCTTCGCGCAGCGAGCCGACTGCGCTGACACTGACGACATGGTGCAGCCCGAGGGATTTGAGGGCGTAGATGTTGGCACGGTAATTGACCTCGCCGGGGGTGAGAAAATGTCCGATGCCGTGGCGGGCGAGGAAGGCAATGCGTTTGCCCGACAGGGTGCCGAGCATGATCGGGGAACTGGGACTGCCGAAAGGGGTGTCGATGTCGATGGTTTGTGTGTCTTCAAGGCCTTCCAGGCCGTACAATCCTGATCCGCCGATGACGCCGAGGATGGGTGTTTTTTTCATAGAGGTCTCCTGTTGCGGGTGGTTCATTTTTTGTAATGATAGCATAAATAAGGGTGGCGTGTGGGGACAGGAAGGGAGGAGAGTTAATGCGTGTAGTCATTATTCATAGGGACAGGTCTCCTGACCTGTCCGCCGCGTGCGGGGGAGGAGCTTGGTTTCCATTTTCTCTCCCTGCCCACACTACATTGTTTCCGTTGATTTGAGGATACCAATTATCAGTTGAGTTGTTAGAAATGCGCATAGTCGTGCCACTGCTGATTTGGTATAAATATATCTCATCATTATCGGCTACTTTTCCACGCCAAACGACGTAATCTTCATATATTTCACGCAAAGTATTATACAGAACATTTTTTTCGAGTCATTTGATATTTGTAGAAAATTTGGATTTCTACTGTTTATTATAGGCCGGGACAGAAAGATATGGAAGTTATTGAGATACGAATCATTTGGGTTAATGAGGCGGTCACCTAACGCGAAAGGCTCTACATATTCTTCCGTATTATTTGCCTGGTTATTGTATAATTTGGGTATGAAACGAGAAAAAGTTTTGGAAATTTTGCATGCTCATCAGGCCAACTTGGAAACGCGGGG
>Ga0334886_1002200_pt1 | contig 20217 bp, 26 predicted proteins | sample GraSluR1_MG_9_FD_207232 | JGI IMG/M metagenome (GOLD analysis project Ga0334886, IMG submission 207232) | Sludge microbial communities from methane-producing bioreactor in Wageningen University, Netherlands - Granular Sludge_27_06-R1 | ecosystem: Engineered > Bioreactor > Anaerobic >... | reverse complement strand
GTGATAAAGGTTGGGTGTGGGCAGGTAATGAAATGGGTGCCCTGGCTTACTATCCTAATGGTGATTCTAAAGGGGCTAATGATGGTTATCCTGGTTCTCTTTATGGGACTGGTAATGATCAGTACAAGTATATCTCAGAAGTGAATATTCCGACTCCTATCGTTTCGGGTGAGAAAAATCTTAATGATCTGAATACTGCCACTACATTACAGGATTTTGAGGATATTTTAGGACAGAAATTGCAGGGTAAGGAATTACCAAAAGTAGGTTTAACCTACCTTGAAGCACAGGGAGAACAGGAAAACGGCAAGTTATATTACTGTTACGGTGAGCATATACAGGATGAAGAAAAAAACCCCAGTCACGGATGGTTTGATTTAGATCTTTCCAATCCACAGTTACAGGGTGACTGGAAAATCGGTGATAAGCTGAACCTCCTAACAACATATTACCTTTTTAATATAAACAAGGAATGGGCTGATATTTACACTCCTGGCAAGTACCTGGCAACTGGAAGGTTCAGGGATGGTGGGCAGGGTAGTCAGGGACCCTCCCTCTATGCTTATGGGCCCTGGAATGAGGGAAATCCACCAGCCTCTGGGACAAAATTAAGTTATGTGACTCTCCTTGAATATTCTTCGGTCACAGATTCAGAATCCCATGTCATGGATAGATACAGTCACTCCGATGAATGGAATGGAGGGGCCTGGTTAGCATCAGGTAGTAGATCCTCAGTTCTATTTTTAGGCACCAAAGGAATGGGAAATACTTGGTAAGGATTTTCAGATGGGACCAAATGGCCAACAAGTGGTGAAGGACCATTTCCACCTGTTCCAGGGATCAGTCCCACATTCTATGGTGAAGATTTACGGGGATGGTGGAGTGATAAATTCCAGGCAGAGATACTCTTTTATGATCCATCAGATCTGGCTGCAGTAGCCAATGGAACCATGAAGCCCTATGAACCCCAACCATATGCAACCCTTAATATAGACCAGTACCTGTTCAATCTACAATCATCAAAACAAAAAGATCGTGTGGGAGCAGTAGCTTATGATAGCCAGCATGGATTCCTCTATGTTTCCGAACCATTGGCTGATGGGAATAAACCCATTATTCATGTGTGGAAGTTGAAAAAGTAATAGTTAAGGGATATTGAACTAGTTTTTGACAATTTGGATAAGCATTATCAAGGGCAGTATTGCACCAATTAAATTTAAGAGGGCAATGGTTAAGTTGTTGATGAGTATATTGCCAATAACCAGGGAAAGAACTCCTATGATATATAAAACCATGAAGTACAGGTTAATATTCATATCTTTCTGGATAATGGTTTTGTAAAATTGTATTATCCATGCTATTATTATCAATATCATGCCGGCTGTTAGGTACATATAAAAACCTCTTTTTCAGTGTATAATTGAATTATATCAACTCTTAGAAAGTTTAATATTATAAGGATTTATTGCTATAAATTTCTTTTCTATAAGACTATCTGGTAATAAATTGGGTGTAAACTTGGAATAACTATTTTTAAGGTGAAGGCGTTATTCATTAAACAGAAGCCTGTAAGGTCCCTAAACGAACTGTTCGTATAATGCCAAACTGTTCGTTTGGGTTATCAAATTCATTGTTAAATACAAATTCTAAAAAGGAGTTATTAAAATGGTTTACGATATGCTAATACCTTCAATACCTTTCATTGGTGGTTATTTACTTACTTACAGCTTATATAAACTAAATTTAATTAAAAGAGCTGTTCACATTAACATATGGAATATGATAATAGGTTTAGCCTTCCTAATATCAGGAATTGGGGGTTTCATTCTTCTAATCTTACTGGAGATGGGTTTTAAATCACCATTGAACCAGCAATTACTTTACTGGCATGTGGAGTTAGGTGTGAGCATGGTGCTAATATCTGTTTTCCACTTCCACACTTACTGGAAATCTGCCAGGAAAATATTCATATCACAAAAAAGGAGGTCTAACCATAAAGCTTAAGGAAAAAATAATCACCGCATTTACATCAATTCCTTTAATAGCTGGGGCCACCATAACTGCTAGCTGTGCAGCTACATGCCCTTATGGATTAAGCTGTGCATATCCTGGTCAATGCCCCCGGTTCACTGATTCCGGGGATGGTATCTGTGATCTGGGTCAGACTGACACCAGTACGGCCACTGAATCATCATCTTATATATCTGATGATAGTTCTGCCAGTAGTTATGAACCATCTGCTGCAGCATCTTCTGAGTCCAGTGATGTGTCTTCAGGAGCAGATATTTCTCCTGATTCGGGTGCAGTTTCAGACCATGCTTCTGGAATGGACAATAGCATTCCCAGTGATGATCCTAACTACTTCGTGCTTCCCATCAGCTTCATACTGGTTGGTCTTTACCTATTCACCCATTTCCTCTTCACTAAAGGAATATTAAGTAGACATAGGCACCGACGGATCTGGAACCTTCTACTCACTGCTGGAACTGCAGGAAGTGGGATAACTGGGATATTATTAATATTATTCATCAATCTGGGAATTAAAACTGCTATGAATCCATCCATTACTTTCTGGCATGCTGAACTGTCTATCCTGATGGTACTGGGAACATTGATACACATTCACATCTACTGGAAACCCTTCAAGAACATGTTCAGAGTTCTGTTTGGATTTAAAAATCCTAAAATTAAAAATTCCAAAAAACCAGCATCCATCATGGCAGTAGTAATGATGTTTGGCATGGTACTGGTATCTGGCCTATACTTTAATTATAATGGAGTAGATACTTCTGATTCATTAAAAAGTTCCGTTGACACCCCAAATCCGGTCACAAGCCCAACTACCAGCACCGATGAATACCAGAACACATCTGACACTTCAAACACTGATGATCTGGACACAACTTATGATCCAACTCAGGAACTCCCTGATACCAGTACTTCAGGTAATGGTCGTAGAAAAAATAGGATTTAATTTTTTTTGGTTAATTTTTTAAAAAAATCCATTTGCACCAAGAGAAAATCCAATTTCACAGAGAAATTAAAATATTTATATAGGTGTGAGGAGTATTATTATTGTTGAAGGATTATAATATTGTTATGGTAAGATAATTATTCAATATGGCAGGGGAATCAGTATGGTATTTTTTGACAAGATAAAAGAGATTAGCACAGCCAAGGGTAAAGGAGAAAAATCCAAAAAAGGTTATTTAGTGTGTAACGACTGTGGGGGTTATTATGAGCTCAAAAGTGAAGAATCCCCCCAGGACTTTGTGGCCTGCGAATGTGGAGGAAAACTAAAACACACCAAGAAATTAGAAACAATCCCCGATAACCCTGAAGAAAGTGATGATAAGTCAAATATTGCTGATACTAACCCGGAAGAAGATACTGATAATGCAGATACTGTCAAGGCAGATACTGAAGATAATCTGGATATTACCGATACTGTTGAGGTAACTGAAACTGAAGTTAATGCCGATATTGATGATGAAAAAGCCAAAGATTCCAAAGTGTTCAAATCTAAAATTTTGAAAAGTATTGAAATTGAAACCAGCCTCACCTGTCCATTCTGTGGAACTGAAAACCCTGATCATTCTAAGTTCTGCCAGGACTGTGGAAAAAAAATAGCCAGTTAAACTAGTAGAACACCAATCAATTCATGTTTTACATCTAATTAGGATCCATAATTTTCATAATCTAAATCCCTTTATTATAATACACACATTTTATGGGTAATTAACTATTCTGCTCTAGATCCAAGATGAATTTTACTAAAAAAAGATGTTAAGATAATCTATTTTTCTAATTAGAACTGATAAAAATTTTTAAGATTAAAACAACATATCAAATCTTAGTGGTTCAATTAAAAGTTATTAATAAAATAAGAGTTTAAAAAGTAAACTACTTCGTTGATATTATTGTTGTTGATTCAAATGGGTTATCTGGTCTGTGAAAAATGTGAGGGTTACTATGAGCTCCAGGAAAAAGAGCTTCCTCAAGAATTCGTGTCATGCGAATGTGGAGGAAACCTGAAATACGTGGAAAACCTCAGTGACTATTTTTACATTCCCGAGAAACCCACCACTAAAATGGAAAGATCATTTCTGGGATTATTTAAATTTAAAGCACTTTTTCTGGGTGCTGTGGCCTGGCTTATTATTGATTCACAGCTCTATGGAGTGCCATACTACAACCTCAATGACTATTATCTGGGAAATATAGCTCTTTTTTCATTGGTAGCCTCACAAATAATCAGTAGTGTGATAACCGGTTATTTATCAGGGAAACAATTTAAATCAGGTATCTTTAACGGAGCAATACTGGGCATACTATTTTCAATTGCACTGTTTTTCTTAAAATCCAATCCCGAAATGACATCCCTCATGATACTGGGCTTATTAATCTTATTAGGATGCATTGGTGGAGCTATTGGGGTTTTAATAAAAAAAGGAGTTTCTGGCCTCATTTCCAGGATCCGGAAGAAGGAAGATGAAAGTGGTGCTGAACTTCTAGATATGGGCATGGATGCGGAAAGGATAAATTGGCCCAGGGATCTGGCTGGCTGGCTATTTGGTGGTGGCGTTTTATTGTTATTTTTTTCATACACGCTATTCGGTGGTATTTTACTGTTTATTGCTGCACTGATTTATGTTTCCGGTAACTCTACTGCAATCTATGCTGGTATGGGAGGATACCTGAGTTACTCCTTAATCCAGATGATGATTGGTGTTTCTAATATTCTCTATGGAAATCTAAGCATTTATGAAAGGGAGAACTGGCAGGTCTTGGTGGCCATTACTGTAGTTAACATGATAATAAGCATATATGTAATTATCAGGACCTGGAAAATAAGTAAATAAACTTATTTGAGTTATCTAAAAATTAGAAATAGTCTTAATAGTAATAATCTTTTATTTTATAGTTTAGATGAGGATTATTCACCTTTATCTTCGTCCTCTATGTAATATTCAAGGGTTCCCCCGCACTCGCATTTTTCAAAGTCTTCCGGAGCCTCATCAGCCTTCAGCTCGTAGTAGCCTCCACATTTCCTGCAAATGAAATAACGCTTAACAACCACGATATTTTCCCCTAGATTTTTTTCTTAATGATAGTATATGCTAAACATTATATAAAATTAGGGGGAAATCCTTTTAATGTTTATTCATCCTTTACCAATTTGAAATCACCCTTACGGTGACATGCAAATATACCTTTGACTGTGTAATATGGGCCATGGTCAGAATCTTCTTTTACCACATTTCCCGCTCCCACAAACATTACACTCTCCAGATCCTTGGGCATAATTCCAGTTTCCTTTTCTAAGGCCAGTAAAACCGTTTCTTTAATTGATTCAGAGAACTGTATTTCAATATTCTCATAACCCGCATCTTCACTCATTTTTTACCACCTATGAATCAATTGTTTAGAGGGGATTAATAAAAATGATGGATTATAACCCAAAAAAGGGATAAGTTGCCTGTTAACTTATAAATATTTATATCAAGTGGAAATAATTTTCATTAACACTTTCATAAAAAAATTTTTTGATGAGACTTTAAACTTATAGTTAAGGGTATAAACAGTATTGGATGGTATATGTATGGGTTATTTAGTGTGTGATGCTTGTGGCGGGTATTATGAACTCCAGGAAGGCGAAAAACCAGAAGATTACAGTGATGAATGTGAATGTGGTGGGAAATTACACTACACAGACTCTCTTGAAGACCCTGAAGAGGAATATGAAGGGCATATTGACACCATAACCTGTCCCTACTGTGGACGTGAAAATCCATCTGATGCTCGTATTTGCCGGAAATGTAATGAAAATATGGTTGTTGATCCAGGTAACGATACTCTGGGACATTTGTATGAAGATGAAAAATTGCTCGCTAAGAAGGGAAAAACGATCCAGGAGTACGGAGCTGGATTAAAAGCGAAATCTAAACGTAAAGAGCTTAAAATTGCTTCAGATGTTCAGGAAATACTGGATATTAGGGGATCATACCTGGTTAAAGGGAAAGATGATACATCTATTAAGATTCTTAGAGAAGGATTGGAAACTGATCAGGGACGATTCATAGGCTTTGGAGATATTACCAGTGTCGAGATGGAGGAGGACAGTTCACAAGAAAAATCAGGATTAGGTCGTTTGATTGCAATGGGCACTTCCCTGATTGATCCTGGTAAGAGATCGCTGCAGATAACACTCCATGATGGAGAAATTGTGTTGGAAGATGTGAGAACGAGTGATGCCGAAAAACTGGTATTCTTTGTCAAGAATAAGATATGAATTACCGATGATCTGGTTATAATATCTGATGCATTTAAAAATGTGGTAGAAATCTCATCGCTTTTATAGAAACATTTAAATCCTAGCGATTTAACTAATAAAGTGTCAATAATCCATATATAATCTAAAATAGAGGTACTGAAGTATTTAGCATATTATAGGAGAGATGGATATGAACAGAACATTAACTGTCCTGGGATTAATATTGTGTTTGTGTGGTGTGGTGATGGTTTCCGGGTGTACTGAATTGGAACAAACAGCCAGTGATGTTAACCAGACTGTAAGCGAGGTTAACCAGACAGCTAACCAAATCAACGACACAGTCACCAAAGCAAATGAAACTGCCAATGACCTTAAACAAACCGCTGATGATGTTAGTCAAATAGTCTAATCTTATTTTTATTACCTAAAATTCCTTTCTTTATTTTTCTATTTTTCACATGATAACTATTTGTTTGTTGATTGTAGCGATAAGTTCTGTTATTTTAACATTTTTTTTCTTCTTCTTTGGTTCACCTTAGAGTATAAATGTGTGTGAAATCAATCCATACTATCCAGTAACCGGAATACTGATTAATTTTTGTAATGGTGAATTAGATTTTTTTTAGATTAATGGAAGGGAATATAAATGGGATATTTAGTTTGCAAGGAATGTGGATTGGAAAACGATGAGAACGCCGAGTATTGCAGCGAATGCGGGTCTAAACTTGTTCCAACACCTATCCCTGATGATAATAAAGAAAGCTCTAATAAGGGGTTTTTAGGGAAATATTCCAAAATTATCATATTGGCAGTGGTTATGGTTGGTCTTTTAGGGGTAACTGCCCAGTTTTTGATATTTATGAATGATTACTATGCTGCCACTGAGCGTTATCAGTATGCTTTTAATCAATCCCATGAGCAAGCAATTAAGAAAGCAGAATGGCACCAGGTAGCCAACTACACAGGTATTGGTAATCGTTCCCATTCATTTTCCATAAAAGGTGAGAAATTCAAGGTGGTAATTAATGCCACACCCACCATAAATTACAACACCAACTATATGAAAGTGGATGTAAAGGATGCCAAAAAAAGCATAGGCTCGGGAGAGTTGAAATGGGGTCCAAGATCAGCAGTAAAAAGTAAAGAGAAAACAATAAAAGTCACCTCCTCACCAGGAAAACACTACATCAAAGTGGACACCAAAGACTTGAAAAAATGGAAAGTCACTGTGTATGATTATTATTAAGATACCACTGCAGAGAAGATTATAATATATTAAACGTGAAAAAGTTAATTCATATATTTATAATCATAAGTATTTCTGATTATTAATAGATCAAATCGATATATGTTATATTAATACAACATTTTTTTAGATGATGTTATTCCAATTTAAGATAGCCATCAGTAATATTAAATAGTTAACATGTAATATTATTGTGTGTGGCCCTATACTTAAAATGAACAAATTATTTATACAATTGAGTACATTTTTTATTCATGTTAAGTAAGCTATTCACTTCCAACACGCGGAGCAAAATTATCACCATTTTCATGTTAAATCCAGATATTGAAATGTATGTCCGAGAAATAACTAAAAAAATTAGTGGCAATATTAACTCTGTTCGGAGAGAACTATCTAATCTGGAGGATATTGGGCTTTTGGAAAGTAGGAAAACAGCGAATCTTAAATATTTCAGAGTGAATAAGAATTTTTATCTTTACAATGAACTCTTCAGCATGGTAATGAAAACTGAAGGAGTTGCTGGATTACTGAAGAAAAATATTAAAGAATGGGGAAAAATCAAACTAGCTTTCATTTATGGGTCCTTCGCCTCCCAGAAAGCCGGTCCAGCCAGTGATATTGACATTATGATAGTGGGAAATATTGATGAAGATTTTCTTATCAGAGAGTTTAACTCTTTAGAAAGAAAGTTGTCTCGTGAATTAAACTACATCATATTTTCAAAAGAGGAATATCAAGAAAAAATCCATAAAAAGGATCCATTCATAATGGAAATTCTCCGAGAACCCAAAATAATGATAATAGGTGAAGTGGATGTTTGGTAAACTGGAAAAGGAGGGTTATATCAGAACTTTATCACCTGATCTCCGTAGAGTAGATGATTCGCTGCGATTAGCTCAAAGAGATGCTAAAACAGCGCAAAAAATGTTGCTAACTGAAGAGTATGACTGGGCATTCAACATCGCCTATAATTCAATGCTTCAATCCATCAGGGCCCTAATGTTTAGTATGGGGTACCGTCCATCCACGAGAAATTCCCACATAGCAGTTGTAAGATTTACTCAGTTGTAAGATTTACTGAAACTGCCCTGGGAGAAGATTATTCTATTTGCCTGGACAGAATGCGTCGTAAGAGACATCGCGCTGTTTATGATATGAGTGGGAGCATATCAAAAACTGAGGCTCATAATGTAGTGGAACTATCTTTGAAATTGTTCCACAGAGTTAAAAGAGAAATAAAGGAAAAATAAATTCCTTTAGAAATATTATTCGATTTTTTTAGTGCGCTCAGTGGTTACTGTTTTCTCAACACAATTACCCTTACTATCGTATTTGATGATTTTTGTCTCTTTTTCGGTTGTTAAAGGATCAACTGCTTCATCTTCTTTCTGTTGGGATGAATTGTTTGTTGATGAGGATCCGTTTATAGCTTTCACATATGATTCAAAAGCCCCGGCACCAAAGTAAAATAGGAGTACTGCGGCCACCAGAGTGGTAAAATTGTTTACAACTGTTTCTGAAAGTGATATATCTTTTGGAGTTAATTGGAGCACTGTCTGATTAGCTGTCTGATTTATTATGGCAACATCTGCGGCGGCTGTTGCATTACCTGTAACCTGAAACTGGAGTATTCCCTGGAATGCCAATGTGGGTAAAAGGCCTAAATATACCACCATTATGGCTACAGTAATTGCTTTTCGCATTTCATGTTCGCTGTTAGAAAGTGACCTTGAAACATAAAGAACAGTAAAAAATGAAACAATTCCCATTATAACCACAGAATAGGGGACAAAAGCAAAATTACCGGAATTAAATGCCTGAAGGATTCCAAAAATTAATATTACTATTATAACAGCAGCCATTCCGACCATTATTATATACGCATTCCTATCCTGTTTTTTTATTTTTTCTTTTTCCTCCTCTGATTTTCCTTTATTGGTCAATATATGCCCCCCTTCCATTATCTGATTAAGAATAATGATTTCATTCTAATTCTAGATCAATATAGAATGGGCAATGATCTGATGATTTGGGTTTGGATTTCCCCACTCCTTTGAAACGATCCCCTGAATACTTCTCAGCTTTCAGTGGCAGACCTTTACGCATCAGTTCAGGTTTATTAGAATTATGTTCTGCCAGAGATTTAGATAGAAGGATATAGTCTAACTGAGTGTATTGTTTCTTTTTCTGGTAGAAGTGGGTCCATCTTTCATCTTCAGGCAATCTTTCGATAACATTAACCAGGCCAGGATGGTTTAGTAAAGGCTCCAATGAATTTCCTTCATCAGGATAGGTATTCAGATCACCGGCTACAATGAAATTACCGGCATAATCAGTTTCCTGCCATTTCTGATCTATGATTTCCTTCACACGATTGGCCTGTTCCAGTCGGTGGGGCCGGGTGTTATTACGGGCCTCCTCCTCGCTTTTTGCACCCATATCCAGCATTGACTTGAAATGGTTAATGTATAATGACAGTGGTTTACCATCAACATCGATTACCACTTCCAGGCAGTCTCGAGAAAAAAGCCATGTAGTTTTGGGAAGACTGCTGCGCTCATTAATATGGGTTCTTCCAGAAATAATGGGATATTTGCTTAAAACTGCTACATTGATTCTCCTGGGATCCCTGCCGTCAATAAGAAATTTGTACTCATAATCATTTTTTTTCAACAATTCTGAGTCGAATTTATGAAGCAATCGGAGGCTTTCAACCTCCTGGAGACAAATAATATCCGCTTTCACTTCATCAACTGCTTCGGCAGTTAAGGCCTTCTCATCCTCGTTATAAAAATCGTAGGCAAGACTATTAATTAATACCCCCTCTTCACTTGGTTTTTTACCTTCTTTGAATTTGTACCTGAAAAACAGGTTTTCACAATTAAAGGTAGCAAAACGAACCATCAATACACCCCCAAGTACAATTAAGACATACAATAAATTATGATCATCTTACTATAAATAAAGATCATCAGAGGCTTAAATAAAAAAATAAATAATTATATTCCCAATGTAATTAAATAAAAGATAAATAAGGAATATATTCTTTAATTAAGACAATAATGATGTTGTTATGCAAGATTTAATATTGATATATCATTTGCGATTAATCCTTAGTAATATCTAATTCACGAATTATTGGGCTATAAGGATTCACACTAATGAAAAAATATTTATGGGGAAGCTAGTATGCATTGTGGATACATACCATAATCTATTTGGAGAAACATGGTCCAAAAAGATATTTTTTAAGGGGGGAATGAGGTGTACTGTAAGAGTTGTGGCTATGAAAATGAAGATGATGCAACCATCTGTGAAAATTGCGGTGCCGACTTAAATTCATTCTCTGCTTCGGGAAGAGTGAGTAAAAGAAATAAGATCCTCCTAATTGTTGTGGCGTTTATAATATTGGTTATAGGGATCTCATTACTCATCACCTTAGAAACCTACAACCCGTCAGTAGATCCAAGGGCCAGCCACCTGGTTTGCCCCTATTGTGGTGCCGGACCGGATACATTGGTAGCTGTACGCGAGAATTCTTCTCATATAAAATGGTACTGTCAGTACTGTGAATATACATGGTGGGAGCCAATTCCACCAGAACAATTACTTGAATAGTCCATATAATTGTAAAAACAACATATATATTAGTTATATAAAAAAATTATACAGATTGCCTATTTTAGGGTTTGCTGTTACAATATTTCCAGGTTATATGGGTAGCAAGGGCTCCGGGTTAAAAAGATGAAATACGTTAAACTGACTGGAATAGTAATTATATTGGCAGTTGTTCTGGCTTTAGCACTGTATGGAAATTCCTTTTCTACACATTACAATAACAGTCTGGTTGGGTTCGACTATCCCCAGGACTGGGAGCTGGTCTATGAATATTCCAGTGAGAATGATTCTTTAGCTGAGGCACCGGATACCCCTGGAAATTTAAGTGATGCACTCCACACTGAATTAAGATTTGAAGGGCCTGGAATAAAATCCTCCACTGTTAAGATTTATATGTTATATCCTGAACTTTTCAAATCAATTAAAGAGGAACTTAATGCGGGATTTACTTCCAAAAGCTTTGATGATTACACTTATTATGAACAATTGATAGACACCAAAAAAGACAGTCGTTATGTGGGCATACTTCTCAGGGAAGATATGGCCTGTACAATTATTATTACCGGGACGAGAAGTGAGGTTAACAGTGGCTTCAGGATGATGGTGGATAGTTTTAAATTTAATAATTAATTGTTTCTAGGACTATAAGGGAGAGTTAAACAGTCAATAAAGTATTATTGGATTCAGGATCAAATATTTTATAAAGATCCCTTACTAAAAGTGGATATAAATACATCCCAAGGCGATTAAAATTCAAGACCAAGAGATATTAATATTTTTAATAATTTTTGCACTGGCAATGGGCAGTGTAGTTGCACTGGGCAATATGGCCAATACCATGATCAGTGATACCAGCGAAGAAATACCCGTTCCCTACACCAGCACTATAACACCGTGGAGTCCTTACCAATCAATGACTGGATTCATTATGGGTTATTACATAAACCCATGGGTCACACCCATATCAAAAATCAACTTCACTAAATTAAAGGAGGCTGGAATCACCGATATATATGTTCTAGTAACCAATGATAATTATTTAAGAGTATTGGGTGAAGCCAAATCCGAGGCTGATAGTGTGGGTATCAGGACCAATGCCTGGGTTTTTCCTGGATTTGAACACGCCTCTGAAGTTGCTCAGATGAAAATCGGGGTTCAATTGGATGTGGAAACCTATGACATGCCCAGTTATGTTTCACAAATAAAAGCCATGCGAGAGGAAACACAGGGAGTGCCCTTCTCGGTATGTGTTAAACCCGAAAAATGGGATGGAAACCAATACTATGATCTAATAGCCCCACACTGTGATTACATAGTCCCCATGCTATATCTGGCCGACTATGAAGTTGGAATAAGCCATCTGAGGAGTCTAGTCAAACTTTATAACTACATTTATCCTGGGAAAATCGTGGCCGGACTTCAAACCTATGAATCGGACCAGAACCTCACTCCTAAGGATGAGAGTACTCTCTTGGCAGAGATCAGGGCGGTTCAACACAATACTCGTGGAGTTATTCTATTCAGGTATGGGTTAAGTACTTTCCATAAGTAAACTTTTTTTTGATTTTACCATTATTTTATTCGAAGAATCCACTACCGAAAAATTATTCGAAAAGTCCACTACCGAAAAAGCAGTCTATACAGTATCCTTCTCCACCCATATGGTTCAGACAGTAGCATCTATTGCATACTATACATCTGTCCTTTCCAGGTTTTCCGCAGAAGTCGCATTGTTCGCACATGATATAACTCCTTTAAAGAATGAAGGGGAAGCTAGAAGGCTCCGCCCCCACCTCCACCGGATCCTCCTCCGACACCACCCACACCACCGGATCCTCCTGAACCACTGGTGGCAGTGGTCATACCCGTACTCAGTCCAGATGCTAATATGGCATACCCACCATAGGAGTGGAATAAATAAATGTTGCTTTCATTTAGCTGGCTGTCGGTTAGCGACATTTTCATGGTCTTCTTTACTTTATCAGCCACACCAAGGGCAGTAGCGTAGACCAGGTAATTATTCCAGACCACCACCGACTCCGGGGGGTACTCTTTGATCTGTGAGAAATCCATAATATACTTCTTAAATGCCTGCCATTTCGCATCATAATCTATGCCTTCCTGGGTCCAGCGCCCTCCAACTTTTTCAGGTAGAACCAATGATATTATACCAGCAATACCAAGGATTACCGATGCAGCAATAGAGTATACCGAAGCTGGAACAATGTTGGGTGGTGGAGATAAAAAGCTCAGGTAGAAAACTATTCCAGCAACAATTAGTGCTCCCACACCATATATTTTGATGTATTTATTTCCAGTTTCTATGAAGAATTGTGACGTTTTCTCCTCTAAGAACTTAGTTTGTAATTCATATTCCCAGAGATCATAGAACTCCTTGAAGTTCTTTGCATTTTCCTGATCTTCTAATTCCTTTTTCATCTGGTTCATGTCAATGACATGGTTTTTGGCCATGGTCCTTAAAAATCGGATTACATTCATTTCAAAAGAAGGAAGTTTAGGAGATTTTTCTATTTTATTTTCCTTTATTCTCAGAAGCACAGACTTTTTATGGCCTTTTTCCTGACTGGAAACTCCTAAATATCCTCGGTTAATAAGATCCATGATTGTGGCTTGGAATCCGTCCATATTGGGATTTCCAATTTTCTTGCTGAATCCTTGGCCTGAAAGGGCATTAACCACTGCCGGTGGATCATCACTAGGTAGTTCCCGTTGGTAAATACCCTGGTATGTGGATTTGGGTTCCCTTCCGTATTTGAAGTAGACTAAAACAGGTATTATTATGCTTATAACCATTAAAATTGACAATATGTAGTATAAGATGTTGTAGAAGTTGGTCTGGTTTTGGTAGTCCTTCTGGATTTTTTCCATTATGGGCAGCCCGTTTATGTCCTCCTTAACTGCATAGGCGGGATTTTTGAACTGGTCCTTGGGTATGGCCAGGCGCACTTCGAAATAGTTGCCCGTAGGAATGGTATTAGTAACAACCTTAAGGACTGAACCGTCCCATCTATCATTTGAAACGTAGAATGGTGGGTTAAGCCAATACTTAACATCATTTTTTGACTTTAGATGTATATTGGTGGTTAACTCTCCCACATCCACATCCCACTCTTCACCCCAGACCTTGAATTGCAATTCTCCAACGTCCCGGTAGATTTTGATCACGTTGATAAAATCGTATTCAATAAACACATCCACCTCTTTATCCGTGATGGGGACGGTTTTTGCTGGATTTGAGTAAAGGTAAATCTTTAACGCTGCTTCATCTTGATAGTTGGTCATCTCATATGAGGAGTAAGCACCCTTAGTTGTGACGTTGAGGTTTACGATTCTCTCCCCTCTTTTAAGAGGTATCTTCCTATAAACACCATTGTAGGTTCCAGAAAATGAGTAATGCAATTTTTCCTTAACCTTCAGATTTCCGTTTTCATTGACATAGAGATCGAATGTGGCCCGGGGGATAGTGTAACTTCTATCATCGTCATCAGCGAAACTGATCATGGGCATTAAAGAGAATATAATAATTAAAATAAATAGTAATGAAGAAACTCTGACTTTGTCCATGAGTCTCATCTCCTAAAATTCAACTTTAGGAGTAGATCTGGCAGTTTCATCAATTTCGAAGAACTCGGATTCCTCGAAGTGGAAAGTGCTGGCTATGATGTTGCTGGGGAACATCTGACATTTGTTGTTATACATTAACACTGTGTCGTTGTAGAACTGGCGGGAATAGGCTATTTTATCCTCAGTTTCTGCGAGTTGTCCCTGTAATTCCAGGAAATTCTGGTTTGCCTTTAAATCAGGATAGTTCTCTGCAACTGCGAAAAGTGATTTCAGGGCGCCGGTTAGCATGTTGTTTGCTTCCTGGGTTTCTTTAACTGAATCTGCACTCATAAGATTGGAACGTGCCCTGGTTACCTCTTCAAAAACACCCTTCTCATGCTGGGCATATCCCTTAACTGTTTCCACCAGGTTGGGTATTAGATCGGTTCTTCTTTTTAGTTGAACATCAATCTGGGACCAGGCATTTTTCACACGGTTTCTGAGTGCTACTAGACTGTTGTAAAGCCAGATAAAGACTACTGCCAGTAGTAATATTATTCCTATTAATACATATAACCACATTTTTGAACCAACTCCATTATTAGAATATTATAGGGTTAGATATTGAGAATATAAATCTTTTTCTTTATTTATTTAGACAATAAAGTTTATTAACAGTAAAATGGGTTGTATTCAATCTAAAATAAGTAGATGGTTATATTATGGCCAGTTCCCCGGCGCTGGTGATGGTGAGTGTTTCAGGGTCGATGAGCCCCATTTCACGTAGTTCCCGGATGTGGTTGTAGGTCATTCCCCTGCTTATGCCGATCCTGGTGGATAGGTTTTTCACATTGTTTTCGCCCTGTTTTATTTCTTCCAGGATGATTCTTTTGGTTTTGGAGATTCCGAAGTTGAGGATGGGTAGGTCGATTATGTTTTTGTCTTCTTCAGTGACGTAGACTATCTTCTCCACCATGTCCTGGCGGGCGTAGCATCCGAATAATGCTCCCAGGGCTTGTGGTTTTCGTCCTCCGCTGATGTTTACCACGATTTTTCGGCCATTGGCGTATTCTTCTTCGATTATTTCGGCGGTGTCTCGGGCTACCAGGACCACGTTGTAGATGCTGGTGGGTTTGGATTTTATTTCCAGGACTTTACCCACTGTTTCCTGGAGCATTCGCTCGGCTTCTGTTATTTTCTCTGGTGCGTCCTCTTCTCTTAAAAGGATAATCCGGTTAGGTGAGAATTGGGTTATGCAGGCCATTACTGGCTCTAATGAATAAATAGTTGATATGAGTGTGTTTTCCATATAGACCACTAAGGGTTTTTTTTGTTAATGTTTTATATTGATTATTAGAATTAATTCTGCTTTAACCTATATATTAGTGTTTTGATGCTTAGTATGATAATCCGATGATTAAATGTTCTTTTATATTGTTGAACTAATGGGTTTACTATAAAGTAGTACTGTTTTTTACTAGTATGTACATAGTAAACATTAACATTTATATAGTATACTGATAATATCAATGTTATGTGCTGGCATATTGAGATTAATCATTAAAATTTAGGAAGCGTTAATATGGGAGAAAAAAACGTTAATGAAACTGGAAACGTAGAAATACCTCAAGAAAAACCATCTCGAATGATCGAAATAGCCTTAGGTATTACAGGAGGAATATTTGGTTTAATCGGAGGAGTTATTGGATTAATTTTTGTTCCTGAACTGGGAGTAAGTGCTATCATGGCTTCTATCCTGGGGATTGTTGCCGCCATATTTGTAACTAAAAATGCGAAATGGGGAGGCATAATTTTAGTTATAAGTTCAATCTGGCTATTGATTAGTATATCTCTATTTGGAGTGTTAGGGTTCATATTACTCCTTATTGCAGGTTTGGTAGCTATATTCAGGAAATGATTTTCATCATATGGTGTTAAAAAAAGGAGGTAATAAAATGAAAAAAACGGGTTTAATTATGGGAATTTTGGCTATATTTTGTGTTGTTGCAGTTAGTGGTTGCACCAGTTCCGGAGATACAAATTCACTGAACGTTACCAATCTTCAAGTGTCCAACGAAGGTTACGGCATGTACGCGGTAACTTGTGACATTGTACCTAATCAAGATATAGATTATCTGGAAATGGTACTGGTATGGTATGATTCAAGCGGTGCAGTTATCGACCGTAGCCCTCTTGCCTGGAATATCAATGATGCGAAAGCTGGTCAAACGATAAAAGCAAGAGGAACAGCTTCATTGTATGAGCAAGGGACACCAGCAAAAGTGCAGGTTTTGCTCTTTGACTCTGGATTTTCAGGTGGAAGTGAAGAAGGAAACATCTTCGATAAGACCATTTCAGTCTAGATCTTAAAGATTGGATTTATATAGCATTTCCTGTTGTATGGGTATTTTTTTCCATACCTTTTTTTTATAAATAAGAGGAGTAGTGGTTTAATGGATGAAGTAATCGCCAAATACATTTACGAAATGGACCTGGGTGATATACAGGAACATAAAGGCATGTCAGTGTTTCCTATTTTTAATGGTGCTGATGATAATGACTATATCACCCTAAAGGAGGCATTGGATGCGGATCTCTTAAAGGTGACTGAAATTGATGAATCCGGATCTGTTCCTGAGTTGAAGGTTCTTAACAAGGCCAGTGTCCCTGTTTTGTTATTGGATGGGGAGGAACTTGTTGGTGCTAAGCAGAACCGGGTGTTAAACACCACCATACTTTTAAAGCAGAATTCTGAGACTGTGATTCCGGTGAGCTGCACTGAGCAGGGTAGGTGGAGTTACAATTCACTGGAGTTTAAGGATTCTGGTAATGTGGCCTCATACCGGGTGCGCAGGTCTAAATCTGCATCGGTTCATGAAAACTTGAGGATGAGTGGAAAGTTCCGTTCAGACCAGAGAAGGGTTTGGGATGAAATTGATAATATGAGTCGTGAAGCCAAAGTATCTTCCCATACTCATGCTATGAGGGATGTTTATGAGTCCCGTGTTGAAAGTCTGGAAGATTATCATCGCTCATTCCCCTCATCTGAGGGTCAGAAGGGTATACTGGTGATGGTCAATGGTGAGGTTATGGGTTTGGATGTTGTATCTAGCAGTATAGCCTATTCTTTCCTCCACCATAAACTCTTAAAGAGCTATTCCCTGGAGGCCATACTTCAGGAAGAAACAGGTGACAAAAAGATGAATGAAGCCCAGTTTAATGGACTGGATAAGGCCAAGTCATTTTTGGATGAGGCCCGGTTATCTGTGGATGAGAAGCATAAATCCATTGGATATGGATGTGACCATCGTCTGGAGGGACCTAGTGTGGTTGGTTCAGCCCTCACCCACCATGATCAGGTGATACACGCTGCTTTCTTCCGTACCCTGGATTCAGAGCAGGCGGGTATGTCCAGTTACCGAGCACGCAGGAGTTACAGGATGTAGGGACCTCATTATCCCTATCTTTTTTTTTTAAAATCAATAAATTAGTTTTAGTGTGAATAATCACATCAAGATTTAAATAGATGTGAAGAGCATAATATCATTGTTAATGTATAGTAATATTGTTGACATTTCATCATTGGTTTTCAACTGATGTAGGGGAGTAATTGATATGGGTTATTTGGAATGCGAAAAATGTGGATTACAATACGAACTAGCGGATAATGAAGTACCTGAAGATTTTTCAGATAAATGTGAATGTGGGGGAAAATTAACCTATACCGATAGGTCTAAGAAACCAAAAACTGCATCGAATCCCAAAGCAGATGGTGATGAATATTTAATACCCTGCTCCCATTGTAATTTCGGAAACAAACCCCAGGCACAGTTTTGTAAAAAATGTGGTAAGAATCTGAAATTAAATCTTATTAGCCGTTTTAATAATGATTTAAACCTGTTCGCAGTTTTCATAGGATTGGCAGTTTCATGTATTGTTTTAATTATAGGTTCTATTTTGTTTGGATCCATCGTAGCTGCCGCAAGTTTAGATATTTCCATATACGTAGCACTGGTTCTCATGTTCATGGTCTTCTTTGGTGGAACCACCACTGGAATAGTAGGATGCACCGATGTTAAGGAAGGGGCGAGAAATGGGATATTCATGAGTTTAATAGCCCTGGTAATTTTAGGTTTTGTGGTGGGGGTGGTATTATTCGTAACCATGGGAATAGCAGCAGCAATCTCCAGCGCTCTTCAACCATACAGTTCAAGCATGGCCTCGTCATCCCCATGGAGTACCACTGGCACTACCTCATCAGCCACTGACTCCCTGGAATCTGTTTTCACCATTATCAAAGGCATAATCATCATAGTGCTGGTATTAATATCCGGTGCAGTGGGTGGATCCTTTGGAGTATTCCTTAAAAATGGGTTTAAAAATTAAAAGGAAGGGGAAATATTTATGATATGTCAAAACTGTGGACACGAAAATGACATGGATGCAACTTTCTGTGATAATTGTGGGGCTAGACTGGGAAGGGATCCTAATTTTGGCCGTCGTCGAACAGCTCCCGGGAAGGAAGGCATGAGTCAATCAACCAAAATATTGATTGTAGCAGTTGTGGTCCTGGTGGGAATACTGGGTGTCACTGCTGGACTGCTCCTGCAATCTGATAAAAATACAACGGTAACATCAGATAACAATCAGCCTTCTGTGAGTGAATCTGGTGAAAAGGTTACCTATAAAGCTGACTGGCACAAGGTGACCAGTTTCTCAGGAACCGGTGACGAATACCGTTCTTTTAACATTAAAGGACAGCAGTTCAAGGTGGTTATGTCCGCTACCCCTATGCTGAATTACAACACCAATTTCATGAGCATTGATGTTAGTGACACCAGCGGAATTATAGGATCCGGGGAGATTAACTGGGGACCAACCGATGCCCTGAGCAATAAAGAAAAAACAGTAAAAGTAACCGGACCACCAGGAACCTACTGGGTTGACGTTTTAACCAAAGACCTGGAAAGCTGGACAGTCACCGTATATGACTACTACTAAACAAAGCATTACCATTTATAATTGGTAATGGTGGGAAGATGTATTGTAAGAAATGTGGACATGAAAACGATGCTGATGCAGAATATTGTGAGAATTGTGGGGCTGATTTAGGCTCCACACATTCACAAAAAGCAACAAAAAGTTTGAATACCACTAATAAGATTCTCATAGTGGTTGTTATAGTCTTAATTTTAGGTGTTCTAATAGCCGTTGGCATGTTGTTTACTAATCCGGCATCAGTCAACAATAGTCCTAAAGAGGATATAGGGACTTCCGACGATTCTAGAGGTCCTAAATTATTCGATTCTGGTAGTATGAAAGGTAGTAATGCTAAATATCGGGATGGTCCTTTCACGTACCAATGGGAGACCTATAAGATTGATGAAGGAAACTACTTAATGTATGGTACTTATGTTGCTGGTAGTAAAACTGTCAAACAAACCGTTACATTGAAAAAATACAGCAGTCAATCTGTTGAAATAACAGCTGAACCAAAAAGCAGTGGTAAGAGTAG
>Ga0334886_1002197_pt1 | contig 20236 bp, 16 predicted proteins | sample GraSluR1_MG_9_FD_207232 | JGI IMG/M metagenome (GOLD analysis project Ga0334886, IMG submission 207232) | Sludge microbial communities from methane-producing bioreactor in Wageningen University, Netherlands - Granular Sludge_27_06-R1 | ecosystem: Engineered > Bioreactor > Anaerobic >... | reverse complement strand
CGCTGCCGCGCGCGATCCAACCCGACCACCATGATCGTGTCCGTTCGCCAACTCGCATCACGCGGTCGACGGTCCGTACCCAAAACCAGTATATTCTCGGTCTCGCTCCAGGCGAACGCCGGTTCCACCGAAGCGTCGGGTCTATCGGCTAATGCTGCCGGCGCTTCGCCTGGCCCCTCATACAACGCCAGATTCGCGCTCGGCCCGAAAGGCGGAGTCGGCGCATCGGCATCCGGCGTCAACACGATCTGCTCCGGCGCTGGCGCCGGCATGCCCACGAACACGGATTGCATACATCCGGCCATCAACAAAGCCGCAATCATTACAAACAAGGGCGCTAGATAACGAGACAAATGGCCCTCCTTAATAGGGCGCCGCTCCTCAAATAATCCGGCATAAAGAACGGAGCAGCGCCGCCGCTATCTCATCTTGCTTCATCCAACATGCGTGCAAAAACGCGCTCCGTCAGAGCAAAGCGCCATGTGTGTCCCTGCTGGAACTCCGCCAAAGCCGCGCCGCACGAGCGACCGTAGGCCGCCGCCTGCAGCGCCATATCCAGTTTGTCTGCATCGCGCACCAAGCGCGCCTCCGGGGTCGCCGCCGCCTCATATTCCGACCACAACTCGACGTACGTCGTGCCGGCCGGAAATCCAGCCATAATGCGCTCGATGGCGCGACGTTCGGCCGCATGTTTGACCTCGCTGCCGAGGAGTTCGCTTGCCCGTTTCGGCAGGTCGGTGAGCAGCGCTTCCGCCATGTCATGCACTAGCGCAATACGCGCCACTCTCCCCGAGTCTAGCGCATGCGTCAGGCCTTCATTTTCGGGCGCGTCATTAATCAAGTCGCACAAAAAAAGCGCTAGCGCCGCCGTGCCATAGGCATGATCCGCTACGGATTCCGGTTGCGGCACACCAGCCAGCAGCCAGCCCGTTCGCGGCAAGCTCTTGAGCGCAACGATATGAGCAAACAGGGCTAAGACGCTGTCTTCAGGTGTCGCCACAATAGGCTCAATGCTTGGTTGCTGATCCTGGCGGCGCTTTGCTCGTCCGATCCGCCATAGGGGGTGCGGGCAGTGCGCTCGTCGTCGTCTCCCGCCAGCGCGATCCAGGTAACGCCCTCCGCCTGCCCGAACACGCCCTCATCGCTGCCGGACGTGCCCAATATAGCTAGCCCATACGTCGTCCCGCCCGCTGCGCGCACAGTTCGTGCGCAACGAAGCGCCGCCGCCTCGCTCGGCGGCTCGCCTTGTAGCCGCTCATTCTCAGCTAGATCCGGTGGCAAGTCTGGGCCGGCAAGCGTCCACGCCGGCAACGCCGCCCCATGCAGCGCCTCGCTGAGCCGCTTAGCGACGGCCCCCAACGTGTTCGACTCAAACAACGCCACCGTGCGCTCCGAGCGCGCCAGCAACGCTGCAATCACCGCCTCGACCGGTTCACCAGATTCCGTACTATAGACGTACTCCCCGACAACCGCCATTACGCGCGCCGCCGTCTCATCAATCAGCGCTTCGGCTTCCTCGACTGTCGCCGCCCGCGCCGTCACACGGATGTCAGTCTGCGCCGTGTGCGCGGCCAGGCCAACCGTCGGGTTCGCTTCCAGCATCAGAGCGCCCAGTTTGCTGTCCAGCGCACTCTCGCCGATGCCGACTGTGCGCAACACTCGCCGGCGGATAACGCCCGCTTCTTCGCCTCGCGCACGCAAATAGGGGAGTACGCTGTCCGTCATCAGACGCATCATCTCACGCGGCACCCCCGGCAGAGCTATAATCGTACCTCCCTCCGCCTCGACGATGAAGCCGGGAGCTGTGCCCACCGGGTTTTCGATGAGCGTCGCTCCCTGCGGAATCAACGCTTGCTGCCGGTTATTATCGGTCATCTCCGCGCCGAACCGCTCGAACCGAGCCCGCAGAGCCTCCAGCGCGCGTTCGCTCAACACCAATGGGCGTCGCGTCGCGGCAGCAATCGCCTGCCGCGTGATGTCGTCAGCCGTCGGGCCAAGCCCGCCGCTCACGATGATCACGTCGCTCCGCTTCAGCCCTAATTCCAGCACACCGCGTAAACGCGCTTCGTTGTCGCCGACGGTCGTCTTGTAGTACAGATTGACGCCTGTTTCGCGCAATTGCTGCGCCATCCAAGCGGCGTTTGTGTCGACGATTTCGCCCAACAACAATTCAGTGCCTGTTGTAACGATCTCGGCCGCGAGGCCTTTGCTCGGTGTAGTCATACGCGCGCTCCGCCAGATCGCCGCTCAGATCATCAGCGCGATTTGGCCGCGCAGCGCCTTCATTCGGTCGGCAATCTCCGCCCGTCCGTTCTGGCGCATATCCTCTTCCAATGCCTTCATGTTCTCCACAAAGTCACGGTTCAAGAGAGAGCGGTTATCGCGCAGTAATTGGCGGGCAGTCGCGTCGTCCGGCGCCGTCAGGATCTGATTAAGCAGGCGCATGTCGGCCGGAAGCCGTTCCTGCACAATCTCCATAGCCTGCTGGTACACCTGCGCCAGCCGGCGAGCCGCCCCCGTAGCGCCCTTCTGCTCCGCGGCCCGAATGTTGGCGGCCAGCAGCGAAAGGAACACCTCGTCGATGGCGTCGGCGTGCTCGCGCAGGGCTGCGGCCGTATCTGTGGCCTGCAGAACCTCTTGCAGTACGGCGTGCGCCGCTTCGGCCATCTCCTCCTGCGCCTGCTGCTGCTGGGCTTGCACTTGCTCTTGAATCTCCAACAGGAAGGAGCGCAACGCCATCAGATCGGCGCGATCTTCTTCGTCTGTGGACGCGTCGATACGCTGCGACAGCGCCATCAAGAACTGATAATCGGTGGGGATGCCGGTCGCTATCGCCAACGTGCCGGTCATCTGCTGCCCGTTCTCGTCGCGCCACGCTTCCAAAACAATATCCAACACTTGCTCACGCGACGTGCTCGCCTGCAGTCGTTCCAACAAGGCGCGTACTTTATCCTGTTGTTGCTTAACGGCCCGTCCCGCCTCGGTCTTCTCGAGCAGCCGATCGCGCAACTTGCGAAGTTGTTCGAGACCTCCGTTCTGCCCCTGCCCGCGCGACATGAGCAGCACCTGATCGAGAAGCGTAAAAAACTCGCGGTCAATCAGATCCGCGCTGCGCCCCAACAGAATGTCCAGGGCGCTGGGATCGTCCGCCACAGCGAGCAGGCGTTGCAAGAGCGTCGACTGGTCACGCTGCTTGCGCAGCATCTCCGGCGTAACGCCCTCGAACCCCCACAACTGTTCAAGCAGTTTTTCCCAGTCGACGAATTGGCGAGGCTGCAGCATATAACCCTTGCGCGCCTCCGACGGGATCTTGCGCATCAACGTTTGCACCAGATCGCCGATGGCTTTTTGCCGCTGCATTTCGTCGCCCATGCCTTCCAACGGCATAAAGACGCCTAGAAACTGGTGTTCGGGGTCGTGCACCATCAGCGGCGTACTCAACGGGCCGCCTGCACCGCAACTCTGGCACATGGCGACGTTGATCTGCCCGCCCAAGATCGGTCCCCGCAGCTCCGGATTCACCCCCAGGTCGATCACGGAAAAGACGGGCACGACATAGCTGGCCCCGCAAGACGGGCACCGAACCTGCGCCCCGCGCGGCGGGAACGCGAAATCCATCGGCTGGCCGCCCCGGTCGCGACGTGCAGGCTGCCGCGCGGGCCGTTCAGCCGGCTTTTCGGAGGCGCTTGCCTCAGTCGGGGCCTCTGGCGGGCGTTGAGGCTCCTGCCTTGGGGTCTTTACCCCTTTAGGCAGTTCGATCTTGCCCTCCGGCTTCGGTTCGCGGTCTTGGCCCGGCAGCAATATTCCACTCATAGCATCCTCATTTTCTTCGAGCAACGCGGCACGCACATTGATTGATTGTACCCGAAACCCTGGCCTCGCCCAAGTAAGTGACTCGGCGGGATTTGACTACAGGAATTGGCGACTTAGCCGCTCGGCCGCTATAATCCTTGCAGCAGGTCCAGCCTGCGGCGCACACTGTTCAGAGGAGCCTATGGCGCGTACTCCGGTCCGAGCGTGTATTGATCGCATGTTGCCAATCGAATTGCTGCTCGATTCTATGGGCCGGTCCCTACGCGAAAACCCGCACAACGCCGCTGCCCTCAACATGCGCACGCCCCTGCCCGGCGTTCCGCCCATCAATCCCCAACCGGCGCTCGCCGCCCTCAGCGGCAAATTGTGGCGGCCTGGTCGCACGCTGCGCATCTCTTTCCTGGATGGCGACCCAGCCGTTCAGGAGCGAATTCCCGAATTCGCCGCAGTGTGGACCCGTCATGCCAATCTCCACTTCGACTTCACCCAGGATCCCGCTGCTGAAATCCGCATCTCTTTTTCCAAGCCCGGCTCTTGGTCCTACATCGGCGTCGATGCTCTGTCGGTGCCCCAGAACCAGCCGACCATGAACTTCGGCTGGCTGACGCCCCTCACCGACGACGAGGAGTTCTCGCGCGTCGTCATCCACGAGTTCGGTCACGCCCTCGGCTGCATTCATGAACACCAAAGTCCGGCAGCGGGCATCCCGTGGAACAAGCCGGCAGTCTACGAGTACTATGCAGGCCCGCCAAACTACTGGACCAAAAAGCAGGTTGACGCCAACATCTTCAAGCGTTATTCCACCGAAACCACCCAATTCTCGCGGTTCGATCCTGAATCGATCATGCTCTACCCTATCCCCAACGCGTTCACGTTAGGCGACTTCGAGGTCGGTTGGAACCGCACGCTTTCGACTACGGATGAACAATACGTCGCCGCGCTCTATCCTGCTGAGGAGAAGGACGCCGTTCCCATCTCCGTCGATGCGGAGCCGATCCCCGCGTCGATCGGTCGCTACGGTGAAGTCGACTCCTTTTTCTTCGTCGTGACGCGAACGGGGACGTACCAGATCGAAACCGAGGGCCGCACCGATGTCGTGGCAAGTCTGTTCGGCCCCGACAATGATACGCATCCCATTGCGCAGGACGACAACAGCGGTCGACACAAGAATGCGCGGATCATCACCGCCTTAACCCCCGGCACATACACGGTGCGCGTCCGCCACTTCAGCGCCTCCGGCCTTGGCGGCTATGCGATCAGCGTATGCAGGGTGGCATGAAGACCTGCTCCACTTCCAAACCGCCAACCAGCCGTCATACGCGGGCCGCGGCCTTTCGACTTGGCTCCGCTCCGCTCCTTATTCTTCTCATACTGTTCCTGAGCGCGGCGTTCGAGCACACTGGCGCCCTTCGGCTATGGGCACAGTCTCGGCCGCCTGTCGAGTACGAGCGCTACGATGTGGACATTCAACTTGAGGACGACGGCGATCTGCGCGTTCGCATTCGCCAACGCGTCCACTTCGACGGCGAATTCGAACGCGCGTTTCTCGAAGTTCCTAAGAGCTTCACCGACAGCATCAACGATATCGCCATCTACCTGGCCGAAGGTGACGCCCTATCACCGGCGAATGCCGGACTGACCGAATCGGCGGATGCTGTTTCCGTCTCTTGGACCTACCCGCGCACCAAGCCCGGCGACGTTCGCGAATTCGCCATCGACTATACCGCGTCAGGCGCGCTCTGGGTCTACAACGACCGAGACATCCTGCGCTGGGATGCCATCCATGCAGACCGCAGCGGCGTACCCATCCAGGCAAGTCGCGTCACAGTACGTCTGCCGTCCTATATCCCGCTCGACGCCGTCCAAGCCGCCGCTCAAGGCGCGCCCCATGCCGTAGACCGGCTCGATGATGCGCTCGTCTTCACAATGCAAGACGCGCTGCCCGATGGTCGATTATTCAACGTAGAGATCGACTTTCCCCACGGCCTCGTAAACGCCGCTATCCGTGATTGGCAGAAGTCAGTCGATACAGACGAACTGGCAGTTGACCTGGAACGCCTGGGCATCCGTATCTGGATTAAGAAGAACGGCGCTCTGGTAATCCGCGAGGAAATGGACGTCACCGTCACAACAGGCGTGCTCTACGACGCCTATCGCGAGATCAAACGGCTCTTTCTCGACGACGTAACCAATATGCGCGTCCTCCACGACGATCGCTTGCTCTCGGCCGCGGATTCACCGTGTGACGAGTGCCTAGTCGTTTCGAGCGTACCGCGTGACGCCGATTGGGTGCGCTACGACCGCAGCCGCAACCAGATCGAAATCGACGAGCTCCGCGCCGGCTATGTCCGTGCCGACTGGTTTATCAGCCCGGTCTATCCGGGCCAGACAGCGCGTTTCGCTGTGGAATTCGCCGTGCGCGGAGCCATCCGGCAAGATGACGACGTCCAGTCATTCGAATGGCAGGTCGCGCCGGATCTCGGCGTCCAACCCGTAGCGGCTAACCTCCAAATATGCCCGCCAGAAGGCCTTGCCGCCCGTCAGTTGGATGTGACGCATTCCTTATCCGGCGTTTCGCTGCGCGCTGATGCCGAAGGCTGTCTATCCGCCCAATCCCTAGAGCCTCTGCCTCTGACAGAGTTGTGGAACCTCCGCGTAACCATGCCGCGGAATACCGTGGCAAACGTTCTTCCTCAATGGCAGGCAGACCTGGAAAACGCACTAGACGAACAGAGTTCCTCAGAGACGGCCAGAGCGCGGCAACAGCTCGCCCTGTTGGTCACGGCCATGCTGGCTATCGTCTCGCTTGTGGTCGGGGGGGTCATCGCCTGGTTCAAGTGGGGACGTCGCCGCGTGCGCGAGCAACTCGGCGGCTATATAAGCGAACCGCCGTCCGATCTGGCGCCAGGCATCGTCGCCTATTTAGTCGATGGGGCGGTGCGCGCCAACAGCCTCCTGGCGTCGCTCTTACAGCTTGCCGCGCTTGGTTTGATCGAGATCGACTTGCGCGATGGGCTTTCACTTCGGCTCGCACATACCGGTGAAGCGTCTGTAAAGGACCTGCGCAGCCCCGGCGACAGCCGCAAGACGGCGCCCAACGCCCATCTCGGCTACCTGTTCAATCGTGTAGTACTGCCCGCATCTTCTGCCGAGAGGTTCATTACACTGGAAGAGTTGAGCGCGAGACTCCAGCACGCCTTGCCCGAGTTCTACTCCCTCATGGCCTACGACGCCCAGTCCTATCTGATCGGCAGCGGATTGGGCCGGAAGTCGGTTTTGCGCAGCAGCCCGTTCGTTCTCATGCTGGCGTGGTTTGCGGCGGCGGCGACAATCATCTTTGCGACGTTCCGTTTTCGTCTGCCCAACGGCTTCGCCATGTTCCTGGTCGGAGCAACATTCCTAGTCTTTTTCGTGCTCCACGCCACACGCGAGTTGGGCAGCCGCGGCGCATACACCGATCTAGGAGAGGTGGAACGGGCGAAGTGGATCAAGTTCAAGAACTATCTAGCGGACCTGCGGAAATACGGCGACCACGGCGCGGCGCGAAAAATTATGGAGCGCTACTTCGCATACGCCGTCGCCCTAGGCGTTGAGGAGATCGTCCTGGCGCAAGCAGTGCACACCGTTCCGCGCCGGCCTGCTTGGCTGGCCCCGCCTCCCACAGCTACACAGTCAGGCCAGAGCCAAGCGCTCAACCAATTACCCGACGCCCAGACGGGCGCTCACCTAACGCCACAGGCTCCATCATCCGGTGTCCGCCCGCCTATCGTCAGACGCGTCCACCCGGCTCCGGGCCTAGCCGGCATGTCGCGCGCGCTCGGCGCCTCACTGTCGCAAGCCAGTTCCTCGTTGGGCGCACTCCTCAACAATGCCGCTAGATCCGCAGACGGCGCGCCCATTCAGATCACGCTCAAGAGCGCCGGAGGCACGCGTTCTCTGAGATGGGAGGGCGGGGCGTCCGTCAACAGAATCCTCGACGATATACTTAACCAATCTATGCGCGACGCGCGACGCGCCTTAGCGGAACGGCAGAGAGCAAACGCGCCCCCTCGCGGCCGCCCGGCTCCCGCCAACTCCCCAGCGCGCTCCAGCGGCGGGTTTGGCGTCAGTCGCACGATCTCCCGGTCATCAAGCAGTTCGCGCTCCTCAGGCGGTTCTAGATCGTCGAGCGGTTCAAAACCGTCTAGCGGCAGCAGGGGCAGTGGCGGCGGTGGACGCAGCGGCTTCAGCTAACGACGCAAAGCCGTTTTCATGACGAACTCATGGATACGGAATCACCAGTTCACGCACGCCAGGCGCCTGAACTGGGTGTTGCGCCTCACGCTTGATATCCGGCTCATCCCATTCCGGTCTAGGCGAATCCAAGTAGGCAAGAGCGCTCTGATACCCTGCTTCCAACATCTCGTCGCTTTTCGTGAAGTCTGAAAAGGACGCTTCAGCATACGCCCGGATATGTATGTGGTGTAGGTCGATTGTCTCGTCCTGGCGCGCCCTGGCTAGGTCGCGCAGCAACGACTGTACGGTCATCGTATTGATCGCGTTCATAGCGACGCCCGCCACGCCCTGGGCCGCTGGTTTCTGCTCCTCACCTCGCCCCACGTTGATGACGTATATCTCCTTGGCGCCGCGATCCATAGCATAGCTCGCCGCCACGTTTGCCAAAACGCCGCCGTCCACTAGCTGCAGGCCGTGGAACTCGACGGGCGGGTGAATCACCGGCACAGAAGCGCTCGCCAACACTGCGTCAACAAGTGGAACCGCGGGATCCTCACCAAACACAAATAGTCTGCTCGTACGCAAGTCTGCGGCCGTCACGAACAACGGCATGCGCAAATCGCCGAAGGTCGACACATCGGGCGGAAGGCTCTGCTCGATCAACCGGCGCAGCCCATCCCCGCTAAAGAGGCTGCTTTTGCCGCGCAACACGCGTACAGCAATCGACAACGCTCCGCCCGGATAGACGGCTTGTTTGGTAACGGCGCGCCAACGTTCGCCCAATGCATCGAGCGTCGTCGCGGCATAACCGTGAGCAGCCACAAAGCATGCATTGATTGCTCCGGCTGAGGTCCCCACCAGAAAATCCGGCGTGACGCCACGCTCCAGCAACGCGCGCAGCGCTCCCGCTTCCAACGGTCCTCGATTGCCGCCGCCGCTCAACACAAAGGCTATCAACCCCGCCTCCTTCCCGTACTCGTACCTTATGGAAATGGCGCGTTCTGCTCGTCGTCAACGACAGCAGCGCCGAATGCAGCGTGCGCGCCTGCGCCTGCGATTACCACGATGTATTCGCCCTTCAACTGCGCGCCGGAAAACTCGCGAACCAATGCCGAAAGCGTCCCGCGTTCGATCCGTTCGTATAGCTTGGTCAAGTCGTTCGCCACGGCTGCAGGCCGATCCCCGTAGACCTCCAGAGCATCCGCCAGAAACGCCGCCAAACGGTAGGGGCTTTCGTAAAAGACGAGCGTATGCGGTGATTGTTCGTCTATCTCCAGGAAACGCTTGCGCGGACCCGCCTTGCGTGGAGGAAAGCCACGGAACGTGAAGCTGTGTACCGGCAGCCCCGACAACACGAGCGCCATGATTAAGGCAGTCGGGCCGGGGATCATCGTCAAACCGATCCCGGCGCCCTCGGCGTTGGCCTGCAGGACGCGGCGCACCAACGTGAAACCGGGGTCCGAGATGCCCGGCGTCCCGGCGTTGGTTACCAACGCTACGGACTTGTCTTCGCGCAGCATGCCTAGAATGCGCTCACCGGCGCGTGCCTCATTATGCTCGTGGAAGGCGATCTGCGGCTTGTCGATGCCGAAATGCTTGAGCAGCAAGCCCGTCTTGCGCGTGTCTTCGCTGGCAACGGCGTCGACCGCAGCCAACGTCTCCAAACCGCGCAGCGTCATGTCCTGCAGATTGCCGATAGGCGTCGCAACAAGATATAGCATGATCGACCGGCGGGAAGGCTGAGGCGCGTCAGGCCGTCAACGTTCCCTTGGTGCTTGGCACTCCTCTCCTGCGTTCGTCGATGCGTGTAGCTCCCGACAGGGCGCGTCCTAGGGCCTTGAAGAGCGCCTCCGTCTTATGGTGATCATTGCGCCCATACAACACCTGCGCATGCACGTTCAACCGGCCGTGAACCGCCACAGACTCGAACAGGTGATAAAGCAAGTCCGTCCCTAATTCCCCGACTCGCGGCGTAACAAACTCGCCGTTAAACACGCAATATGGCCTGCCGCCCAGATCAATTGCCACCAGCGCCAAGGCTTCATCCATCGGCACATAGCTGTGCCACGTTCGCACCAGCCCCGCGCGGTCGCCCAATGCCTGATCCAGCGCCTTGCCCAGACAGATCATCACATCTTCGGCTGTGTGGTGATCGTCTACGTGCAGGTCGCCTTCAACCTGTACAGAGAGGTCAAACAGCCCGTGACCGGCGAACAGCGTCAGCATATGGTCAAGGAACCCGATGCCCGTTGAGACATCGGCTCGCCCGCTTCCGTCAAGGTCCAGAGAGAGCTTGATCCGGGTTTCATTCGTCGCCCGTTCTATCGAAGCAGTTCTCATGCGGCTATCCATCCCTCTTCTATGTCGATTGGCTGATCGGCGCGCCCTCAGCCCACGCTATGCAGCGCGTCCATCAGACGGTCGGTCTGTTCCGGCCTGCCCGCCGATATGCGAATGCAGTTCTCAAGTCCAGGCTTGTTGTAGTGGCGCACCAACACCCCACGCGCAGCAAGCTCCGCCTTGAGTTGCGCAGCGCTCCGGCCGGTCACAGCGCACAAAACGAAATTCGCTTCCGACGGCCAAGGATGCAAGTAGTCAACTGTCTGCAACTGGGTAAATAACCGCTCGCGCTCGTCGCGGATCTTTCTCACCACTGTCTCGATCGTGTCCATATGGGCTAGGCTCGTCAACCCGGCGACCGTAGCCGCGACGTTGACATTGTAGGGCTGCTTGAACTTCCACAGATGCGGCATCAGCCAGTTCGGACAAACTGCATACCCCAGCCGCAATCCGGCTATGCCCGCCGCCTTGCTGAAGGTGCGCACGACCACCAGGTTGTCGGTTTCCGTAACCCACGTCGCCCGGCTTGCATGGTCCGCAAATTCTACATAAGCCTCGTCCAACACGACCAGCAACGGCAGAGCCAACAGGCGGCGCAGCTCATCATCGGGCAGCCAGTTGCCGGACGGGTTGTTGGGCGAAGTCAAAAAGAGGAGTTTCACCCGCCCGTCCGTCGCAGCGACCCTTGCAGTCGCAGCAGTCTCGACCGCGGCGACATCCACGCTAAAGTCATGACGGCGCGGCACGTCGATCACGGTTCCTCCGGTCAGCTCAACGTCAAAGCTGTACATGCCGAAAGTGGGCGGGCAATTGATCGCCGCGTCGCCCGGATCCAGCGCGATACGACACAGGTAGTCCAGCGCCTCGTCCGCGCCATGCGTGGGCAGGATTTGCGCTGCATCGACCCCCGTATAGCGGCTCAACGCTTCCCGCAGTTCCGTCTGCTGCGGGTCTGGGTAGATGTGATAATAACTATACTCGGCCAGCACATCGACCACAGCAGGAACCGGCCCATATGGGTTCTCATTGGCATCCAGCTTCACGATCTGTTCGACCGATAAGCCAAGCTCGCGGCTGAGGACCTCGAAGGGATGGATTGGCGCATATGGCGCCAGGGCCGCTACATGCGATCGCAACAGGCCTTCCGGATGAAACTCTCCGCCCATCTCGCTTGCCTTCATAACCGCCGCCGCACGGCCGCCGCGTGCGCGGTCAGGCCCTCGGTGCGCGCCAATGTCTCAGCGGACGGCCCGATCTTCTGCAACGCCTGTTCGTTTAGTCCGATCACGCTGATGATCTTGACGAAATCGTTCACGTTCACCGGACTGGCGAAACGCGCCGTTCCGCCTGTAGGCATCACATGGCTCGGCCCCGCCACATAGTCGCTCAACACCTCAAAGCTCCTCTCGCCGATGAAAACCCCGCCGGCGTTTCGCACCTCGCCCAGATGCCGCCATGGATCCTCCACCAGCAGGCAAAGATGCTCCGGAGCGTAGGCGTTAGCCAGTTCAAAACACTCGGCTAAGTCCCCTGTCACCACGATGCCGCTCCCGCGCGCCAACGAACCGGCGATGATCTCCGCACGGCTCAACTCCTCAAGCTGGCGCATGACAGCCCGCTGCACTCTCTCGGCCAACGCCGCGTCCGGCGTGAACATGATCGCGCTGGCAAGAACATCGTGCTCAGCCTGTGCCAACAGATCCGCCGCGGCCAACTCCGGATCCGCCGACGAATCGGCAATGACGACCGTCTCGGTCGGTCCCGGCAGCCCGTCGATGCCCGTCATACCAAAGACCTGTCGCTTGGCCAGCGTTGTGAATAGATTCCCCGGCCCGCAAATCTTGTCCACGCGTGCAACTGACTCCGTGCCGAATGCCAGCGCGGCGATGGCCTGGGCGCCGCCCGAAACGTAGACGACATTTGCACCGGCGATATCTGCGGCGACTAGCATCGCCGGGTGCGGAAGCCCGGTATCGCGCTGTGGCGGAGTAATAACCGATACATGCGGCACGCCGGCAACGCGCGCCGGCAGCGCCGTCATCAACAGCGAACTGGGCAGCGGAGCCGTCCCGCCTGGGCTGTATACGCCCACGCGTTCGATCGGGCGCACCAACTGGCCGAGCGTGCCCTCCGCATCGTTATGAATCCAACTCAACGCCGGCTGGCGGCGGTGAAACGCCTCGATTCGTTCAGCCGCGAGTCGCATAGCCTCGACTACGTTCGGCTCTGTCGCATCGTACGCGCGCCGGATCTGCTCCGCAGAGACGACAATCTCAGCAAGCGCGACTTTGTCGATACGCTCCGCCCACTCGTGCAGTGCGACGTCGCCTCGCTCTCGTACACTGCGCAGGATCCGTCTCACCGCCTCGTCTGCGCCGATTCGCTCGCCGAAGATCGTCGCAATGCCGTCTGCCAAACTCTCTGAGATCTCTATCTCATCCCATGCAGGGCGGCGCAGAATCGTCCTCTGCGCCGCTGCCACGTCGACAATTCTCATCGAATGTCCTTATGAATCGGTTAGGGTGGGGTTCAATCGCTGCGCATCTTCTGGTTGAGACGCTCCGCATCCTCAATTTTGCCAAGCACGACAAGTATGTCGTTAGCTTCAATCCGGAAACCGGCGGTTGGACTGACGATCAATTCATCCCCGCGACGCACAGCCATGACGTTCAGCCCAAAACGCTGCCGCAAGTTACTCTCTGCCAGCGTTTTGCCCCACAGATTGCTCGGCGATATCAACTCGACCACGCCGACATCGTGGCTTACCTCCAGATAGTCGATCAGGTTGCCTGCCGCCAGTTTTCTCGCCAGGCGCACCCCGGCCTCATGCTCCGGCAAAATCACCTCGTCCGCGCCGACGCGCAACAGGATTTCCTTCTGCGTGCGCGTGCGCGCTTTGGTAATTACCCGCTTCACGCCCAGTCGTCGCAGGAGTACAGTCGCCAATACATTGCTCTCAAAGTCTGTACCGATGCAGACCAAGCCAGTGTCAAACGTGTCCACGCCCGCCTGGCGCAGCGCATCGACATTCGTCGCGTCAAGCTGTAACACATGCGGCAACGAGGTGCTCAACTCCTGTACGCGCGCCATATCACTGTCGATGGCAAGCACATTATAGCCATACGTCAACAGCGTCCGCGCCACCGACGTGCCAAAGCGACCCAGCCCAATGACGACAAATTCCTCTTTCGCCTTGTCGTGCGATTCACTGTGCGGGATGACTGCGCTGGCAGTCGTGCGTTCTCGGCGCGTATCCTCGCGGTCGCCGCCAAGCGGGCTAAATTGGTGGATGAACCGCGCCCACGGCGTCTCTGTATTCGCCAATCCGCCTAGCTCCTAGATCCGCCGCCGAACTCGCGCTCGTTTAGGCGGATCTCAACACCCCGCTATGGATCGCTGCAATCACGCATAAAACCGCACCGCTCGCAGATGATCTTGCAGCTTCGCTTCACCGTTGGGCCGTCACACACCCAGCATATCGCATCGTCTTCCCGCGGTCGGGCCGGCCCGACCGCTCCGTCCAGCACAGCGCCCGTTTCCGCCGTGACGCGCTGCACGCCCTGATGCGGAGTATAGAAGACGACCTCGTACTTCGTCAATCTTCCCTCGAGATAGACGAACTTGCCGGAGAAAAAGCGATCTTGGTCAAGCCAGCGTAAAAATACCCGGTCGCCTTCCCAAAGGGACAGATCAGTTAGTTTGTCGTCATCGATCCAACTGAGCGCGCCCTCATCTGACTCAATCAGATCGCCCGAAAACCGATGCGCCACATAGACGAAGGCATACCAGTCTTCGCCCTTGCTAAAACTGGGGAAGGCAAGTACGCCGCGAAGTACGGGTTCATGTATGGTCAGCCCGCTCTCCTCGCGCACCTCGCGCACCACGCACTCCTCAGGCGACTCGCCGGGCATCAACTTGCCGCCCAAGCCATTCCACTTGCCGGCGTGCGTGTCGTTGCGCTTCTTGATCCGGTGCAGCATTAAGGTCTTGCCGCGGTTTCTCACATAACAGAGTGTAGCCAGCTTCATCGCCTTGCCGCCTCACCCCGCAATGACCGCTCGCATCAGTTGGAGAATTCGCTCCACGACCTCCTGCGGATTAAGCTTGGTGGTATCTACCGCGACAGCGTCCGCCGCCACACGCAGCGGCGAAAGCGCCCGGCTGCTGTCGATCCGGTCGCGACGGTTGATATCCTCCAGCACCCGTACAAAGTCGACCGGGCGGCCGCGTTCCTGCAATTCCTTGTAGCGGCGACGAGCGCGCTCTTCCGCCGTGGCGTCCAGGTACACCTTGAGCGGCGCATCCGGCATGACTACGGTTCCGATATCGCGTCCGACCATTACGACGCCGCACTTGTCCGCCACGCCGCTGCCATAGCGCAAGCCGATACGCCGCTGATGCGCAGTCAGCGCTTCACGCACGGCGGCATGCGCCGACACAGCCGACACGTTGCGATCCACCTGCGGGCTGCGGATCGCACGAGTGACATCCTCACTCCCGACGAGCACGGTGCATTGTCGCCCGTCACGCTCGTCCGACGCAGGCGGCAGCACGTCAAGCGGCAGTTCCTCCGCCAGCGCGCCGACCGTCTCGCCGTCATCAACGTCTAGGTTGCGCTGCAAGGCCGCCCACGTCACCGCCCTGTACATCACGCCGGTATCGAAGAATAGATAATCAAGGGCTTCGGCAAGGGAGTACCCGACGGTACTCTTGCCCGAAGCGGCTGGGCCGTCAATCGCGATCACCGAAGGCCGAAGTTGGCGTCCCAGTTCGCGCTGCGATAAAACCACGTCGCGAGTCGCCTGCCCGCCATCCGTCTCACAATCGGTCAACTCTGTCATACCGGGAATCCGCTTCCTTCATGAGACACACATATACAACTAGATGCCGGGAAACGCATTGAACGATTAACGTCTATTGCGCGAACCGCTGCGCCGCCGCTGGCCCGTCGGTGTAGCTCTCCTTGGCGGGCGCGTCTGCCGGCTGGACGACGGGCGTTGCGGGCCTTCACGTTTGCCCTGCGCGGCGCGTTGCAAGCCTGCGACCTCGCTTCGCGTCAGGTGTGCAGACTCGCCTACAGCTAACTTACCCAGCGTCAGCGGCCCGATTGCCCAGCGAATCAGCCGCAGCGTAGGATACCCCACGGCAGCGGTCATATGCCGAATCTGGCGCTTTTTGCCTTCGTGGATGAGAATCTCCAGCCAGACGCCGGTCTGCGGCCCCGCAGCGATCTGCAACTCCGCAGGCAGCGACTCCGCCACGCGCACCTGAGCCGGCGCACTGCGCCCCTCCGGCAGTTCCACCCCTTGGCGCAGTTGCGCCAACGCCTCGGCAGTTGGGCGTTCCTTAACCAAGACATAATACGTCTTGGCATGCTCGAAAGACGGGTGAGTCAACCGGTGCGCAAGTTCCCCATCGTCAGTCAACAGCACAAGACCTTCACTGTTCAGGTCCAATCGTCCCACGGGAAAGACACGTCGCCCCGGCAGATCGACCAAGTCGGCTACGGTGCGCCGCCCGCGTGCGTCACCGCCGATATCGGACAGCATGCCGCGCGGCTTGTTCACCTTGACATACACAGGACGGCGATGGAAGCGCAGCGGCTTCCCGTCCACCGCGATCTGCGCCGTCTCCGGATCGACCTTCACGCCAAGTTCGGTCACGGTCTGACCATTCACCTGGACGCGGCCCGCGACGATCAACTGCTCACACTTGCGCCGGCTGCCCACACCGGCCGCGGCCATCACCTTATGTAACCGTTCCTCAGCCATATTCAACGTATCGCCAGTTCCTGCACATCGACCACCCTATCGCCCACACGCCATTCCATTATGCCGGCTGCGTCCGTCTCCAACATATTATCTCCAGCAACCTGCTCAATGCGGCGAAACCCCCTCAATTCAGGTTCGCCCCAACGATGCAGCAGGACCGACGCCGGCTCTCCTTGCACAGCGAGAGGCGTCAGCCGCCCGTCCACGCCATACAGCCGGTTCAGCACCGACAGCCGCTCCGCATCCCCCTCAGCCCAAACATAGTTGGCCCGGTAGAGAGCGTGAAGTCTCTCCACGTCGCCATAGCGGTCGGAGCTATCCAGCACAAGGATCAACGCCTCATGCCCGCCGGTCAGGATCCCGGCGATCAGACACTCACCAGCTTCCGGCGTCGTGCCGGTTTTGATGCCGTTCACGCCGGGATAACGGCCCAACAACTCGTTCGTATTGATGAGTATGCGACCGCCGATCTCCGCCGATCGCGATCCCGCTATCTCCCGGAATAACGGATATTCCAATAGTTGCAGCGTCAAGACGATAAGGTCGCCGGCGCTGCTAACATGTCCTTCCTCGTGGAGGCCGTGCGGGTTGCGGAATACAGTTGCATCCATACCCAGTTCCGTTGCGCGCAAGTTCATCTCTGCAACGAAGCTCGGCACGTCGCCGCCCAGGTGTCGCGCCATAGCCAGCGCCGCATCGTTGCCGCTTGGCAACAACAGCCCCCACAGCAGTTCCTCCACCGTGATCTCTTCGCCCGCCGCCAGCCCCATAGTGGCGCCGCCCGCCAGGTCTTCCTCTTGAACGGTCACCATTTCGCTCAACCGTCCTGATTCCAGCGCCAATAACGCAGTCATCAGTTTCGTCAGGCTAGCCGGCGGCAACGCAGTCGCAGCGTTGCGCGCATACAACGATCGTTGCGCCTCCACATCATACACGATCAGCGCAGCAGCTGATACCGCCGGCGGTTCTGCTGCCGTTGCCCATTGACGCAATTCGCCCGGCGTCAGGCGCAGCGTCGCGGCGAATTCGCGATCCACCAATTTCGGCGGACCGAACCCCGCAGTCAATAAAGCGATACAGATAAGGAGGGCATACAGCAACACGCGGCGGCTGCGGATCACAAGCGCACTCGCTGGCAGATTGCGGTTGAACAGCGGTCGATCAAATGGAGCAAGCATCTGACACCGGCCGGCGCCTGACCGGCCTCAACTCTCGCAGGAAATTCTATCCTTATTCGGCAACGCGGTCAAAACAGACGAGGTAAGCCGGACCGGCGCACAGTCTGCCTATCGAAACACCGCGTAGGACACGCGGGCAAAGCGCTTTCGAAACCATTTCGGTGCGCTTTGCCTGCCCAAACCGCTGCGCCGCCGAGCTTTCTTGCCGAAGGCTGTCTAGACCATGCCTATCCCCCCACTTGTCTCGTCTAACACTCTTCCTGTAAAGCGCTGCACCACAGCGCCGCCCGCTGACTTGGCGGCATGTCTACGCCATGCATCTGCGGTCAGTATCGCTCTGCACAACGGCAAGATACAGCCTGTCCGTCAGAATGGCGCTCGGCGTCTCAGGCTCCTCTCCAGCAACACGCAGGAAAGGGCTATGGCCAAACCGCGCCTACCGTTGCTATGGCATCAGAACTGGCGCGCCTTGACGAATGGCGGAGTCCGTCCGGAAACATGATTGCGGTAACGCAGCGGAGGGAAGGCCGAGCCTGCATGCCCCCGCTCAAAACGCAAATTGACGCACCCTATGAACTGTGCTATACTGTCTAGCACAACGGAATTAAAACCTATTCGTTCCCGATCCGTTGCCCATCTATGCAATCCAGTCTTTTCGTTCCGCGTTTCGTTCGCGGCGCTTCACCAAGCGCCTGAAGATGATCCGGCTCCCCGGCGCTCTGTAACCTTTGAACAAGGAGCGCAAAGCCATATGTCGGTTCCGTCCGGCTGCGTACCGCGCCGGAGAGCGCAATAGCTCTATCCTGAATGGACGCACTTCGCCGCCTTCAAGATTATCTCACATTGCGTCCTAAGTCGTCGCGTGTGTTGCGTTTTCTTTGGCTTCCGCCAAATTCAGCGCGTCAATCCATATTCAGCAAGAAGGAGAAGGAGATCGACATGTATAGCAGGTTTAGAAGTTCGTTTCAAGTAGTATTCGCGTTGTTGATGATTCTCGCGCTCACGGCCTGCGGCGCCCCGGCGGCAGGTCCTGCTGCAGAACAACCGGCTGCCGCCGGAGAATCACAGCTTCCGGTTCAATTGCCTCGCAACGAGCTCTTCGTCGCCGACCAGATCTTCCGCTACAGCGTGACAGACAACTTCAACCTTTGGGTTGCCGGCCCTCACAATCCACATCGTCACGCCTACATGTATGAAACGCTCTGGTACCGTGAGCAAGAAACAGGCGAACGACTCTTCGGCGTAGCCATCTCTGACCCCATGTACAACGATGACTACACCCAGATGAACGTCGATCTGCGAGACAACATCTACTGGAGCGACGGCGTCCAGTTCACCGCCGACGACCTCGTCTACACCGTCGAGATGCTCATGGGCAATTCGGGCCTCAACTCGTCCGGTTGGTCTGCATCGTTGACTCAGTTTGTCAGCTCTGTCGAAAAGACCGGCGACTTCAGCGTTCAGTTCAACCTGAACCAGCCCAACCCTCGCTTCCACAGCCTTTTCGAGACACGCTGGAACGGCGTCTACATGATGCCCAAGCACGTCTTCGAGGGAGTTGAAGACCCGGTCACCTTCACCTTCAACCCGCCCGTTTCGCTCGGCGCCTACGTCGTTACCGAGACTGATCCCAATGGCTATTGGGAACTCTACACGCGCCGCGATGACTGGGAACGCACGCCCGCCGGCATCATTGTCGGCAAACCAGGTCCGAAGTACGTATTGACCATCTTCTACGGCGATAGCGCTAAGAAGGCCATCGCCATGTCTCGCGGCGAACTCGACGTCTTCTTCGATGTCGACTACGAAGCCTTCCAGACGGTTCTGGAAACAACGCCAACGGCCCGCTCCTGGTACACCGACTTCCCCTGGGCCTACCCCAATGAGATCGACGTCCGTCACCTGGCCTTCAATGTGGAGTCCGACCCCATCTATGGCATCAAAGACGTACGCTGGGCGCTGGCCCTCGCGCTCGACATCGTCGAACTCCAGACCGAGTACATCGGCGGCGTAGCCAAAGTAACGTATGCGCCGATACCGCCCACGGCTAACCTGGCGGCGATGTATCTCGACTCCATGGAAGAATGGGCGCAGAACCTAGAGATTGAGGTCGAACCCGGCGAGATGTACAAGCCTTACGACCCCACTGTGCCCGACCGCATCGCTGCCTGGGCCGAGGAACAGGGATACACCGTCCCCGGCACGCCGAGCGAGGTCTTCGGCACCGGCTGGTGGAACTTCGACCCCGAGGTCGCGGAAAGACTGCTGCTCAAGCACGGCTTCAGCCGCGACAGCAGCGGCAATTGGCTCAAGCCGGATGGGACCCCCTGGAGGATCGATCTCCAGTCGCCGCCGGATGAAAACGACGCCTTCCGCATGGCCACTGCCGCCGCCGACATGTGGTCGGACTTCGGCATCGAGGTCAATCTGCTCGGTCTCGAGCGCTCTGTGTTCGATCAGAACCACGTAACCGGTACCGGCTACCAGATCTCCACGCCTTGGTACAGCTTCGTACTGGCAGATGGCGACTCCTGGCCGCAGACCAGAACCAGACACCCGGACCTCTACATGCCTATCGGCGAGGACTACCGGGCTAAGGGCGGCTCCAACCATGAACGTGTGAACGATCCCAAGGTGGGCGAGTTTATCGACGCCATGGTTCCCCTTGAGCCGGGCAGCCCGGAGAACCAAGAAGTCGTCCAGGAGTTCTTGCAGTACTGGGCGGAGCAGATGTACACCATCACCGCCATCAGCTTCAAGAAGTTCGTAACCTGGGACGAGCGCTACTGGACCGGTTTCCCCACGGCCGAGCAGCCGGACTACATGCCGCTCTACTGGTTCCACGGCGGCAAGTTTGCCATCCAGAGCCTCGAACCTGTCGAATAGCCCGCGCTTACGGCGCCTACGTCGCGGGGCATC
>Ga0334886_1002193_pt1 | contig 20253 bp, 31 predicted proteins | sample GraSluR1_MG_9_FD_207232 | JGI IMG/M metagenome (GOLD analysis project Ga0334886, IMG submission 207232) | Sludge microbial communities from methane-producing bioreactor in Wageningen University, Netherlands - Granular Sludge_27_06-R1 | ecosystem: Engineered > Bioreactor > Anaerobic >... | reverse complement strand
GGCCAGAGCAGGCCTTCGGCCTCCGCCTCGCTATGGGCATAGGCGGCGATGGAAATCGGCCAGGTGGCGCTGCCCTTTACGGTGCGCCTGTACAGCTTGCCATCGGCATCGTTGTACTTGACCGTCCCGGCCTCGCCCTTCGCAAAGACCCCGCTTCCCTCCTGGATGCCGATGAACGGCAGGGAGGAGGAGAGTACCAGGGCCTTCAGCTGCTGCTCGCTCTGGGCGACCGGACAGGTTCCGGAAAAGAGGGAAGCGATGCGCTGCTTCTCGGCGGCCACAGGGCCTCCGGATGCAAGCGGGTCGTCCCCGATCGCAAGGTGCGGCCAATCGACCATATGCACCCACAGCCGCAAGCTGCTTTTCAACGCATCCTTGTCGTACAACGACCGACTGGATACGTTCAAAGGCGGTCTGCCGCTTCCTCCAAGACCCCTCAAGGCCTGGACACACAAATCAAGCACCTCCACCTGCCGGCGGTCGGTCGATCTGAACAGCGAATACACGGCCAGCTTCACACCCTCGTTGTCCACCGAGAGCGGACTGACCAGGAGTTTGGGGGTGGCGCTGCCCTTCTTGTTGGCCTCATCCAGGGAGAACACGCCGTCGTAATCCTCCACGTAGACCTTCGGCATGAAGGTGGAGAAGGCCGCTGCCAATGCTGCGCTTGCGCTTGCCTGTGCCGATCCCAATGTCATGCAATGCCTCCCTGTTTCAATACGGTCTCGGTTGCCTTGTAAAAGTCCTCGGCATCCTCGGTTCCGACTCCCAGATACGGACGGGCCGGAATGTTGCGCTCCTCCCACCCTTGCTGATGCACCCGTGCGTACACCATCGTAGAACCCACATAAACACCGTCGCTGCGGTTCTCGTAGGTAAGCGACTGCTGCAGTCGGGCCGTCGGCCCCATGAGCACTGACCTGCGTGCATCACCTGCGATCTTCTTGTGGTACTTCTCGGACCACTTCTTCCATTGCGTCCTATCCGGATCAGCCTTCTTCTCGAACCGATCCTGGGCATTGGTGACTGCGATCTCACCGAAGGCGTTCTCCAGCGCATCCAGGTCAAGGACCGCGACCTTGGCCAGCATGACCTGCAGGGCCTCAAGCTCGCTGATGTCCACACGGAATGAGGCACCCATCAGTGGTACAACCCTCCGGGCGGGATGAACTCGCTGCGCCCGTCGATAAGTTCGGCATTGTTCGTATCCAGCGGATCGGGTCCACCGGCAGCTCCTGCGCCACCGGTCGAGCCGCCACCCAGGGCGATCAACAACTTGATGGCCCGGTCATAGCGTGCGTTCACCGACTCCTCGCCCGGCCGCTCGTTGAGCAGGTACATGGTGATGTCGCGCACGATCGGCTTGAGCGATCCCGCAAGGCGGGCGGGCGGGTCCAAGGGCAGGCCGTCCTCCCCGATCAACTCGGGGAGGTAGGTCCTCACGATCTCGGCGGCGTCCCCCAGGGCGGTGATGCAGCGCTCCTCGTTCAGCTGCCCGTCCTCAAGGCGCGGCAACCGCTCGGCATCGCGCAGCTTCAACTCATCCAGGGAAAGGTAGGTCATTTCTTCTCTTCCTTGCCGGAGGCCTTCGCCTCGGTCTTCACCGCCAGCTTGACAAGCTTGTCAGCCTTGAGGGCTGCCAGCTGCTCCTCGGTCACCTCGTACTCCGCATCAGTCAGCCCAAGGACAATGCCGGCCCTCCTGTAGGAAGGCACCGGCGACTTGCCGCGGACGTGGCGGGCTACGATCCTGATGTTTTTCTTTTCAGCCACGGATCACCCCCTTATGCCAGCCACGCGGTATCGAGAACCTCGACGACCTTGTAGTTGGGGTTGGATGCACCATTGGCCAGGCGCTCCACCTCGATGAGGGCCTTGGCGTCGGCACGCAGGGCGGGAGGCACCACCAGGATGGTGGGGCGCAAGCCCAGAGGATCACCACCGTCTGCCTTGAAGGAGCACATCGCCTGGTAAGCGGCGTTGAAGTTCTCCTCATTCAGCGCATCGCGGCTCATGACGGCCATCTGCCAGAAGCTGAAGCCGAACGCACGGCGGGCGCGTACGCCGTAGAGGTATTCGTCACGCATGAAGACGGCGTCGTTCTGCGGGTCGCTGATGGTCTGCAGCTCGGCTGCGCTGCGGTTCTGGTAGATCAGCGGCTTGATGGTCTTGCTGGCGTCCAAGAGGTACCAGGCCGGACCGTCGGTCACCAACGGGTTGATGATGTTGCTTGTCGACACGGCGACTCCGGTACCGTCATGGTTGGGGTACACAGGGTGGTCGGTATCGAAGAAGTTCTGCCCGTCGTAGCACAGCTCGCTCAAACCCAGGGCCAGCTCGGCGAACACATTGCGGTCGATGTGCAGCTCGCTCTCCTCGCCCATGCTCTGCACGATCGGCGAATACATGCCAAGGTTGTCGTCCTCGATGTCCGAGCGGCTCACCGCAACGGTGCCCTCGAACTTCTTGTTCGGCAGCATGTAGGCGTTCTCCACCATGTCCTTGATGACACGGTCGCCCACCCATTCGCGCAGCTGCGGGAAGCGGCCCAGCCAGCCGTAGGCGGTGGTGGCTGCGGAGGAGGGCACCATGGTGGCGACCTTCTTCCACACCGACGGGGCGCTTGCAAGACCCTGCTTGAAAAGGCCCGAGAAATTGACATTGAGGTCGGTCAACAATTCTTTCTTGATGATACCCATTACTTACTCTCCTTGTAGTCCTTGTAGAACTTCCTGGCATCCTCGGCGCTGATGCCCATTTTGGCGGCGAACGCGATCTGCTCGGCATTCAGCTCGACCTCGCCTGCAGGATCGGCACCACGCGGCTGCTCGCCGTTGGTCACGATGTTGGGCAGGGTGCCCACGAACTCGATGAACTTGGCCAAGGCCTCCTCGCTGTTGCAGGAAGTCTTGTAATAGTCCTTGCTCGCCGGAGCGATCTTTCCGTCCGCGACGGCCTTGTCAATCTGCTCGTCCCTCTTGGTCTCGAACCGCTCCTTCTTGAGGTTGGCCAGCTCGGTCTCGGCAGTCTGCGCCCGGTTGAGCGCAAGGGTGAGGTCGGTCTTGGGAACCATGTCCTGCTGACGGTTCAGCGAGACAGTCCCAGCCAGCTCCTTGGCCTTGGCGATCACATCGGATTCGGCGGCGTCGGCCTTCAGGCCCATGGCCTCGGCAACGTCCTGTTTGAATTTATCCATCACATCCCCTCCTTGGTTATTCAGCGCCGGCAGGCGCAAATTGGGCGTATTGGTGAGGCCGACAGAAACCACCCGCATGATCCTGGCCGCTGCATCGCAGCTGTAGGCCGGGCTGTAGTAGCGGTACTCGCGCGAACTGACGGCAGCCTTGCCGCCATCGGTCCACTCAACCTTTCCCCACAGCTCGCCGCCGCGGTCCTCCAGGTCGACGATCCAGCCGAATGCCGGGGCTGGCTTGCCCTCCACCGCCTGGGTGTGGCTGCTGTGCTCCACGTCGACGACGATGTCCACCCCATTGGAACGGAAGGCTTCGATGAGGGATGCTGGACCCGGGTTGATGAAGGAACGGCCGTCACGGCCGGGCACATCGAGACCCGCCGGAACCAGAAGCATCCAGGCCGGCGGGTCGGAGGTGAGCGAGTACGAATTCAGTGAAACGTTCTTGTCTGCCATGGGGCCATAGTGGACCTTTGCGCACGTACATTCCTTGTAACGCGCCTTACTTTTTTTGGCAAAGAGAAGGGGTGGCAAGCATTCTGCTTGTCACCCCTGTTGGAAATCCGGTTCATAAACGGTTTATGAACGCCGTAGGCGCATCCTGTGGACCAGGTGATGAAATTACTAGTCCGTCAAATCCAGCACGCCCTGTGCGTCCTCCTCGCGTTTACCGATGCGCTTCTCACGCTCGCGCTTGATGATCGCGTACAAGGTGGTGAAGCTGATCTGGTAGCGGGTGCATATCTCGCGCTGGTTGGACCCGTCGAAAGAGTCGTACACCTCGGCCTCCAACTCGTCGCGGAAAGCGGTCGCTACCATTGGAAGGTACACCTGCGTACCGCCAAAGTCAACCAGGAGCTGGCGCACCACGCGCGTCGCCTGGCTCTCGTCACCGACCACCTTCTTCACCGACTCGACCATCTCGGCTGCCATATCATTTCTCACAAGCCACACCTCCCTTGACAAGTTCCCTTGTGCGCTTCATGTCCACACGAATCTCCCAGCGCTTGAGCGCCTCGATCAGCTGGCTCTTCTGGCCCTTGCGCAGGATGTCCTGGGGATACATGCGTTTCACCCATGCCATGAAACTGCCATAGGAGCGGTTGTCCACCGCCCCCAACAAATGCAGGTTGCACCACAAGGCATAGGCCTTGGCCATCTGGTCGTCGTCGATCGAGTAGACCTTGCCGTCGTTGCGGCCAAAGCCGAGGCGGTCGAAGGCGGCCATGACCGCCTTGAACTGCGCCTCCGATTCGATGCCGCTTGCGGAGTCGACCCCGGCGGCCCCCGACAGAAGGGCGCGGTAGCTCTGGTCGTCCAGGTTGCACTGCCTCTTGGCCACGTGGATCAGTTTCAGCCAGCTGCTCTTCATCGCCATATCCCCCTTACCCTGTGATCGAGGACCAGTCCAGGGCAACCTGCCTCCACTCGTCCTCCCCGTGGCGCTCGTAGAAGCGCACATACCGTCGCGTGTTCTGCACGGTGATGCTGTCGCTGATCGCCTCCATGGCCTGCCGCCACTGCTCGTCATGGATCTCATAGCGGCGCAGCTCAAGGATGCGCCTCACGTCCAGCTTGCCCTTCTTGTCGACCCGGAAAGCCTCCTTGACCACGGCCACCAGGTTGGCGGAAGCACCGTCGGCCCAGCGGATGAGGCAGGAGTCGATCAGTTCCTTGGCGGTCTGCAGCCGCTCGTCGAACGCGAACACATCGTTGTAGCAGAGGGCGACCTTGTACCGGCCATCGAAGGTGAGCAGGGTGACGTTGCCCTTGGTGCCCTTGCGCTTGACACCGTACTGCTCGCTGCTCATCGCCAGGAAGGTGTCCAGCGTACTGTACACGCTTGCCTTGGCCTTCCTCAAGGCATCAGAGAGCGGCAGGGCGACTCCCAGCATCTCGCGCACCACATCGTCGCGCAGCTTGTCCAGCTCGCCGATCTTCTCTGCGGGCACCAGGCTGCCCCGCTGGTCCAGCCAATACTCGGTCCCGTTCATCGTCTGCCTGTACTTGTAATCTTCCATATTCCTCTCCCTTGCTATATGCTTGCAATCGTCTCCGCGTCCACCAGAGTCTGGCCGATGTCGGCGGCTGTATTCATGGCCTTCTTGACCATGTTGTTCACCGTAAGCGGGTATGCGTAGTTCAACCGGTACCCGCTGCGGGTCTTCCTCACCAGCTTGTCCAGGATCGCCTGGTAGCAACCCTCGTCCATCACCTCGCCTACCTTCACGCCCACACGGGCGAACTTGAGGGTAAGGTACTCCTTCAGCTCGTCCGGGTTCTCGAACGGGCTGATCTCGGCAACCTCCATGCGCCGGATGATCTCGCGCGCCTCGGGGTTGCGGCTCTCGTCCAGCATCCCCTTGATCTCCGGCTGCGCCACCAGGATCACCGAGAGCAGCTTCTTGAAACCGTCCTCCAATTCCCAGAACCGCTTGAGGTACTTCAGCGTGCGCACATCCAGGTCGTGGGCCTCCTCGATCATCAGCACATGCGACCATCCGGCCCTGCTCGATGCGGTCAGTACCCGCTCGATCTGCCGGCTCTTGGCCTCAAGGGTCCGCTTCGGCCTGTCCTCGCTGCAGTCGGCGACGATCGCGTCGCAGATGGAGGAGGCGGTGAGCTTGCCCTTGTCGATGGAGCGGGGGAAGATCACCTTGATCTTGAGGTCCTCGCGGTCGATGCGGTCCAGCAGCAGGCGCCGCAGCGTGCTCTTGCCGCTCCCGCTCTCGCCGACCACCGCCAGCATCCCTCCGGCCTTGGCCGTCATGTACATGTACTCGGCCACATAGCGGCCGCTCTGGGACAGGTATACGTCCCTGCTCTCGGTCACATCATCGGTGAACGGGTCCTTGACCAGTCTGAACTGTCTCTTCGCATTCATGCCCAACATAACGCATGCCTCCTTGGCTTCTTCCTCGTCGTCCGACCGGACGCCTTTCCATAAATCCTTCACCGGTACGCCGCGGGCGTCCAGGAACTTGTTGATCGCATCCCTCGTCTCGGCCTCGCGGCCCTTGGGAAACTGCCCGTAGTTGGCGATCTGGCAGACCGCCGCCTTGCTCAATCCCAGATGGCCGGCAAGCTCCACCTGCGTGATGCCCTCCTTGGCAAGAACCGTCTTCAACCCACACATCCGGCCTTCCTCCTCTGCCCGCCAAGGCGAAGCTCGATCGCATCGATGTCAGCCTCGGGCACGCCGTCGGTATAGGTGTCGCGCAAATACTGCAGGCACTCGGGCGTCCACCATCCCATGCGGGCCTTGAGCACCTTTGCAGCCTCCACCGTGGAGATGCGGATGCGGCTCTGCGGAGGGGCCACCGGCCGGCCGGTCTTCTGCATGGCCACGACCGACGGGTCGCTGCTTTGGATCGCGTCCAGGGCGGCGATGCCGTTGCCTTCGTTCCAGCCGGCGAACGGCTTCTTCTCGTCGCCGATCAGATCGTCCAGGCTCTTGGCCGCCGTCTGCACGTAGGTGTCCGGATGGCTCTTGAATTCCTGCCCCCACACCGGGGCATCCAGCGGGAAGCCCGCCTCATCGATGAGGGCCGGGTAAATCTCGTCGGTGATCTCCTCGCCCTGGTACTGGTAGCTGACGCGCAGCACCCCATCGGGATCGGTGAGGATCGGCTGCACATTGACCACCAACTTGGGACGGATGCCCGGCAGCTTGCCCAGGCTGTACGATCCGCTTCGGCCAAGGCGCGGGTGCGCATAGCTGACCGACAGATCACCCTGGACCTGGCGGGTCTCCGGCTCCGGCACCAGCAGGTTCCTCGCACCCTCGGGAAGCTCGCGCAGCTTGTCGACGGGGATGGTGAGCCACAAGTCGAGGCGGCTGCTCTTGGCACGGCGCAGTGTGCTGTCGTAGCCTTTGATGAGGCCCGCGTTGTACAGTGCGTCCCACTTCTCGGCATATTCGTTCAGCTCGTCCACGCTTCTCACCGGCTGGGCCTTGAGGCGCGATTCGAACAGGCGCTCGACAATGTCGTTGCTCCGCTCGACACTTCCCTTGACCCTTGGGTTTCCCACCTTGTGGTCGTAGGTCTGCACCCTAAGACCGCGCAACGCGTTGGCGATCGCCTTTGATGAGTTGGCGCTTCCCTTATCCCAGACCAAGAGGTCCGGCAGGCCGTGGAACGCATCCAGCGGATCGGCCTTCTTCGCCCAGCTGTACAGCAGAAAGTCCCAGAGAGTGAGGGTGTTCTCACCGGCCACCTGGTAGTAGCGGTGGCAGATCGATCCGCTGTAGTGGTCGGTCAGCACGTAGCGCCACACCTTGAGGTTCTCCTTGCCCAACAGGAACGGCTTGTTCTTGTACACCTCGCGCTCCTCCAGGATGTGCTGGCCGCCGTTTGGAAGGTAGTAGACCAGACAGACCGACGGGTCGCACTGGTGCACATGGTTGGGATGCAGGCTGCGCATCCGCACGAACGGCTCGGGCGCCTGCTGGGTCTTCACGTCCAACCCGCGCTCACGCAGCAGCCGGCCCAGGGTGGAGTTGGTCACCTCGCCGAAATCGACACCGCTGGCTTCCAGGACCTGCCGGGCGGTGGGGATGGCCAAGGTGGCCTTGTCGTTGCTTCTGATGCCGCTCTTCATGTAGGCGGCAAGGGCGGCAAGTGCCTGCTCCTCGACCGCCGTGGAGCCTGCGTCGGCTCTCCTCTGGCGGTCCTGGCAGTAGCCTGCCTCGTCAAGCTTGCGGTAGATGGTGGCCTTGCTCACCCCCAGCTGCCTGCTCAAGTCCTCTATCATCCGCCCGCGCTCGCCTCGCGGGGCGGACTCTATTGCCGGTAGGTACGATTGCAGCATCACGCATCCTCCCCCTCGCCGTCGACCACGGTGTAGTCGGCATCGTCGGCTTCATCGGCATGGCCGCGGTTGAAGTTCAGCCCCGGGAAGAAGGCGGCGTTCACCTTCGGAGCCAGCCAGTCCAGCCGGTCCACGGTGACTGAAGCGTCGTCGCTGATCGTGGAGGCCACGAACTTCGCCTGCTGCAGGCACACACTCTCCTCCTTGGTCCACTCGGTCTCCTGCATGCCGTGGACCTCGTCCACCAGGGCGTTGAGCCGGCCGTTGAGCTGGGAGGCCTCCATCAGAATCTTGTTCAGCTCGGAGAGTATCTCGGCCGATCGGGCCGACCAGTCGACAGGGCGGTTCACCTGCTTCTCCATTTCTTCCAGCTGATCTGTGAGTTGCAGATTCTCTTCCTTCTTCTTGACAATCATCTTGGAGAGCGCTTCATTCTGGGCTTTCAGTTCTTTGATAGCACTCTCCAACTTCCGCGCCGATCCGTTCTTTACCGTTTCAATGGAAAGGCCGTTAACCGATTCCCCATTGTCTAAAATCTCCAGATCAGCATCATCAAGGTAAGTAAGTGCATTAATTTTCCGAATTCCTAGCGTTGCAAGATTCGGGAATTTTATCTCTCCTTGCTCATTAATGAATTTCAAAGCAGCGATTACCGCTTCATAGGCAGCTGTCTTTTTGATATTCAGAATATTGATTGTTTCCACAAAACGCTCTCTACCTTCATGCTCTTGGATGCGACAGAGTCTGGCCCCGATAAATATGCGATGGATTGCCATAGAGTTCATTCTATTTTGGCATTCAAGCAAGTCTGTCTCATATGAATAAGGTCCCAGGAACGAAAGTCTCTCATCGACTTCACTGATATTCTGGCCCAGTTTTGCAATTTCGATTTTGTAGTCTTCTGAAAATCCAGAAGCATCTTCTGCACTTTTCCGGCCGGCCGGAAAATTCCCATCTTGACTTTCGTTTTTCCAACTGGTTGGAATAGTTTCTGTTTTTTTCATTTCCTCTCTCCTTCAAATACGAATACGTATTCGGTAGTTGCTACTAGCAACTATCTAGATTCACCGACCTAAATCAATTCTTTTAACAGAATCAACAAATCCTCTTTTGAGAGTCTTTCCCCTGCCAATTCCTGCAGTATTTTCATGTTGGTATTCCTAACGGTAAAATCCATGTGAGCAGGAAGGTTGCTGAAACATTCAGCACATCTCATATAGTTAATTGCAGTGGTAATCGACATTGGGATACTTTTTAAAAGGCTTTCAAACTCTTTGTGTGATAAGGTTTCTTTTTGCTCTATCAAGCATCTGCCAACCATCAACATAGCTTCAGCTGCTGTATAGCCGACCGTCCGATCTCCACCGGAAAATAACCAATCCCAATTCATATCGGAAATTTTTTTTAAACCTAATTCTTTAACTGCCCACAACAAAGTTGAAGTCGGCTTGCACTCGGGGCAGTAAGGTAATCTTCTGTAAGTATGCTTGCCTCCCTCGAAATATCGGATTATATATTTTCCAGAATCATCCAATTTGGTCTTAATCTTCATCCTCACACCCCCATGTAGTCCTGGTGGACTTTGTTGATACGGCGCATGGCCGTGTTGATGTTGTCGGTGATCCGCCTCAAGAGCCGCGCAGCATTGGGGGTGAGGCGCCAGCGCCCGTCCTCCAGCTGCTCCGCCCACAAGGCAGTCTGCAGGTTCTGCAGGTCCCGGAAGGTGGCGGTGGTGGACACCTCCATCTTCCTCGCCAGATCGGCAGCCGTCTGGCCGTCGATCTCCGAACCCGCCATGGTCTCGATCAGCTTCAACAGCCGTTGCTGGGAAGCGCAGTCATAGTCATTCGCCATCTTTTTCAGCCCTCTTCTTTCGGATCATCTCCAGATACCCTTCAATCATCTGCTCAACCTGTATCTCCAGGAACTCTTCCACAGTGACCGTGGCACCGCTCTGCGTCCTGGTATTGGCAACCAGGTCCCGCAGCTCCTTCATGAAGTCGGAAGAGAACTCAAGGGTCACCTTCTCGAACTGCTCTTGATATTCATTTGCCATACTTCTCACTTACCTCCTTGAAGTAGGGTTGCAATGCCGTCGCCAGCGATCGCTCAAATCGGAGTGCCAGGCGGATGTTGCCGGTCACCAGCGCCACCTCGATAAGGGAAAGCCCCTCCAGGAGGATCGCTATGGGTTGGTCGGCCAACGGCCCCAAGTGCTCGGGATACCGGATGTCTTCGAATGTCGTGCCCATGGTCCCGCACTGGGTGCGCAGGGCGTAGGTCGGAGCGCCGTACATGTTGCGCCCCCCGATATAGCCAAGGGCCAGCATCTTGTCCATGTCGGCCTCGACCACATTCACCATGCCGGGCACAATCCCGTGCCCACAGCAGGAGCCTGTGGTGTGGATGCCGGAGAACCAAAGGTCCTCGATCTCCTTGACGATGCACCGGTCGATACCGATCGCCGAACCATTGGACGGGTTGTAGCGGGTAATCTGGTGCTCATAGGTGCCGATCTTGCAATGCCTGCACTTACTCTCCATCCTTGGCCTCCTTCTGCGAGACACCCACACTGATGGTCACACCTTGCTCGGCAAGCTCTTTCAGCCGTTGATCGGCAGCCTTTCTCAACTGGTTGTCCAGATACCCCAGATACATTCCAACCGACCGCTTGGCCATCTTGGCAACACTCTCGCCATACATCCTCCCAAACATCGAAAGCTTGATGTACTCCTCGGTGCTCAAGGTGATAATCACCTGCCGGCCTTTCTTCCTTGCTGCCATGTCAACCCTCCTTCCGTTCGACGGTCCCGATGCGGACCTCGATGCCTTGCTTGCGCTTCTTGTCCACAGACTCCTCGCTGATGTCATGCAGGACATTCCCGCAGAACGGGCAGAACCGCAGGGACAGTGCATGCTGCCTGCCGTCTTTCGATGCCAGGGCCAGCAGGTAAGACTTGCTCTCCTTGTCGGCGGAGTCCAGGCAGTCGGCGATGGGAACCTTGTAGCCGGCCTCGCGGATCAGTACGAAACATTCACAGCTCTTCATCTGGCACCCTCCAGCGTCCGCTGGTTCAACATCTGCAGCGTCGCATGCTCCACCATCCGCTCGACCGTGGTTCCACCGGATGCCGCCAATACCGTCAGCAGTTCGTAGTTGTACTCGTTCAGCACCACGACCACCTTCTTCTCCCCGGCCTGGATCACTTCCATCGCCGCCTGGGACTTCTTCACATTCAAAGCCATAATCACCTCTACAACGCGATTGCGAGAATCAGAAACGCCATGACGATGCCTATTGCATCGGCAGCCAGATCAGCCCAGGACCAGCCCTTGTATGACCATTGGTCGTAGGCTTCCTTCAATACGGAAACCACCAGCCCTGCCAGCAACGCCCATCCGATCGAATGCAGCACGATGCCGGCGGTGACGGTGGCACCATAAGCGCAGACCACATGCAGAACCTTGTCTACATTCCTGGAAGCAAGGGAGATCAGCCGTTGCATGCAAGCCTCCCTTGGGCGCAGTCGTTCAAGGCATCACGGATGAATGCCTTGGTGCGCTCGGTGCTGCGGAGGCCGGCTTCGATGTTCCGTATGGTGGTTGAACAAACCCCGGACAACTGGGCAAGGCGGTACATGGAAAGTCCCAGCCGCTTGCGCTCTTCCTGGACTATCCTTCCGAACTCCAGGTCGTTGTCGTGGGGGGGGGTGACGGCAAGATCGTCGTCGGCCATCACATAGCGGCGGTCGGCCAACGGGCAGGAAGCTTGTCCTGTCTTGTCCTTGCGGATCAGACACCCGTTCACGCAGGAGCAAGGGGAAAGCTCCACGCCCTCGGACTCCTCCAGCGCCTTACCGTTCATCTCGCAAAGCAGCAGCAGCTCCGAATAACTTTCTACCACCAGCACTGAATCCTGCAGACACGGAACCTGGTAAGACCGTCCGTCGTTCATGGTGATCTTGCCATGGCGGACCTTGTACAGACGCCTGCAAATCATGCTCATACTGTTACCTCCAAGTTTTGTAATTCTTCCCAAGACCTACACCCGAGGTCTTCGGCTAACTTCTGACGCATTGAACTCGACCGCTTGGTACCAGCAATGGTCATTGAAAGATATGGCTGACTGACCTTATGCTTTTTTGCCAATTGCGTGAGCGTCAAATTCCGCTTCTTCAGCAGCACACTCACCTTGAGCTGAATGTCTCGATCCTGCTGTGTAATGTTTGACAAGTTCTCCTCCCTGTTGGACGCTAGACAAATCGGAAAATCTAGCGAATACTCTTAATTGAAGTTATTGATATTACCTTCTACAAAAAAGAATATTACGTTTTGTAGAATAAATCAACAACAAAATGGAGAAAGTATGGAACTAAAACAAGAAATTGGAATGCGTCTGCGGTTAGTGAGAGAACATTTTTCCGAAAATCAAAAGCAATTCGCTGAAAGACTAAAAACAACACAAGGCCTTATCTCAAAATATGAACGTGGAGACTTGGGTCTTCCAGATGAGATTAAGTTGGTTTTAGTACAAAATGGAGTTTCTGGTAATTGGATTATCACAGGCGAAGGATCAATGCTTTTATCGCCACCAACCCTAGGCCAGCGAATCGCTCAAGCAAGAAGCACAGCAGGACACGATCAAGCAGGATTAGCAAATTTGCTTGGCATAGAACCTGCGGAGGTATCATCATGGGAGGAAGATAAACAAGTTCCTAGTCGACCTTTTCTAAATAGAATAGAAAAGATCACTGGATATAGTGTCCAATGGCTAGAGAAAGGTGAGTCCGAAATAGGGAAACTTGCTGATTTTGAAAGGACATTTCCGGATGTCAGGAATATCTACAACCAATGGATCGATCTCAAAAAGAGATTGGATAATATGCGGGAACTTGAAGGTATCTACTATCGCTTGAACGACATTCCCAGAGAGCGGCTTATGGCTTATGCAAAGGCTTTGATAGACTCCCAGCAGGACCAATAAAAAAAGAGGCGTTTCCGCCTCCTTCTGAATCACCTTTTACTCATGCCGGCAACGGCACCTTCTTGGAGAGATCGGGATACCCGTCCTCCATCACCGGATGGTATAGTCCATCCTCATCGGAGGCAACGTAATCCTTGCCGTCCGAACCCACCTCTACACAGTCGAAGATACCGGCTTCCATTGCATGCCGGATTTCCTCCTCCCCGGTCAAAGGCGGAAGGTTGGGGTCTGTCTCGTAGATCGGGTTTCCCAGGCACGTGGTGCCCACTATCCTTCTCGTATCCATCCCAGCTCCTTGAACATATCGTCCATCGATTTCATGATAGGCACAAAATCCTCATTTGTCCACTGTATATATCGGTAATCCGAGGCATCTGTCTGAAGTTGCTGCAATTGCTCAAGCAGCACAGGGTCCGCGCTCTTGGTTGCTACGTACTGCGCATAGGCCCGGGCGAACTCCTCCTCCTTCTTCAGATAGTAATGCAGGTTGCGCACCTTCGCCTTTTTCAGCTGGGCGATGGAGTCGCTTCTTCCGATTGTATCCAGCACATTCTCCAACGGCTTGAAGCCCCCCGTCCGGGAGGTAAGTCCGGGACCGGGCAGACCCTGGTGGTCCAGGTAATGCCCGATCTCGTGGGCAAGGGTAAGTTCCTTGTGCGACCCGGGAATGTCTGTGAGAGCGATCTGGTGGGACCTGCTTCCGGAGAAACTGTACTGTCCATAGAACGATTTCGCCCTGGATGTCTTCACCGGCACGCCCGGAAGCGATCCGTCGCCATGAATCGAATCAATGGCCTTGAGCACCCTGTCTACCACCGGCGTGTTCTTCCTCGCCTCACTGACGATATTCCTGGACACGGGCATCGATGTGTTGGCTGGAGCCGTGCTGCCGTTGAGCGCATCGGTGGCCTGCTGGAACTTCTCCTGGTAGAGCTGTGCGGTCTGCTGCCGGGCAACCTCGCGCTTGCCCTGGTTGAACTCGAAGCCGGGATCGATGCCCTCGGGGATCGTGTATGACTTGCCGGTACGCTTGTTGACATAGCTGACCATCACATCCTTGGGCGCGGTGGTCCGTACTGGTGTCTTGCGGGTGGGGTACCCGTCGACCATGCTGGTCATGTCGGGCAATCCCTCGCGCTCGTAGCGGTCCACTTGGCTCTGCATAAGGAAGCGGGTCTTGCACTTGCACCCCCAGCCAAGCGGCGGCCAGTGGGTATCCCAGAAAGGATCATCCTTGGGCAGCACCAGGGCGTCCCATCCTAGGTGCTCCTCGCGGTGCTGCCTGCTCGGCCCGATGCGGTACATGATGTGGGTGTGCAGCTTGCTCTTCGACCCGCGCTCCCACACCCCCGCCTGGTAGGCGGAGTTGATGTTCACGTTGAAGATCGTCTTGATGCGCCTGGAACTTCCCAGCTGCACCATCTTCACCTCGCCGGTGAGCGGGTCGACCATCTCCTGCTTGCCCCACCATCCGGCATCGACCATGGTCTTGGTCATATCCTTGGACCACTTCTCATAGGGCACGCCCTCGGTGATCGCCTTGGCAAGCGAATCCTGGATATCCTTGAGCAGGTCCAGCTGCATGCACTTGGCAACGGTGAAGGCGTGGTTGTGCTCCTCCTTCCACACGTCTTGATAGCTGAACGCTGGCTGAAGCTTCTTGCCCTCCAGATAATCCAGGGCCTCCTTGGGAACGACACCGGGGTCAAACATCCTCATCCTCCAAAGCCGCCACATCACCCAGGGCCTTGGCCTTGAACGTCGCCAAAGCTATGCGGTCAATCGCGGTATCCAGGGCCGTGCCCTTCAACAGGGAAGGCAGGCGCCGGGAAAGCTCATCGTATGAAGCGCACTCGGCGGCCAGCTGCTGAATCTGCCCAAGCAGCGGGGAAGCAATCTGTTCCCACTCGCCGGCGGCCTCGTCCACCAGTTCGGCAACCGGATCATCGGCGGCCTCAGCCTGCTCCGCGTTCAGCTGCAGGCAGCTCTTCTTCTGCCGGTTCAAATCCGGATCAACAACCGGAGCAGGGGCAGGCTGCAGCACATCATCCTCCTTGGCCGGCCGGTTGAGTCCCAGCTTGTAGTAAAGGTCCTCGGTCTTGACGCGGAACCCCAGGGGGGCAAGCTTGGTCACCGCATCGACCAGTCCGGGAATATCCTCCGGGCGGGGGACGGGGATGGTAAGATGCGGGTATTCTTCCTGGATGCCATAATTGAGCTGCACATACGGGATGATAAGATCACGGTTGATGGTGGAGGCGATCTGGTCGGCATCGCTTTCGCGAATCTCCAGGCGAATCTCATTGTGCAGATCACCCTTATACTGGCCGCCCTCGGCGTCGCTGCTCATCGTCTGGCCTAAAACCGTCTTGCTCATCTGCTTGTCGGCATACTCGGCAAGGCGCTCGTACAGGGTCACGTTGCCGTTGCCGGTCACACCGTTGACGATATCGATCAGCATGCTCTCGGGGACCACAGCCCCCACGTCGGTGCCGATATTGCGCACCGCGCTCTTGAGCACCTCGATGTCCTTCTTCGATGCGTTGCGACCGTACTTGCCGATGCGGATCGGATAGCCGTAGGTCTCGGCGAACGCGGCCCAGCCGGCCAGGTCGAAGGACTTTATCATGTGGTAGTAGGCACACGGGAGGGCAAGGCCGCTTCTGATCTGCAACCCGCTCTTGAGGTGGGGCTGATGGACCACATACTTGTAGGGCTTCAGAGGCAGCAGCTCGGCCCCTTCCTTGAGCATGAGGTGCTCGCCTGTCTCATGGTCGTAGCGGAACCACCGCGGATCACGCCACTTGTAGGTGACAGGCGTCCACCAGGAGGCATCCAATTTCCAGATGATCTCACAAACACTGTAGCCTTTTCCCAGGGCGTCGAGCAGATCGGAGACAAGCAGGCCGAACTGCGGCTTGCGCACGATGTTGGTGTACACATCGTCGGCGATCGCCTTGGCCTTCTCGTCATCGCCGCCGGACTCGACCAGGTATTCAAGGCTGCTGATGGCGTTCTTGCGGGACCCGAGTACGGACCGGTAATGACCGTCGCGCTCCTCCATCTCCTCGGCAAGGGTGAGGTATGCGTTGGCCTCACCCGTCTTGATGTCACGTACCAGGGAGGCAAGCTTGATCGGCGACAGGGTGGTGGCCACCTCCTCGCTAATCCAGGGCTGGCGGATACTGAACGGGGAGGGAGCGGCAAGCTCTCCCTCCATCTCCTGCCTCTTGACCGGCGGCTTCTCGCGGTTTGTCGACAACCTTCTGAACACATCACCAATTCTCATCATCTACTCCTTTGGAAAAACTGCTGGCCGGTGGGCATGGCTCGTATTCGAACGGCTGATAGGCCGACGCTGTGCTGCTGTAGGCATGCTCGATCATGAGGCCCGCGACGACCGAGTCGCCATGGCGCAGCTTCTTCCTTCCAGCATCCTCGCTGGTGCGGCCGTCCGGGATCAGCGGGACACCCTTCTCGATGGCCACCAGGCGGTGGTCCTCCAGGATGTCCAGGCTGTAGGGTATCTTGACCCCCTGGTCCTCGAACCGCGCCTTGTACTTGGGAAAATATTCCATGTAGAACTGCCGGCTAATCATGACCTGGTTCACATAGCCCGGGCCGTACTTCTGGGCAAGCAGCTCGGCGATCATCTGCCCGTTGCCCCTGGCGTCAAGCGACGATCCATAGAACCGCTTGAGGTGGTCGATGATGAAGCAGATCACCTGGTACTGTTGGGCGAACGGAACGTTGCGCATCTCGACATAGCAGAGCGCCTTCAAAAATCCGGGCATAATCTCCTGCTGAATCGCCACGACCGAAAGGTCGCCGCTTCGGCCGAAGTCCTCACCCACGAAGGAGGGAAGTTCCGGGGCTTGCTCCAAAATCGGAGCCAAGTCCTCGGCAATCCACTGCATGCACGCAGCCTGGCGCACCTCTTCGGCCAGGTAGGTGAAATCATCGCTCTGCTCCCATTTGAGCACAGGGATGGCCTTGTCCATGGATGCCTCGACCAAGGCACGGGAGAGATACTTGCTGCCACTCTTAGAAGGTATGCAGAAAAGCTCCTCGCTCGCCCCGTCGCCATAGGTCTTCACCAGGTCGTCAAGCCATTTCTTCTCGGCTGCCTTCGTCCATGTCTTGCCGGTACGCAGGCAGATGCGCTTGTACAGCCCCTGCTCCAGCGCGTCGTTGATCGTGGTGCGGTGCAGGCTGTAAGGAACCTTGCCGGACCGGATGTCCTTGACCATCTCGTTGAAGGGATTGTCCTCACCATTGTGGGTGCTGATGATCCTCACATCGCCGCCCCACATCAGCAGGGCAAGAGCCGCCTTGAGCAGCTCGCCAAGGTTGTCGCAGAACGCCGCCTCGTCGATGATGACACGGCCCTGGCGACCGCGCAGCGTTGTGGGCCTGGAGGGCAGGCCGAGTATCTTGTGTCCACTAGGAAAGGCGATCCTGTAGGCGGTGACATCCTTGTCCTCGTCCTTTATCAGAATCTCCTCCATCTCGGACGCGGCACGGCCAAGGCTCTTCGCCCAACCCGCACAGGTCTGCACGAATTCCTTGGTGAACTCCATGTTGTAGGAGATATAGAAGACATCCTCGCCGGCATCGGCTGCGGCCGTAAGAACAGAATCGGCGGCCTCGGCCCATGTGAGTCCGATCCGCCTGCTTTTCTCCCCGACCTTCACCTGGGAGGTGTCCGCCATCCATTTCTGCTGGTATGGAAGGAATACCGTCTCGTCCATTATTTTGTGATCCCCAATATCCTGGTCTTTATCTGTTCCACCGTTTCGTCGGTAAGGCCTGCCTTGCGCACGGTGGACTCCACTTCCTCGGCTGCCTTCTTGGTCGCGGCCCGCATTTTCTCCTCGCGTTCCATGTTGATGGTTGAGGAACTCTCAAGGTCCTTGATGGCTTTGGCAATTTTAGAGGTAGTGAATGCCAAAGACTCGATCATCTCTGGGTCATCTCCACTTTTCTTTATCTCATCGATTGCCATTAACAATTCAAAGACCAGCATACGGACCTGTTCATTGACCAGCTTTCCAAGTTGGTTTTGTGTATCGCTTCCATACTGGGCGACATACACCTGTGCAACCTCACGGGCTTGCCTATTCTTTTCTTGGAACTCTCGCATCCTCACGGCATACCTGTTGACTGCGCTCTTTGAAACAACCTGCTCTCCTGCCTCATCGTTTATGATTTCAGCAATTTGCAGTTGGGTCACATTTGGATCATTGAGTAATTTCAGCAACCGTGCCCTTAACTCATCCGGCAACCTCTCGATCGATGATTTTCTTCCCATTGCCTACTCCATCGGGATAGGGCGATCGATGCCGTCAACCCTGGATCGACCTTGAGCTACATCCATACCTTTCCGGGTAAGCTTCGCCACCAGCATCCCATGACCGAGATCATCGACTTCGACCAGGTCGCAGTCCTCAAGGAAGCGCAGGTGTGCATCGATGCGGTCAATGGAAATTGCATGACCAAAAAGGTCCAGGGCCTTCTGAAGAATCTGGTCATTGAGTGAATAATCAGAGTCCTGGTACATCAGCTGTAATATAATGATTCGCTGTTGTTCAGCAAAAACATCCTTCATTCTTTTCACTGGCTACCTCCCTGGTTCTCTATAAAATGCCGTTGAATCAGCATAAGCGTATTATTCATCGAGTCCATCTTGCCTTCTATCTTTCCGAGACGGTCTCCGACGCTGGCAAGGTATGTCGTCTCCAGGGCGTTCACCCTGTTGTGCAAGTCCTGGACATCCTTCCGCCTGCGTTCATCGACCTTACCGTGCAAATCCTCAAGCCTGCTTTGCAGGTCGAGCCGCAGCTGGGCGATCTCGGAGTCATGGGCCTTCTGTATCGCGGCGATCCGCTCGGTGACACTCTTCATGAACTCGGCCTGCAAGGCTGTCTGCTTTTCCTGTTGCTGCCGGTTGTCCACGCGGACCCGCCAGTAGAATGTGCCGAACGCAAGCAGCACCGACAGCACACTGATGATTATCCCCAACCATTCCCTCATGCGCAAACCCTCGTCTTGTTGTTCATGCTATTCAAGGCTGGACCCCTTTCCTTTTTCGGTCAGCCCGTAGAACTGCAGCCATGTGGGCAGGCTTTCGGTGTGCCACTTCTTGAGCGCGGCCAACCACGCGATAAGACGGTCCATGTCGGAAACCGGCAAGGTAAAGACGGTTTCCCGAACCTGCCAATCCAAGGCCTGGGGGTACGCCGGTACCGGAGGCATCGGCAGATCAATCTGCAGGGGGGTGGTAACCTCGATCTGTGGTTCGGTTATCAGATCAGAGCTGGTAGTCGTGCAGGAAGTCAAGACGATCAGTATCGCTAGCAGTAGCGGCAGCAGCCTCATCCTTCGCTTCTTGTTTGTCCTGCTCGAACTTTTCCAAGGCAGCGACATGACGCTGGTAATTGGCAATGGTTTGGGCATGGGATTTCTTCTCCTCTTCATATGCTTTCCGATAGGCGGACGCTTCGGCCTGGCTGGCAGTAAGCTGTTCCCCAAGGTTGGTGATCTTCCGTTCAAGCTGTTTGCGCTTGAATAGATTTCTGATGGTGGTGACACCTCCTGCCAACACCGCTGCGGCGATTACATACAGGATGGTCACTTCGTACCTCCCACCCGGTCCTGGAGTAACTTAACCAACTGGACTCCACAGAGGTGCTCGATCGCATAGATCAGCCCGGCATTGATGAAGACATCACCAATGGAAAGCTCCACCTTTCCGGCCAGCGACAGGAACAGACTAAGTACCAGGCAGATGCCGGCGGCGAAGAACGAATACCAGCGCTTCCATTTCTGGTTCGCGTCATGCTTCTTGATTGTGTCGAGGATCGCATATACAATGACAGCCGCAACGACCATCAGTCCCCAAGCAATAGCTTCCATAAAAAGCCTCCTTCCCATTGACGTACAAAAACACCTATGTCAATGTTGATGATAGGTCGGGTAGCTAATTCGTAAAATGTAAGGTTTCTTAATTGTTTGGTGCCCAGGTCCGGGCCAAAAAAATCGGCGCCCAAAAATATTTCACACAGTGAACGCCTTCTTTCATTTCTATTCCCACTAAGTCCCGCGTCTTCCCAGTTAATCCCGGAAATATCTCACGCAGTGCCTATGAATATCTCACTCTCTGACAGAATATTCGTTTTTTACCGCTTAGATTCCACATAGGGCACTCCAAGAATTCTAAATCTCTGCAAAGAAGGTATTGGAAAAGCGGATTGGTTATCGAGACG
>Ga0334886_1002190_pt1 | contig 20274 bp, 25 predicted proteins | sample GraSluR1_MG_9_FD_207232 | JGI IMG/M metagenome (GOLD analysis project Ga0334886, IMG submission 207232) | Sludge microbial communities from methane-producing bioreactor in Wageningen University, Netherlands - Granular Sludge_27_06-R1 | ecosystem: Engineered > Bioreactor > Anaerobic >... | reverse complement strand
AAGATGCGTCTTTTTCGACAGTAAATAACAATTTTTTTTTGAATAGATAGGGTTTGAACAGTAAACAGTACTTTTTTAAATTAGAATTAGATCTGATATATGAAAATTTACTTCGCTAAACAGAACTTACTATAACCCAGTAGTCGCATATTGAAAAAAATTTTGTCGGACATATACTTCGTTATAGGTGCCTATAACGAACTAAATGATCATATAGAAACTCCTCTTATTAATATTTTTTCTTATATCCTGCTCTCCCACAACCTCTACCAAATACAAAGCTAATAAAATTTTTTCCAGGAGAAAGATTTTCATGACAAGCATAAGGGAACTGGAGAAAATAGACTTTGAGGATTTCGAAAAACCTAGAGGCAGAGAATTAGTCATTATACCCAAACCAGCATTTATTGACTGGTATAAACGTACTAAAAATATCGTGATGGATATTGAGATGGAGAAAACAGAAAAAGAATATCAGGAATGTCCCAATTGTAGAAGTGCAATGGAAAGCTATGATATTAAATCAGCCATAGATGATGAACCTTGGTACCTATGTCCCAAATGTAATCTCACATTTTCGGAAAAACAGCACGATTATTTTACAATGTTGATATTGCGCTCTATTAAAAGGTGAATGAGTATTGGGTTACTCAAATTCAACATCTTCTCTCTTAAAATAAATTTCAGTCGAATAGTCCTGCATTAAATTGACTATGTTATTTACGGCCTCTCTGTCGTATTTAGTTTGAAATTTTAAGATAAATTTTGTTAAATCACTAGCACCTACCACATAGTAATTATTGGGTCTCTAAATTAGAGATAGCATCATCTACTGTTGCTGTTGCTGTGATACCTAGTTCTTTTTCTGCCATTAAAGATACCTCATAAAGTAATATTTAAAAATAGAAAGTTTAAGGTGAGAAACAGTTTTAGAAAGAATAAAATAAAATGGGACAATCCCATTAAATAAAAAATGCATTAAATAAAAAATGCATTAAATAAAAAATGCATTAAATAAAAAATGCATTAAATAAAAAATGCATTAAATAAAAAATGCATTAAATAAAAAATGCATTAAATAAATAAAAAGATTTAAAAAAAATATAAATGGGAGGTGAAAACAATTACAAAAAAATTAGTAAATAAATTTCAAAGAAAAGTTTAAAATAAAAATTAATTATTTCGATTTAAGAATATCTTTTATTACACTATAAGTAACGGATGCAGCTATATCAGCTTCATTATGGGCTATTGATGGGTTTTTACTTTTTTTCCAGTTTTTCCAGTCTTTTTTTCCCTGTTCAACACCTTTTTGCATGAGAATTTTCAAATCTCCAGGAATATAATTTACTGTAGGTGTATACTCATCAATAACTGTTTCAAAATTATCGTGGTCTTTATTTGAGTTTTTACTTATACAGTGTGGTGCAGAAAAAGTATCAATGATGTAACGGGTAGCTATCCCAAAGCAGTAACTGGCACGTTTGTAATTACCACTATCATAATTAATTTCAGCATCATACAACCATCCAACGGCTCTTTTATAGCTTGCAGGATAATGAGGAGATATTAAATCTTTAAATTTTTCATCAGGGTCGTTACTTCCATCCATCATTGCTTGTAAATCTAAATTTTCCTTTACATCTTCAGGCAGTACATTAAAAACAATTTCTATGACAGATGTGTGTCTTGGCCAATACCATAAAATAAAATTTACAGATTCATCTGGTTTTTTAAGTTTCAAATTCTCTTTTTTTGTCATTTTAAACCCCATTTAACAAATTAATTTTTAATGACCAATAGGTTAGTTACAGATCACTAATACTTATAATTTGTTAAAAATTTAGGGAATAAAATCACAAATTAAATAAGTTTCCTCTGTATTTCATTGCTTATTATTTCGTTTAAATCTCTTCCTTTTAAGCATGCTGTGTTGTAATCGATGGTGAACATTTTATCGTACTCGTTTAAATCCCTCAGTTCAATGAATAAGAAGTTTAACATTCTGTCAATGAAATAAACGGCCACATATGGTTTTGCATTGAAATTATATGCGAAATTACGCAATGACCAGATCTGTCTTTTGTAGATCTTGATGTTCGTACTCTTGGTGGACTTGACCTCAAATACAAAAAATGATTCGCTATCCCCGGCTATTACATCAGGAAGACTAACTCCACTCTGTTGAAGCCTCCCGGCCATGAACCCTTTTCCCTGTAAGAGATTTACCAGGTTTCTTTCGTGTTCTATGCCTAATTTTTTTATATCTTCTGCTTTTACTGACATTTTTATCTACACCTCGATAACTTTTTATATTACTTTAATATTAATTAATAATAAAATATTACTTAAAACTTTCGAGGCGTGAAATCTTGAAAAAAGAAACTAGTTTCAAAATCGAAGCGGTTACATTACTTAATTTATCAATTTCGTTTTTTGCAAAGTTTCTGCAACCTCCAAAAAAAGCAGGCAGCCCCATTTTAGTCAACACTCCCTTTAAGCTGCCTGCACCTCCACTAGCTGAACTTAGAAATAAGTTTAAAAAGTCTGTTTTGTCAGTTTCTAAGCAGCTTAAAGGTTTTTCTGAGTTTTTAGCTGTTTATAACGAGAAAGTTGTAGATATAGGGCAAATATTAACGAATAAACAAAAAATGAGGTGAAAACGTGAGTAAATTAGATGACATAAAGGGTAAAGTCAAAGTTGAGCCACTCATTGGTCTTATTTTGCTGGTTGCAGTCGTTGCCGGCGGTGCTTTTTTTATTACTGGTTCAACTACAAACGACACCCAGGTTGCCACAGTAGTTCCTTCATTGCCGCCTGCAGATAACGGCACCCAGGAAACTCAGGATCAAGGTAGTATAATCGATGAAATTAGCTCTGGATACTACTATGCAATTCCTGGAGGATACTACACACCTGGCGGAAATAACCATGGTTACATAGATCTGGACCAGTTTGAGATACCAGGAAAGGAGACAAATGACCAGTCTGAAGACAACGATAAAGAAGATTCCGGTGTTATAACCCCTATAGACCAGCACGATGACGATGAAGATGGGGACGACCTTTGGGAATATCCGGAAGCTGAAGAAGAAGATTTAGACCCAGAAGACATTTTATTACCTGGTGATGACGGTTTCCCAGATGATTTGTTCCCTGAAGAGAACCCGGACGATGATACATCAAACAATGATACTTCAGACAATGAAACCATAGATGATGAGACTCCAGGTAGTGATGTTGAAATCCCAGATGACATTGGAGACGTAGAGAATGTTGATCCTACTGAGGATGAAGACGAGTTCCCAGAAGAAACCCCTGAAGATATGCCTGATGACGATTGGATCGACGACTGGATAAATGGTTAAAATGAGTAATGAGGAAGAATCAGAGAGAAAATCACCAGTTCTATTTGCTGGATTATTATTTGACCCTTCTTGTGACGAAGTAACTGTATTACGCTCATCAAAAGGTGAGAGGAGGTGAAAAAATCAAGGAAAAGTTTTTCAGACTATTTATTTGCTTAATAGTCGCTGCGATGGGCCCCGGGATGGCCATAGGTGTTGCTTCCGCTGCAGATGCTGAATACTCTGATTACTACATCACCGGTGGAAAGGTCGTATCAAACGACACAGGGATAAGGTACCAAATCACCAAATCTGACAACACTACCAGCATCAAATGGACTAGAGGCATAACTACCGCTGGAGCAGTCGGTATACAGAGATACACCGTCATAGCACAGTCAAACAGGACGGGATACGCCCTTAACGCAATCAACAAGTACACAGGGAACAACCGATGGAGCATGAGCCTAGATCAAGCGTATACTCGATTACAATTCATTGGAGGTAAATACGCTGTTGTCATGAACCAGAACAAGTTCTTACAGATAAACCTCTACACCCACAGAATCGTGACCGGTAAAACCTTCGAAGCAGCTGCTAACGAGTTCTTCGGGCTCATCAAGAGTAAGAAAAATGGAAACTATTACGTCATGACCATTACCGACGGGATAGCCAAATTCTTCAAGCTTAACCCTAACTGAGCTCAACAAACACATTTTAAATTTTTTTTTTCGAAAATAACTGAGAAGGTGAGACTTAATGAAAAAACAAATACGGAGATATATTAGTGACTCTGAAGATTTACCTGGATGGATCTGGGTGACTGATGTTATTCAAGGCTTTTCTTTTTTGATGCCCATGTCCACCGCCCGGGAAGAGGGGATAATATGAAATTTCTAATCGCATTGCTGGTAATCAGCGCCTTAATCCAGATATTCGGGAAGGTGTACGGTATATGAAGGAGTTCAAAAGGTGGTATCTGGTTAAAAAAAATACGAATATTCTAATCGTGGATTCCGCTTATAGCAGGGAAGATATGGAAGACAAAAGGCTTAGAATGCCAGAGTCAGATAGATACGAGGTACTTCATCGGGACGAGGTGTATAGGAGGATTATGGGATGAAAAAGGTCTTTATTTTAATTCTTATTTTTTTCTGCCTGGCTATAGTCTGTTCGGACACCTCAGAAGCTGCTCGGTATAACCCAGATTTAACCGTCTCCCGGGTTACGGTGGATGCGGAGGGGAACAACACTGGTGGATTATCAATAAAAAATGTTGGAAATAGGCCTACTGGTCAATTCGAGGTTTTAGTTTATTTCAAAAAAATAGATGGATCTTATTTTAAGCAGCTCTACAGAACTGGAAACCAAACAAAAATTTATCCAAATCAAACCAGACATTATGCAAATGTATTTGACGGTAACACTGCTGTAACAGGGTTGGTACGTGTAAATCCTCATCAAAGATTCACTGAATTAAATTACTATAATAATGTACGCTATTTTTCAATGCAAAAGAAGCAGGTGTCATCGTATAACGTAACAGAAGGTGTTAGGCGTTATGATCCTGGTTTAGGTCATGATATAGTTACTTCTACCTATACTGGAGAGTTTAGCAATGGTGTTTATAATCCTATCCTGGGAGATCCATATATAGAGGTTGGAAATTCGAGTTCGGTTAGGTACGTAAATGGTATTAGGCTTTTTCCTGAGATTCCGGAATCAGATCCACCACCAGAACCAGAAGGTAAAGTGGCAATCAGAGGTTTAGATAAGTATAGTGTGGATGAATGGAGATTCTATACTCGTCTAGTAGACACGTCGGGTGGAATGCATACGGTGAGCTGGGATTCAGTGAATCAATACTATTATGCAATCCCAGATACCTGGACACCAGCTTATTTGAGGTTGTGGTGTGATTATGATTACTATCAGGATTATACTGATACACTGGCCTTGAATGGACTCATGTCGGTTGAGATTGATGGCGTAGGCGTGGATTCTTACCACGTTGTTGAGGGCATTAGTAGGTATTCTGTGATACAACACGTACTTTATGAAGGAGACTTTGATAATGGTGAATACGATCCTGTGTTGGCTGATCCTTTTCACTTATACTATGACGGGAGGGAACACTATTTAAATGAAATTCGAATCTATTTTGACTATGAACTACCATCGGCACCTCCAGCTGACCCAAGGGAGCTTATTGTACGTGGCTTTAATCAAACGGATAATTTTTATGTAGAAGTTGAAGATGAGTTTTATAATGTATATGCAATGACCTGGAATTCTACCGGAAGCTACTATTCCTGGGTGAATGAATACGCGCCGATTGCTGTTTATATAGATGCTGTGGACTATGAGTCGGTTAGTTCTTATCAGCTCCTGGATTCATTTCAGTCGATATGGGTAGAATACAACGGTACGAACGTAACTAGCTATGAAGTTACAGAAGGGCACTGGTTTTATAGGGTATATGATGATAGCTACGTAGAACTTTTTAATGGTACATTTAATAACGGAGCTTATGACCCTATACAGGCTGACCCACCATATGAAGGTGAGCCTACTGAATATTACCATGTAAACCACTTGAATCTTACTTTTAGCTTACCTACACTATCTAGCAGGGCCGTTTCTTCTCTGTTGATTATAAAAGGACCTGTGCAGTTAGATGATCCCCCGGAAATTCATTGTAACGGTACTATTAGTGACATGATCTGGGATCCTGGAAAAGAATATTATTTCCTGTATAACGTGTTTGGGCTGGTATCCATGGTTATAAACGTATGGAATGATGATTACTGGGCATACGACCTGCTAGATTCATTTTCTAACATGATTATTGAGTATCTATACATGCCAAGAAGCTGGAGTTGGTCATAATGAAAAAATATGGTATTTTAATTGGATTAGTACTTATTTGCCTGCTTATTACGCTGCCTGCCAGTAGCGCTGCAAAAATGTTTGCCCCGGATTTAACAATCTCTAAAGTGGACCTTACTGAAAAAAATGCGTATGGAACTGGCGGATTTACGATTAATAATATAGGAAATAAGAACAATAAAGGATTCGAAGTACTAGTTTATTTCAAAAAGAAGGACGGGACTGTATTCAAACAGTTTTACCAGTCAAATAAATCAATTGCCCCAGGATATTCACGCCATTATTCGAAAGTTTTCCATGGCCAGGGAGCTGTAGTAGGGTTAGTTAGGGTTAATCCTTTTAAAAGATTCCAGGAATGGGACTATAACAATAACGTACGCTATTTTGCTATGCTTAAGACAAACGCGTCAAATTACCATGTCCAGGAAGGAATCAGGTACTACAACGCCACCCTTGACGACTACACTTATGTACCGCGAGGATCTTCGAACATTGAAAATGGAAATTATAACCCCATAATCAGTACTCCGAATCCAATACGGATAAGTGGACTGGACTGCTACGTTAATCACTTGAATATAACAGCTAATTTTCCGAACTACGGCAGTTTATCAGGTGTTCTGCAGTTAGTAACGGTTACTGGAATTCCCTATATTCCATACAATGCGCTATTTTTGCAGGTAGATAATTACTATAAACTACCAATGTTTTGGGATTCTAACAAAGGTATATGGTACAAATACACTACAAGTCATGTAAAATCAGTAATATTGCAAATGGAAGAATGTGATGAATTAGTTGGTGCTTTTGTTGAAAATATCGGGAATATTGCAATTACATATTACAGGATCCCGCCAACCTGGAGGTGGAAAGTATGAATGATGCCTTGATAACGTTGGGGATAAGTACTGCATCAGCTGTATTTGTTTTATTTACACTGTACTGGTTTATAACAACGGTTATAGCATCCATTAGATTTGTTTAGGTGAGAAATTTGGGAAATGCGATAATCTGTAAAGTTTGCGATGGATCTGGATTTGACCCTGATCAAGAATCTTCCTACAAGCTTTGTGAAGAATGCAATGGAGAAGGATTTATTCAACTACCTGTTTAAAATGCCCTCCCGGGTTGAAGTCTTTTAGGTTATCCTCCCGGGTTGACCTCTGTAACAATAATATTAGTCTCATTTTGTCCGTTAGTAATTGAAACGTTCTTATTTAGCATGTTTTGGTCTATATCAACCGCTACATTTATGTACGTTTTCGCTGTTCCATTTGTAGAGTTATTTCCTACGGCTTCAGTGGTCCCGGAACTAGCAGCTGTACTATCAATTAAACTGAAAACCTGATAACTCAGCAGGACCCCACCAACCATGATTATACATAGGAAAAAAAATAAAGCCTTTTCTCGGTTAGTACCGGTTTTAATCCTATTTTTTTCACTCATGACAACGTAATTAGTTGGTTTTAACGGATAGAATAACCTGACACCATGGTATGTCATAAGGTCTAGTATAAGATGAGATAGATATGCCGCTGCAACGATGATAAAGATCTGATTAACAAACCCTAAAGCAATTAATCCAATCAGGATCCAGATATTATGTGTCTCACGCTTATGTTTTGCCAGGAAAGCATAATCAATAAGATCAGGGATCACAGCTGCTGCACCTGCAATAAAAATGTAAAATGCATTTACCGGAATTCCTAAAATAAACATTATCAGCAGACTAAATATGATTCCAGCCACGATGTGAGTATAACTTCTCAATTAAATCATCTCCCGACGTATGTGAAAGTTCTGAAGATGATCATGGCAAACCATATTGAAGCTAAGAGCCCAAAAGCTGCCAATCCAATATTGAGTGATGCTAATTTCATATACGAAAAAAGTCCCAGGGCAGCCAAAATCCCAAAAACCGAATATTTTATGTCAACCACTTCATGCTTTTCCTCCCGGATGTGCTCCATCTTCTGGTAAAGTGGATACGCGATAGCTTTAAAGTTCTTTGAATAACTTGCTACTAAAATAATTGACTCTAGATTTAATAAAAAACCCCAGGCATCTACAGCAAGTTGCGTCATTTTCTCAAAGTGATTAAACATAATAACTATCTTTTTACCTCTGGTTATCGATTCCAAAATCTCTTTGAGCTCTTCAATATTCTTTCGCTTCAATTTATCCTTATTTTCATGTCCTAGTTTATTTATAACCTCTATTAGTTTTGATTTAGGCGGAGTTGGTTCATTTACAAATAATGCAGTCCACCTATTAGCGATATCTGGCATAAACTTTTGAACGTCTTCTTTATAGACTAGGACACTCTTTCCGCTGTTAACGCAGTCAAAAATCGTGTCTTGGATCATGAGAATTAATATTAATTTTTATGTTTTTAATACTTTTCCCGTCTTACTAGTGTATACAAATTTTTAATCACTTGTCCCCGGGCGGCGGTCGTGTGCGAAGCTCACGCACGGAGTCTTCACCTCTCCCGGTCCAACAGCTGTAACTCTAGCATCATCCGTGGATTCGTAAGGATTTTTTTTCTCCGACTCAGCAAAAAGCCTGCAAAAAAATTTCGGCATCCGACATCGAAATTCTGCCTGCAAGATTTGTTTCAGTGCCTGAGCCCGATAAATAACTTAAGCCCAAGCTGGAGCAACAGTTCTAAAGGGTTAACAGCTCCCCCTCCGTTCCGTTACTGTCTTGGGGGCGGGGGGTGGAACAACCAACCGTTATTTAGTTGTCTGCCCCGGGTACTGCTGTTTTAACCTGCCTGATCGGTTCTCAATCAAAACTTTAACGCGCAGCAACAGCCGCAGGCCCTTTCCGCGTGTCACCGCCCGTCCCAAGTTGCTTACGAGTACTCGCCGCGGCCCCCGGGCCCCCGGCCGAAGGCCGGTACGCCCTAAACGCCCTTCGTTGCTTTCTAACTATAGATTACAGTCCCTCAGCGCGGCTTTGGCTTCAAGCAGGAAATATGCAAACCTTGGGATAGCGGTCGTGGTGGGGCCCCTCGAAGGGGGCGGCTTCCTCGATAGGGTCCTTAATATGCCATCCTCGGCAGTTATTTATCCTCCCCTTATTATTCCGGCCTTATCAAAAAGGAGCTCAGAAAAGCCCCTCCCGGGTTACAGTCCAGCGCCCAGACCTGCGTCAGCCCCCCGCCCCCACGTTAACCAACTCGCGACCGGCCACGAGAGATTTGATTGTAACTTGAGGATCCCTGCTGCTGCTTGAAAAAAAAGAGTTCTCAGCAACTACCCAGAACCCCCAAAGTGCTCTCAACGACAAATATGTGCTCCAGAGAACTCCTTAAACCGTCCACCATCGTAAGTATGCTCGTTCCGGTCTTTACTTCGTTAAACCTTATTGTATGGCGAAATTTCCCCTAACGCCCGTACAAAATTAAAATCAATATCTAAACCAGCCCGATTTTTCAAGACCTCGTCATGACCCTGGGCCTTCGCCGTAAGGCGGACCGCCCGTCCGTCCTTCGTTATGTCAGAAAAAGCGACACCTGGGATTTGATTTTAATTTTGCACCGGGCCCTGGAGTCCTAAATTTCGTTATACATGGGTTTAACGACGCAAAGCCCTGTACATAGATTAATTAAACGTTATCCGCCTATTCAAGCAAATGTTGTTTCCCAAAATGATTAAAATAATAGATAGCGCTCGTGGATAGGCTCCTCGAAGGGATAGGCTCCTCGATAGAGTCTTATATATGCCGTCCTAGCGGCAGTCTTGTGGTGGGCGGCGGGAGGAGTTGATCGGGTAGCTCTGGTTCTCCATGTTAAACATGATCAGAAAAAGAAGGTGCATTATTAAAAGCATGAACAGCAGCACCACCATAACTATAAGCAGCAGCAGCGAGACCAAGTTCAATCAAATCCGGATGGCCGGTCGCAAAAGAAACACATCAAAGAACACCCTAGCCCCCCGCCAGCCGCACCACGCTTGCAGCGAGAGCGCCGGAATTAGCCTTCCTAACAGCAGCACCAGCAGCCCTAGCAATATAGGCACTAGTACGTATTAGGGAGTGTACTACTACAGCAGCAGCATGACCCATGCCACCACCTCCACCAGCAGCAGGCCCATGAGCCACATCTCCTTCAGCAGCAGCATGACCAAGGCCACCCTCAGCAGCAGCAAAGTGAGCCCTAGCACGTACTTTCCCAACAGCAGCAGGACCAAATGCCACCCCGTCAATGGGGGTTTACCCCCATATCTTCAACCACTACTGCCAGCGTCCCTAAATGGATCAGTTACTATCAGAATCAGTGTTATTATTTGACTTTTTCAATTCCCTGAGGATCTGCTCATTCTGCTTAATCAGAATCTTATTCTGATCAATTATAGCCTTAAAACCCGCCCCAATCATCTGTTCCGTTGAATTAAAACTTAACAAAGTGCCAACACGCATCCACTTAGTACCCGCCTCATGGCTGGCCAAGTTTCTCATGTCTCTTTGTATAGATATTTTTAAAGATGGATCAGAGAGTTCATCATCGAATAATATTTGCCTATATTTTTTCTCCTTTTCCGCTTTTATCTTTTGAATTTTCTTTTGTTCCTCCATTATTTCTCTTTCCTGCCTTATTTCTGGTGTCTCTCTTTTTTTCGCTATTGTAAGATTAGTTTCATTTATTCCCATCTTTTTAAGTGGAGATCCACATTCAGGACAGTACTCACCTTTTTTCCCATCTTTCTTATCATACCCACAATCCAGATTGGGGCAGAGATATGAATCAAACATGGATAATACTAAAATTTTTTTAGGTAAATAAATATGGGTAGGCTCCTCGAAGGGATGGGCCCCTCCATATGCCATCCTCCGCAGGTTATTTATCCTCCCATTATTCTCCCAACCAACAATGATCCCCAGCCCTCACCCGGACGGCCCCGGCCCCCCGCCGAAGGCGGTACGGCCTACGCCCCTGGGAATATAAAGATCCTTGGTGATCCTGGACCAGCATTAATTCAGCACCAGCAGTGAATTTGGCTTAAGTGGGACACATGCATCCTGGGGAGATACGCAACAGTAGTGGCACTGGCATAGAATCTATACACACAAGGCGCGTTAAACACGCTACAGCCCGATATATGCAACAGTTTTATAGATTGAATAAGCCATATAGTTTTACTCCCCACACTCGACGCGGCCGCGTACAAGCTTATCTTTCCTGCCCCGGGAACCATGCTAATATCTTTAATAACGGTTTAAGCTACAATTAGAGCTGCTAGAATTGGTATTTTTTTGATTTGAATAAAAAAATTTAGAAATATTGATTTATATTTTTAAAAAAAGAGGTAGGTCGCCCATTTAATAAACGGACGACTCTGAATAAAACATTAGTGAGAGTAAAACTCTTTAAATTGTATTATATGTTATTTTAATAACATATAACATTTTACGCACTATTTATATCTTTCTATTTATAATACTTTATTAATATATTGTATTACTATATTAATTACTAACATCTTTTTTATATGAATCTTTATATACTTTACACTTTAAAAATATTAATTAAGAGTGACAGTAAATGTAAGACTCAATTCGTAACTTCATTAAAATAGTAGAAGTATATCAAAATTATGATATTACTTTTACTATAGATAATGAATTCACATTTATAGAAGGACGACTCTGAATAAACATTAGTGAGAAAATTGTTTATTTTTGAATTGCCGTCTATAAAAGTGGAAAAAATTTCATGGAGGCGGTAAAAATATTGGTATTGCAATAAAAAACTATTTAAAGATTATTTAGAATGCCTTTAAATTTTGATTGAATAGCTAGTATTAAAACTATTAGCGAATGCTATAATTCATTTGGAAGGAGGTAAAGATCATGGCATATCGTAAAAAATACGGTAGCGATACTTGGCATTTTTGCAGTAACTGCAGTAACTGGCCAACAAACGGTTACCATAGTAGAGCAACTAAGCCAACTTCTGGCGAGCTATGCAATGAATGTGTAAGTAAAAAAGCTAATGGAAATTGTAGTTAATGGAAATTGTTTGATTAAGTAAATTTCCATTTTTTTTTATTTTTTTATTTAAGGTAGGTGAAAATGATGGAAAGAAATTATAAAATTGATAAGAGTTACCAATTAGCTAAAAGTGATTTTAATAGTCGTTTTTATGATTTAGCGTGTTTAAAATTAATAATTCATGGAAAACCTGGAAATGCAGATAAATTTAAAAATTTTTTGTTCGATCAGTTATTCAATGGATAGAAATTTTAGATCTTGAGGAATCAATTTACACTGTTGTTAAAAGAACCATTATAGTCCCACAAACTATTACAAGGAATAATTTAACTCATCAAAAAAATAACGGAATCAACAGTGAATTAGAATACTTTAAAGAAACATCTGAATATGCAATGAGATTTTAGTGAAATATGATGGGGAGTGAGTTAATGGTAGGAGAAGAACCAATAGTCATAGGGGCTATTATTGGATTTATAGGAACTATTATTGGAGTTATTATCGGATTTGGGCTAAATTGCGTTAAAGAATGGAGAGATAGAAACAAACAAAAAGAATCAGTTAAACTACTAATTAGCCTAGAAATAGATAAAAATCTTGAAATGTTTACTTTATTGTGGAATAGAATACATGAAGATCTAAACGAAGAAAGAGAAGATGCTATTAGTCGTAAGACATTTATGTTAATAGATTTACCTTCAACACATTGGAAAGATGAATCACTGAATAATTTAATTTCTTATTTACCTTTAGCTTTTACTGTCGATGAAATAGAGAATGTACATGACTTTTATGATGACTTAGAAAAGATTGAGTCAATTAGACTAAGACTAAGATCTATATATGATAACATGTGGAGAAATGCGCAGTCATTAAATGCCAAAATCAGATGATTTCATTGCACCAATAGAAAAACAGTTAACACTTTCTGTTTTTGATATGAAAGCCCCTGATTTTTGGAACGAATTTGAAAAAATCGCTCTTAAATTGCTTAAAAATGGTAATCCTTTTAATAAATAGTCCATTAAGTGAAAAATGAAGTTTTACTCCCCACGCTCGTGTTCGGCCGGAGAATCTTTCCTATTTGAAATAGTTTGAACGATTAATGAATTTCTCTAAAAACCCTTGTAAACGCTTGATTTTAAATTCGATTCAAATTTTTAATCATAAAATATAAAAATACTTTAATTTAATATTTTTACTATGGATATCAATAATTTAACTATATTTTTTGCATTTATTGGTATTTTGCTTTCTACAATTAGTATATTTATACAAAACAACAAAATAATCGACGATTAGAAGTAAATATTAATTTAAACGATAAAAGTATGGTCGAATTCGATGAACCTTGTGATATGGTTATAGAACTTTCTGCATTTAATTCAGGGTATCGTTCTGTAGCGATAATTGGTTATAAATTTCTTGTTAATGATGTGAAAATTGAATTTGAATTTTATGATTCAATCTTTAAAGATTCCGTTAAAAAAAATTCTTATGTTTTAGTTCGTCCTAATTGTGATAATAAATTACCATATTCTCTCAAAGAAGGCGAAATAACTGTAATCTCAATTAATGCTGTTCAATTTACTAGACTATTAAAAAGGAAAAAATTTGATGGGGACGTTGAGATTTCAGGGTATTTCGAAACAGCTCAAAATAAAATCTATAGAAGTAAAGCTATTGAATTAAACTTAGACGATTGGAATATGTGTCCTTAAATATCTTCTTTTTATTTTTTCTATGATGTCTATAAAATTGACATTCAAAAAACTTTATATAACTTTTAAGTAATACATTAAATTACATGATGTATTTAGGGGTTATAAATGAAAAAACAAAAAATGCATCAAATAACGATAAAATTGTCAGAAAGACAAATAGAAGGGTTAAAAAAAGTTGCTGAAGAGAAAGGCGATCAACCTCTGGCGGTTGTTATACGCGAAGCTGTGCACCGATATTTAAAGGATAATAATAAATTATAACAATGATAGTCAAGTGATAAAATGGAAAAACAGATATTAGAAAAGATGGGCATTGTGCCAGTGAATAAAGACGCATTTGATATACTTAGCGCAGCTTTAAAGACATTAATTGAATATTCTGATGTAAATAATTTATATCCCTTAAAAAATGAAAGCATTTCAGTTTTAAACATTTTAAAAAAATTAAATTCTGAAGAAATAGAATATATTGATTCAAAACTTTCAGAAAATAATTTATCTATTGAAGAGTGTCAAATCAAAGTCCAGAAACTGATTCCTCAAGGAGAGAGAAAAAAATTCGCTGCATATTATACTATTGAAAGTGGCTCAAAATTTATGGCATCAATGGTAGAGAAATATTTAAAAAAATTAGACAAAGACCGTATTGTGATTGTAGATCCATTTATGGGCTCCGGAATGGCAATTACTCAGACTCTTGAGCTAATAAAATCCGAAAAGGTTAAAAAGGTTTGGGGAATTGAACCGCTGCCTTTACCAGCTTTGGTTGCATATGCAGCGATTTTAACAGCTTTAAATGGTAAAGGAGATTTAATTGAAATTGTTGTTGGGGATGCCTTTGAAATCGTTTTAAGAGACTTTTCTCCCTTAAATACTAAGTCAAAATTGTCAAAAGCTGATGTTATATTAACAAATCCGCCTTTTACAAGATGGAAGTATCTGGAAAAAGATTATAGGGAATTTTTATTGAAGGTAATTTCTGATTGGGGATATGAAAAATATATTACTCGAAAAGAAATTAGTTTACAAACGCTTTGTCTCTACTTGTCTGACTACGTATTGAACCAGAATGGCTTAATAATCTCAGTTCTTCCAGTTTCTACATTTTATACAATTTATGGTAAAGGCTATAAATGGTTATTAAAAAGTAATTATAACACGTTAGGAATCCTGGAAAGTTCTTCAAGATCCTCCTTTTCAGAAGATAGTGGATTTAAAGAGGTTATTTTAGCAGCCATTAAAGGGTCTAAAGCTTCTTTTACTGCTTTTTCAGAACTTAACGATAACAGCCAAGAAATTACTGATTTTCTAATGGAGAATAATGGTTCATTTTATAATAAATATTCACATGATTTGTTTGACATAAACAATTTGCCACGGTTTTTAGATATTAATTGGTTATCTTTATTTGGAAAACGGGATTTAAGGAATTTCTTAGTTGATATATTTTCAGAAGGTTTTGAAAAAGGAACTTTAGAGTATTGGGAAGATGCACTAGGTTCGAAGAGCATAATACGTGGTGTAGAGATGTATGGACCTGAGTTCTTTTTTATCCCTAATAAATATTGGAAATTAGATCATGAAACTTCTAATAATTTAATCATATCAAAGTTAGAGGATAAAAAAGTTTTAAAACTGGAAAAGAAATTTTTTATAAAAACTTTTCGTAAGCCGAGCCTTTATGATCGTATTATTGAAAGTCCTTTAGAAAGTTATATGCTTTCTTTACCTCCTATTGAATATAATGATTTGAATAAAGATTTACGTAGTTATATTGAGTGGGGTGTCAATTCGGAAAGTGCTTTACCTGCGATTAAATCATATGGAAAATTTTGGTATAGTCATGTTTACAAACAAATGTCAACTAAAAAACCGTTTGGACACATTATTATACCTGATAAGGTTGATTTAGGGTTTAAAAGACGGGGAGTATTTGCTAATTATAGTAGTGAGGATGCAGCCGCATCTAAAAATTTTTATATAGTTAAAGATAAGGATGAAAAAGTCGCTAAAATTTTAGCAGCTTGGTTTAACAGTACTTTATTTTTTTGTATATTGGCACTTCTTGGTAGAAAAATTTCAAATACTTGGACCAGGCTTTTGAGAAATGATTACTTGGAAATACCATTAATCAATGTCGAAAACTTGGATGAAAATAAAATTAAAGATTTATGTGAGATCTTTGATGAAATTTCAGACCAAAAATTAGATCCATTTTGGGATCAATTAGGTGAGTCTTTTAGATATGAGCTAGATCTTGCTGTATTAAAAGGATTAGGTATAAAAAATCCAGAAAATAAAGTTAAAAAGATGTATAAAATATTGAAGGAGACTAATAATTAATTATACAACTTTTTATAATTTTTGATTTTTCGACTGCATTTGCAAAATCTAGTGGTTTAAACTTAAATTGTAGATTATTCCCGGGGTGTTCCCAAGCTGTCTTAGGAACTTTAATTCTTTTCCCGTTTCCACCTTTTCTTTGGACACTAATAAAATTTCCAAGTTTTATAATACCTTTTTTTGAAAAGGAAAAGTTCTTACTGGCATTATTAATTAAAAATTCCAATGCTTCATCCATATCACAAATGAATATTTTCCGTTCCATTTTATTGTTAATTAAAAATAATTTTAAATTAGGTTCATTTCTAGTGAAAATTTCCCTTAATAAACCTTCTATATTTTCTAAAAAGAATTTACCAATCTTGTCTTGGTCTTCTTCGACAATAAACCTGTTTTTTCGCGAGTTTTCAGAAACTCTAAGGATAGAATTCTTTAATGTATCAAATATTTCATCTGGTATATCAATAGTTCTTTTCCAATTATCTAGTGTCCTTCGATCTAGTTGATGGAAACTAGTTTTACTACTTGATTTTACACTTATACCTACTTTAATACTGTTTTCAGTTAATGAAATATCTGATTTTGTGCTTTTGTCAATAATCGCTTTGATATTATTAGTAAACTTACAATCAAGTTTATTTAAACATTTTAATATTATCTCTTTGAAACGACTGTCTGAATTTATAAGTTCAACTATTTGTTTTTCACTATCCAAACCTATTCTCGCTTCTTTTTTACCTTTTCCAAAACTATCATATTTATTATTTTCTGTAGATATAGTAATACCCCCTCTTTTAAAATCTAATTGATTTAAATTGTTAATTAGATCTTAAAATACTTTTGGGGATATAAATTAAGATAAATCTTGATTTGTACTCGATTCTGTTTTATTAGATTGATTCACAGCAGATTTTTAAAAAAAAGTATTAGTAATAAAAACTTTTCGATTTGTATGTCAAAACTCACATTTATATATCTTGAAGTCCATCAGGATGTACTTGAGTAATATTATTTTCTATTTTTTTATTAAGAATATATTACTCTCAACATACCCGGAGGTAGATAGATGTATTTCAATTGTAAGATGGGATTTGAATTTTGCAGAACGTGTGAAGGAAACAGTAAGTTTGGCATGAGGTGTTTATTATGATTAGGCCTTGCTTCCATAATTGTGCTGACTGTACTTATGAGTGTCCGAAGTGTGGCGCCCCTAAGCACCATGTGAACACTGACTGCGACATTTGTGATCGCTGTGAAAAGTTCTCAGATCTGTCTGGATTGAATAAACGAGCTGGATATATCAAATACTCTACAGCAGCAAAAGAGGTGATTAATTAATGCCCGTTTTGGGAATGACACTGCTTGATGTCATGATAGTAAGACAATATTTAGATGAAATAGATGCCATGGCCTTAAAATATGACTCAAATAGAAAGGACATCGTAGCTGTGGCCGACGGATTAGAAAATATACAGATTGGAGATTGCTTAAAATAAACGAGAATAGGGGTTTAGGTCATCCGGTGTGGCACCACCTTCCGACCCTGAAATCTGATTAACAGATTTAAGCCACCCTATAGGCAAGGATGAGGTTTGTTAACCGTTTTTAATAAACTTTTATGATCCCCTAATTCTCCAAAATTTTGGAGTTGATAGAATGAGTGAATTTGTAGACAAGTTAAAAGAACTATACGAGAGGAAGAAGGACATGGAGAAGCCACCAGGGTATCTAGGAACAGTCAAAGATATTTTGGAAACAAATAACCTTTTAGACAAGCCCAGGGACCACCAGGAAACTACCTAAAACTTAAAATCATGATGAGGATACACCATGGTTAAATACCATTTTTGTAAAGTCATGAAAATGCAAAGTTTGTGTGTGTGCAAGGAAATTTTTAAACATGTCGTCGCTGTATCTGAAAGAAACGTTTTCCTATCTTACTTACTACTACTTACTACTACTACTTACTACATTAACTTACTTACTTACTTACTACTTGCACTGAATCGCAACAATGTTGCAACTATCTCATGCAGATTACAACAATGTTGCAACAAACTTTTGCAAATCGGAGGTGCATGATGACAAAACGTATCATGGTCACCACTTATGATGAACAGCTTTGGAAAGATTTTGAGGAGTTTGTTGTCGACACCTATGGTTCTAAATACGCTTTTTACGGGAAAGAGCTAGAAAAAGCAGTTATATATCATTTAACAACCATGGGATTTAAGGATTACCCTGATAAAGTGGTGTTCCCAGGTGAATATGGAAAAACACCTGAGAAGGATATAGAACGCACACACAAACTACGGGGTCATGTCAAGACACTTTTTGAATGGATCATTAAACAACCAGAATTAAGCAGAATTGAGTATGATTTTGTTTGCAACTTCCTCCGTAAGAAATGCGGCCTCGTTGACAATAGAACTTATAAAAAGTATGTTAATATCCTCGTGGATCTGTGTGTTCTTAAGGATATTGGTAAAAAGCCCTTTATGGTATATCAGATTATGGAAAAGGAGTCATACTACAGTTTGTACATCGAGATGGGGGTTAACGTTGAATAAAAAATAAATTTTAGAAGGTTTATTTGCCCTTCATTAACTCTAAAAGATCTTTCAAAAATTCTGGATTATTAAGTAACTCTTTATAATCTATTTTTTCTTTTTCTAAAGCTGCAATCCGTTTTTCGTATTCTTTCAAGGTATCACTATCAACATCTCTCACTTTAGCATGGTCAATTGAAAGATGAGGTAAAACTTTCAAGTAAACTTTTTTCAAATCCTCTACGCTTGGTTTCCAGTAGGTCCGGTCTTGACTATTTATAACGTGACCTGCCATATAGTCAGCAAATGTTTTGTTGCCTCCTTTATTGATTACTGTTGTAATGAAATATTTACGAAGTGAATGGCTTCTCCAGTAGCTATAACAACCCTTTTCTTTTTCAAATCCAGTTTCTAACCCAATTCTACGGAAATTAGTTACGATACTATCCCTACTCAATTCTGCACCTTTTTTATTGACAAATACTGTGTCATTTTTGTTTGTTATCCTAATGTTTTTGTTACGGCCGTAACAACGCTCTTTTAAATAACTAATAATTTCTCTTGTAGCTTCTGGGGGTAAGAAAGTATGATGTCTATATTTAACTTTTTTCCTCATTATAGAAAGTGTTAAAACTTCTTCTAAAACATCCTTTTCATGGGTAAATAAATCATAAACATCTTTTAAATCATGGCCAGTTGCACTACTTGCAGCATCTAAAATTGTTTTGATTTTAAGATCTCTTGCTTCCTGTTGTCCCATGCCAGATAGAGCCATTAAATAGATTAAAGCCCTCTCCCGGGGTGGGGCCACTCCAATTAGTTTTTGGATGTCTTCTCTTTCCATCCTCTTCCCAATATTTTTCTCAAGCCCTATATCACCTTTATCTAGTATGATTTCTGGTAAAATTATGTTAAAAGCTCTATAAAAAGAAATAATTGCTGCATAGTATAAATTTACTGTACTTGGGGCTTTTCCGCTGTCTTTGAGATGTTTTTTAAACCTTAATAAATTAAGAGTTACCATGCGGTCTGTAATTTCAATTGTTGAAAGATTTTCTTCCTTAGCTTCTTTAAGTAATTCGCTCAGATTTTTACCTAGTAAGCTTGTATATTCTTTTACTGGAAGCATATAGGTTTTTTGAGTGCTAGATTCAATATTTCGAATTAAAAACCATTTTTCTAAAAGTAATTTATCTTCTTCATTAACCATGGTTGTTCACTCCTACAAATATTACTTTTCCGACAACTAGTATTAATATTTTTGTAGTTGCTAATATTGCGACAACCTGGTCAGAGTAACAGAACTATAACGAAGTCGGATTTTTTACAGAAAATACATCACTGACTTATGAGATTCTTATAATCCCATTGACCTTATCAAAGTCGGAATCAAAGGAGGCAATCTCATTAATATTAAAAAACTT